>Ga0068876_10001209_pt1 | contig 20438 bp, 18 predicted proteins | sample NOAtaG_6_FD_66442 | JGI IMG/M metagenome (GOLD analysis project Ga0068876, IMG submission 66442) | Freshwater lake microbial communities from Lake Erie, under a cyanobacterial bloom - NOAA_Erie_Diel5S_2200h metaG | ecosystem: Environmental > Aquatic > Freshwater > Lake | place: USA: Ohio, Lake...
GCCTCGAAGCGCTCGACGAGCGCGCCCTGCACCAGCATCCCGCCCGCGAGCACCCGCGCGATCGCCGCGGACTCGCGCTCGTCGAGCTCGGGCTGGGCCAGGCGCAGGCGCTCCATGCGCGAGCCTTGCCACGCGCTCCCGGCCTGCGCGAGCGACGCCGCGCCGCGCCGCGCGTGTATGCTCGCCGTCCATGTCCATCCGGCAGGCCTACGACAGCCACGACGCGCTCGGCCTCGCGGCCCTGGTGAAGAAGAACGAGCTCACCGAGGGCGAGCTGCTCGAGGAGGCGATCCGCCGCGCCGAGGCGGTCGATCCCCAGCTCAACGCCATCGTCATCGACATGCACGACGAGGCGCGTCGCCGCGTCGCGCGCGGCCTGCCCGACGGACCGCTCCGCGGCGTGCCGTTCCTGCTCAAGGACCTCGCCTCGCCCTACGGCGGCGTGCCGATGCGGGGCGGGAGCCGGCTCTACGAGCGCTTCGTGCCCGAGCGGAGCGGCGAGCTGATCGAGCGCTACCTGCGGGCCGGCGTGGTGGTCTTCGGCAAGACCAACACCTCGGAATTCGGCATCCTGCCGACCTGCGAGCCGGTCTTCTACGGCCCCTGCAAGAACCCGTGGAAGCCCGGCCGCACGCCCGGCGGCAGCTCGGGCGGCGCGGGCGCGGTCGTCGCGGCGCGCATCGTGCCGGCGGCGCACGGAGGCGACGCCGGCGGCTCGATCCGCATCCCCGCCTCGGCCTGTGGGGTCTTCGGCCTCAAGCCCACCCGCGGCCGCAACCCGATGGGCCCCGACCAGAGCGAGCGCGCCCACGGCCTCGCGGTCGAGCACGTGCTCACCGTCTCGGTGCGCGACAGCGCCGCCTTCCTCGACGCCTCCGCCGGGCCCGAGGCCACCGCGCCCTACTGGGCGCCGGCCCAGGCCGGCCCCTACCTCGACGAGGTCGGCCGTCCGCCGGGGAAGCTCAAGATCGCCTTCACCCATGCGCCGCTCCTGCCCGGCGAGCCCAACGAGGACTGCCGCCGCTCGATCGAGGACGCCGTCGCGCTGCTCCGCGGGCTCGGCCACGAGTGCGTCGAGGAGGCGCCGCCGGTGCGGGGCGCCGAGGTCGCGCGCGCGTTCTTCACCGTCTACTGCGCGGGCGTCTCGGGCGAGCTCGCGTACTCCGCGCGCATCACCGGTCGCAAGGCCCGACCGAGCGACGTCGAGCCGACGACCTGGCTCATGGGGATGATCGGCCGCACCGCGTTCTCCGCGGGCGACTTCTCTCTCGCGCTCCGCGACCTGCAGGCGATGTCCCGCGAGGTCCACCGCTTCATGGAGCGCTACGACGTCTTCCTCACCCCAGTCCTCGGCAAGCCGCCCATCCCCGAGGGCGCGCTCGGCGCGACCGGTCGGGAGAAGCAGCTGCAGGAGCTCGCGGCGCGCCTCGACCTCACCCCGGCGCTCAAGCTGCCGGGCCTGCTCGACAAGGCGGTCTCCCGCGCCTTCGGCTTCGCGCCCTTCACCGCCGTCGCGAACGTCACCGGACAGCCCTCGATGAGCGTGCCCCTCTTCTGGAACGCCGAGGGCCTGCCGATGGGCGCCTGCTTCACCGCGCGCTTTGGCGACGAGGCGCTGCTCTTCCGGCTCGCCGCGCAGCTCGAGGCGGCCCGCCCGTGGCGGGACCGCAAGCCGCCGATCGCCGCCTGAACCGTGGTTCAGCGGGCGCGGGCGCAGCGCACGTCGAAGAGCAGCTCGCACGACGGAACGCCGTCGGCGGAGCAATCGGCGACGTTCGTGAATCGGTACGCGACCGTGGTGCGGAGCGCGTCGTCGCCGAGCTCGACGATCTGCGCGTCGAGCACCGCGCGCGCCTCGCCTCCGCCGCACGGAAAGCGGATGTCGACGTAGTAGCTGAGCGGGTTCGCCTGGGCCCCGAACTGGACCGTGGACCACACGAACTCGGTGTCCGAGACCGCGGAGTACGCCGGCGCCGCGAGGCTGATCACGTCGGAGCCCCCGCCCGAGAGCTCGACGGGCTCCGTGTCCGCCCCGAGCGAGGCGTTGCACGTGTTCGTCGCCGGCGTCGCGGTGCACGTGTAGGGGCCGGAGGAGAGCGAGCCGAAGCGCGGGGCGCAGCCGGCGAGGAGCAGCAGGATCAGGGCCGACGAACGCATCGCGCCGAAGGTAGCACCGGCGCGGTGGCGGCGGCCGAAGGCGCTCGGCCCGCCCGCCCCGGCAGCGCGCTGGACCGGCTGGGGGGTGGGCACTAGAAACCGCGCCGACCGATGTCCACCCCGCTCGTCCCGCTCGGCAAGACGCCGCTCACGATCGAGAACGTCTGCGCCGTCGCCGAGGGCCGCGCCCGCATCGCCATCGACGGGGACCCGGGCGTGCGCGGGCGGATCGCCCGAGGCAGCGCGTTCATCGAGGACGCGCTGCGCAATGGCCGGACCATCTACGGGGTCACCACCGGCTTCGGCGCGTCGGTGGAGTTCCAGGTCTCGCCCGAGGTCGCCGAGCAGATGCCGCTCAACCTGGTGCGCTACCACGGCTGCGGCACGGGGGCGGTCTTCGGCCCGGAGGTCGCGGCCGCCGTCGTCGCGGTGCGGGCCAACTCGCTCGCCCTCGGCGCGAGCGGCGTGCGCCAGGCGCTGCTCGACCGGCTCTGCCTCTTCGTCGAGCGCGGCATGCTGCCCTGCATCCCCGAGGAGGGGTCGGTCGGTGCGAGCGGTGATCTCACCCCGCTCAGCTACGTCGGCGCGCTGCTCGTCGGCGAGCGCGAGGCCTGGCTCGGCGGAGAGATGCTCGACGCCAAGCTCGCCCACGAGCGGCTCGGCATCGCCCCGGAGATCCTCCGGCCCAAGGAGTCGCTCGCGATCATGAACGGCACGAGCGTGATGAGCGCGCTCGGGTGCCTGTCGTGGAAGCGCGCCCGCAAGCTCGCCCGCTTCACCGCGGTGCTCACCGCGATGGCCTCGGACGTCCTCTTCGGCGTGCCGGGCCACTTCGACGATCGGATCTTCGAGCTCAAGCCCCACCCCGGCCAGCGCACCCTCGCCCGCTGGATCCGCGAGCGGGTCCACGAGCTGAACGCGCCCGCCCGGGTGCAGGACCGCTACTCGATCCGCTGCGCGCCCCACGTCGCGGGGCTCATCCTCGATTGCCTGCCGTGGATGCGGCAGATGCTCGAGACGGAGATCAACGGGGTGAACGACAACCCCATCATCGAGGGCCCGCCGGAAGACGGCGGCGAGGGCCGGGTGATGCACGGCGGCAACTTCTACGGGGGCCACGCCTGCCTCGTCACCGACACGCTGAAGAACGTCGTGGCGAACGTGGGCGACCTGCTCGACCGGCAGGTCGGGATGCTGTGCAACCCCGCCACGAACGCCGGGCTGCCGGCGAACTTGGTGGCGCGCACCGGCCCCGACCGGCCCACGCACCACGGCTTCAAGGCGATGGAGATCAGCGCCTCGGCGCTGGCCGCCGAGGCCCTCAAGATGGCGATGCCGGCGAGCGTGTTCTCCCGCAGCACCGAGTCCTACAACCAGGACAAGGTCTCGATGGGGACGATCTCGGCCCGGGAGTGCGTGCGGGTCCTCGACCTCGCCGAGACGATCGCCGCCATCCACCTGCTCACCGTCTGCCAGGCGGTCGACCTGCGCACCGCCGCGCGCTGCCATCCGCGCTCGGTGGAGGTGCGCGACGCGGTGCGAGCGCACGTGCCGGGCGTGGACGCCGACCGGCGGATGGACCTCGACATCGCCGCGGTGCTCCGGCTCTACCGGTCGGGCGCGCTGCCGCTCGGCGAGATCGACGACGGCCTGTCTCCGGAGCGCTCGTGAGCGGCCTCCGCGGGGCGGCGCCGGAGGGCGCGGCGCACGTCGACCTCGAGGTGCCGTTCCACGACGTCGATCCCCTGGTCGTCGCCTGGCATGGCCATTATTTCAAGTACTTCGAGCTCGCGCGCACGGCCCTGCAGCGGCGGCACCGGCTCGACGCCCCCGATCTGCGGGAGCTCGGCTCGGCCTGGTATGTGATGGAATCCGAGGTCCGCCACGTCCAAGCGCTCCGCTATGGCGAACGCTTCCGGGTTCTCAGCTGGTTCACCGAGGACGATCCCCGCATCACCATCGCCTACGAGATCCGCAGCCTCGCGCTGCTCGACGGCACCCCGACCGGGCACCGGGTCGCCCGCGCCCGCACCACCCTGGTCAGCACCTCGCCCAAGGGCGAGCTGCTCTTCGAGACCCCGCCCGCGGTGCGCGAGCGGATCGGGCTTCGGCGCTGAGGCGATGCTGCGCGCGCTGATCGCCGCCCTCGGGCTCTGGCTCGCCGCCGCGCCGGCCTCGGCCCAGTCGCTCGAGGCGCTGTTCTCCCGGATGGCCTCCATCGAGGCGCTCGAGTGCCACTTCCGCGAGGAGAAGCGGATTGCCCTGCTCTCGAGCCCCATCGTCACCGAGGGCGAGATCCACTACCTGCGTCCGGGCCGCCTCGCGCGGCGGATCACCGCCCCCTCGCCCCAGGTCATCCTCATCGACGGCGCGAGCCTGAGCATGTGGGACGGAGCCCGCGAGGAGCGCCTCGACCTGAGCTCGCAGCCGGTGGTGCGGAGCTTCGTCGACTCGATCCTCGCGCTGCTCGCCGGCGACCGCGCCGCCCTCGAGCGCAGCTACCGCCTGAGCCTCACCGCCGAGGGAGACGGCTACGCGCTCACCCTCACCCCGCGCGCCGCGCCGCTCACCGAGTTCCTCGCCTCGATCCGCTTCACCCTGAGCCGCGGCTACGACCTCGTGCAGATGCAGCTCACCGAGACCTCGGGCGACGTCGCGACCACGGTCTTTTCCGCCGTCGACGACCACCGCCGCTACACCGACGCCGAGCGCCGGCGGATCTTCTCGCTGCACTGATCGCCCGGTGCTCGTCAGGGCCGGGGCGCTCTGGTACTTCTGGCCCATGGCCTTGATCGCTTGCCCGGGGTGCGCGCGCCATGTGCGGCGCACCGAGACGTCCTGCCCCTTCTGCGAGCTGGCGCTCGACCTGAGCGCAGCTCCCGAGCGGCCGGTACCGCGCAGCCGCCTCTCGCGGAGCGCCGCGCTGGCCTTCGGGGCCGCGCTGAGCACCCAGCTCGCCGGCTGCCCAGCGGGCCCGGAGCGCGACGCCGGCCACCCCGACGCGTCCGATCAGGGCGACAGCCCGAGCCCCGGGGAGCCCGACGCGCCGGCAGAGAACGACGCCGGCCCGGAGGACGGAGGCGTCGCGCCGCTCTACGGCGGCCCTCCCGATGCGCCAGCGGAGAACGACGCCGGGTTCGATGCGGGCGTCGGCCCGATGCCGCTCTACGGCGGCTCGCCTGCCTGACTCGCTCGAGCGCCGGGGATGCAGGCTCGCTCACCCGTCGCGCGGGTCGGGCGCAACGGCGGCCGGGATCGGCTCGACCACCAGCTCGAAGAGGCCGTGATCGAAGGGCAGTCCGCCGGCCTCGCGCACCTTCACCACCCGCTCGCGCAGCCCGCGCCGCGCGTGCTCGAGCGCGCGGTGGTGGCAGTAGGGGTTGTTCCCCGCCCTGCCGAAGAGCACGAACGAGGTCCAGGTGCAGCCCGCGCGGCACTCGTCGGCGTAGTAGCAGGTGCGGCAAAAGCCCCAGAGATCCTCGACGGTGCGGTCGCGGGTGTAGCGGAGCGGCGCGGCGCGCTCCCAGATGTCCTTCAGCGGCGCATCGCGCACGTTGCCGCCCGTCCACGCCTCGGTCGGCAGCGACGGGCAGCCCTTGATGGAGCCGTCGGCCTCGATGCCCAGCGTCGAGCGGCCGGCCCCGCACGAGTACATGTGACCCAAGGGGAGCGTGCCGCGGAGCTCGTGCTCGTAGGGCCCGAAGTAGCCGACGTTGTTGCCCGGCCAGAGGCGCACCTGGGCCTCTTTGCACCGCTTCTGGAGGCGGCTCAGCAGCGGAAAGAGCTCGAGCAGATCGTAGGGCTGCAGCAGCACCTCCGGCTCGTCGGCCGCGCGGCCCATCGCGACCGTCAGCTGGATCTGCCAGCTGTGGGCGCCGGCCGCGATGAGCGTCTCGAGCACGTCCTCGAGGTCGGGCAGGGAGAGGCGGTTGATCTGCGTGTTCACGGACACCTTCACCCCCGCAGCCCGGAGGTTCCGCAGCGCCTCGAGCGCGGCGCGGTGGCTGCCCTGCACGCCGCGCAGCCGGTCGTGGGTCGCCTCGTTTCCGTCGAGCGACACGCTCGCGCTCGCGAGACCCGCCTTCGCGGCGGCCTCGGCCCGCGCAGCGGTCAGCCCGCGGCCCCCGGTCGTCAGGAGCGGGACCATTCCCCGCGCCCGGATGCGCGCGATGAGCGAGGTCCAGTCCGAGCGCAGGTACGCCTCGCCGCCGATCAGCGAGACCTCCTTCACCCCGAGCTCGGCCATCTGATCGATCAGCGCGAGGCACGCGTCGGTGTCGAGCTCGTCCGGTCGATCGCGCCCGGCGCGCGAGCCGCAGTGACGGCACGCGAGATCGCAGGCGAGCGTGATCTCCCAGACCGCGTAGATGGGCCGCACCCGATCCTGCGGGCGCACCTCGTCGAGCAGCGGCAGCCGGCGCTTGGCGCGCGGCGGCTCGGGGGCGATCGGGAGCGAGCGAGGCCGGGGCGCGACGAGCAGGCGCGCGCGATCCTCGGGCGAGATGGGCGAGCGGCTCATGATCCGAACCACGTGGCGTGCCGCGGGTGCGGGAGCGCGCCCGGGGCCGCGGCGCGGACCGGACGAAGAAGCGCGGGTGTGGCGTGGACGTGCATCGCAGCGAGCCGAACCGCGGCAGGCGCCCCTGCGGGCTTTCCACGGCGACCCTCACGGCATGGTAGCGTCTCCGCACGAAAGGGGAGACAGCGGTACGGGCTCCTCGACGCGGCGTGCACGCGCCTCGGCCCTCGACCCCACACGCGGTACGCAGCACCTCATCGAAGGAGCGATGCATGGGCAAGAAGAGCACGAAGAGCCCGGGCGCCGAGCGCGCACCGGCGAAGAAGACCGCGGCGAAGAAGAGGACGGCGAAGCCCAGCGCGAGCGCAGGCCGCGCCGAGGCCGCGGCGACGGCGCCCGCGGCCGAGCCCGACGCGCCGAGGGCGGAGCGCGGATCGTACCGCGCGCGGCGGGACGCGTACGAGGCCTTCCGCGCCGAGGCGAAAGCGCGGGCGGAGGCCCGACGCGCGAGCGGGGAGCCGCCCTCCGGCCCGCCGGCCCCGAAGAAGGTGACCCGCCTCGACCCCGACACGCTGGGGTTTCTTGTCGCGGCCCTGCGCAAGCGTGGCAAGACCCTCGCGCAGAGCGCGGAGGAGGCCGCCCGGCAGGGCGGCGCGATGCTCCCCTACGCGGCCGAACAGTGGACCCGCGCCAGCGAGTGCGAGGTCATCGCCGCCGAGTTCAACCGCATCGACGACGAGCTGCTCGCGGCCGCGGGGCTGGACTATTTCATGTACTTCGAGATGGGCTGAGCCCGCTGCGGGCCCCGCTCGACGCCGCTGCGCCGCGCTCGGGGGGCCCGCGGTTGCGTGGCGTGCGGCGTGCGCCTACGTTCCCCCTCCTTTTTTCGGAGCCCCCCTCGATGGCCAAGGCCTCTGCCGCTGCCCCGTCCGCCCCGCCCCCGTGGGTCGAAGAGATCCCGTTCAAGAGCGAGAGCGCGTACCTCTGCATGATCGTCAACCGGCGGATCGGCCTCATCCGGGTGATCGACTTCCGCGCCGGGGCCCTGCCAGCCAAGCGGCTCTTCATCCAGAACGTCGCCAAGCGCGAGGGCATCGAGAAGGTGATCCTCCTCGTCGAGAAGGACGAGGTCTCGAGCTGGACCCGCGTGGGCTTCGTGCGTGAGGGCCAGGTCCCCGGCTTCTACAAGCGCTCCGACGGGCACCTCGTCGGCTGCGTGATCGGCGAGCGCACCGCCTCGGTCGAGGTCGGCGAAGAGGGCCAGCGCAACGCCGAGCGCACGATCAACCTCGCCAAGAAGAACGGACCCAACGTCCCCGAGCGCACCCCCGGGGTGAGCGTCGCGGAGATGGACGAGCCCGACGCGCTGAAGGTGCGGGACGACCTGTGGAAGAAGGGACGCGGCCTGAGCGGCTTCGACGCCTTCGGCCGCGAGGCCGAGCGGATGTACGTCGAGGTCACGCCGCGCAAGGGCAAGCCGAACGTGCTCTCGGCGGAGTTCCAGGACTGCTTCGGGCACGCGCTGCTCGAGATCCTGCGGAGCCCCGAGGGCGACAGCGAGGCGGCCTCGGTGTGCGCTGGCCTCCGCAACATGAGCGAGACGCTGAAAGAGCGGGGCATCGTCTCGGCCTTCGCCTTCGCGCCCGCCGACGACGTCATGCTGACCGGCATCTACCTCTCGGCGGGCTTCCGCAAGACCGGCCTGCTCGCCGGCGGCGTGCCCGGCCCGAGCGGCCGCCGCGACGCGATCCTCTGGACCCGCAAGCTCGCGAACCCGGCCGGCGAAGAGGAGTGAGCGCCGCCGCGGCGGGCCGGCTCAGCCGGCCACGGGCAGGTGTTTCGATTCGGGCTTGCCGCGCAGGCCGGCGAAGAAGTCGTTGCCCTTGTCGTCGACGACGATGAACGCGGGGAAGTCGACGACCTCGATCTTCCACACCGCCTCCATGCCGAGCTCGGGGTACTCGAGCACCTCGACCTTCTTGATGCAGTCCTGGGCCAGGCGCGCCGCCGGGCCGCCGATCGAGCCGAGGTAGAAGCCGCCGTGCGCCTTGCAGGCCTCGGTGACCTGCGGGCTGCGGTTGCCCTTGGCGAGCATGACGAAGCTGCCGCCGTGCTGCATCAGGAGCTCGACGTAGGCGTCCATCCGCCCCGCCGTCGTCGGCCCGAAGCTGCCCGAGGCGTAGCCCGCCGGGGTCTTGGCCGGGCCGGCGTAGTAGACCGCGTGGTCCTTCATGTACTGCGGTAGCCCCCGGCCCTCGTCGATGCGCTCCTTGAGCTTGGCGTGGGCGATGTCGCGGGCGACGATGAGCGGGCCAGTCAGGGAGAGGCGCGTCTTGACCGGGTACTTGGACAGCTCGGCGCGGATCTCCGCCATCGGGCGGGTCAGGTCGATCTGCACGCACTCGCCCCCGAGCTCGCCGTCGTGCGTCTCGGGCAGGTAGTGCGCCGGGTCGTGCTCGAGCTGCTCGAGGAAGATGCCCTCGCGGGTGATCTTCGCCATCGCCTGCCGATCGGCGGCGCAGCTCACCGCGATCGCCACCGGGCAGCTCGCGCCGTGGCGCGGCAGCCGGACGACCCGCACGTCGTGGCAGAAGTACTTGCCCCCGAACTGCGCGCCGATGCCGGTCGCCTGCGCGATCGCGAGCACGCGCGCCTCCCAGGCGAGATCGCGGAACGCCCGCCCGCCCGCGTTGCCGCTCGTCGGCAGCCGGTCGAGGTACTTCGCCGAGGCGAGCTTCGCCGTCTTCAGCGTGTGCTCGGCGCTCATGCCGCCGATCACGACGGCGAGGTGGTAGGGCGGACAGGCCGAGGTGCCGAGGGAGCGGAGGTTCTTCTCGAGGAAGGCGACGAGGCTCTTCTCGTTCAGGAGCGCCTTCGTCTCTTGATAGAGGTAGCTCTTGTTCGCCGAGCCTCCGCCCTTGGCCATGAACATCAGCTCGTACTCGTCCCCGTCGGTCGAGAAGACCTCGATCTGCGCCGGGAGGTTCGTCCCGGTGTTCTTCTCCTGGAAGAGGTCGAGCGGCGCGAGCTGCGAGTAGCGGAGGTTCGTCTCGGCGTAGGTGGTGAAGATGCCCTTGGCGAGGGCTTTTTCGTCGCCGCCGCCGACGGTGAGGACATGGTCCCCCTTCTTGCCCATCACGATCGCGGTGCCGGTGTCCTGGCACATGGGCAGGATACCGCCCGCGGCGATCCCGGCGTTCTTGAGGAGATCGAGCGCGACGAAGCGGTCGTTCTCGCTGGCCTCGGGGTCGTCGAGGATCTTCCGCAGCTGCGCGAGGTGCTGAGGACGCAGGAAGTGGGCGATCTCCCGCATCGCCTCCTTCGCGAGCAGCGTGAGGCCTGCCGGATCGAGGCGGAGGAAGTCCTCGCCGAAGGCCCGCTCGACCGTGACGAAGTCCTTCGTCAGGAGGCGGTAGGGAGTGGGGTCGTCACCGAGCTCGAAGAGCTTCTGGAACGCGAAGTCGGCCATGGCGGGCGCACTCTACCCGAGCCGGGGCGCCGCGTGGCCGTCTATGCTCGCCCTCGATGATCGTCGATGCCTGGATCCAGCACCCGACCGGCGCCTTTCTGCGCGAGCCGATGTTCCACTCGCTCTGGCGCTGGCGCGGGGTCGAGCCGAGCGCGCTGCCCGAGACGATCGATCCGTCTTTCACCCTCGGCGCGATGGAGGCGGCCGGCGTCGGCACCGCGATCGTCTCGGCGTGGTGGGGCCCGCGCGGGCCGCTGCTCTCCAACGACGAGGTCGCGGCGCTGGTTCGGGCGCATCCCGGGCGCTTCGTCGGCGTGGCGTCGGTCGACCTGATGCGGCCGATGGACGGCGTGCGCGAGCTGCGCCGCGCGGTGCGGACGCTCGGCCTCCGGGGCCTCCGGATGCTGCCCTGGCTCTGGAACCTGCCGCCCGACGACCGCCGCTACTACCCGCTCTACGCCGAGTGCTGCGAGCTCGGTGTGCCCTTCTGCCTGCAGGTCGGCCACACCGGGCCGCTCGCGCCGTCGGAGCCGGGCCGGCCCATCCCCTACCTCGATCACGTCGCGCTCGAGTTCCCCGAGCTGACCATCGTCGCCGGCCACATCGGCCACCCATGGACGGCGGAGATGATCGCGCTCGCCACGAAGTACCCGCAGGTGCACATCGACACCTCGGCCTACAAGGCGAGCCGCTATCCGGCCGAGCTCGTCGCGTACCTGCGCGGCCACGGCAAGAAGAAGGTCCTCTTCGGCAGCAACTTCCCCATGCTCACGCCGGCCGAGTGCCTCGCGGGGCTCGACGCGCTCGGCCTCTCCGACGAGGCACGCGCGCTCTTCCTCGGCGGCAACGCGGCCCGGGTCTTCGGGCTCGACGCGGCGTGAGGTCCCGCGCCCGTTCGGGCCGACTTCTTCGCGGCGCTGCGGTTGACGCCTGGGGGTCGGTGTTTACCGTCCTCGACCTCGCGGCCTGGCACGACGCTGCCGGATCGAACGACGCGAGGGGAGAGACGCGATGCGCACCGACCGGCTGACCACGAAGACCCGCGAGGCGCTCGCCGCCGCGCAGCAGATCGCCGCCGAGATGGGGAACCCGGAGCTCCTGCCCGAGCACGCGCTCCTCGCGCTGCTGCTCCAGGAGGGCGGAGTCGCGGTGCCGGTGGTGCAGAAGGCCGGAGCGAACGCCCGCAGCCTCACCGACGCGCTGCAGGCGCGCCTGCGGGGGCTGCCCAAGGTGAAGGGCGGCAACGAGCCCGCGCTCTCGCGCCGCACGAGCGCGCTGCTCACCGAGGCGTGGAAGGAGACCGAAGGCCTCAAGGACGAGTACACCTCCGCCGAGCACGTGCTGCTCGCCGCGCTCAAGGACGAGGAGCTCGCCAAGCTCATGCAGGCCCAGGGCCTGAGCCGGGAAAAGCTGCTCGGCGCGCTCCGCGAGGTGCGCGGCACGCAGCGCGTCACCGACCCCGAGCCCGAGGCCAAATTCCAGGCCCTCGAGAAGTATACGAAGGACCTCACCCAGCTCGCCAAGGCGGGCAAGATCGACCCGGTGATCGGGCGGGACGAGGAGATCCGCCGGGTCATGCAGGTCCTCGCCCGGCGCACCAAGAACAACCCGGTGCTCATCGGCGAGCCCGGCGTGGGCAAGACCGCGATCGTCGAGGGGATCGCGCACCGCATCGCGCAGGGCGACGTGCCCGACTCGCTGAAGGACAAGCGCGTCCTCTCGCTCGATCTGGGCGCGATGGTCGCGGGCAGCAAGTTCCGCGGCGAGTTCGAGGATCGCCTCAAGGCGGTGCTCAAGGAGATCGAGGCGGCCGAGGGCGACATCATCCTCTTCATCGACGAGCTGCACACGCTCGTCGGCGCGGGCGCGGCCGAGGGGGCGATGGACGCGAGCAACATGCTCAAGCCGGCCCTGGCCCGGGGCGAGCTGCGCTGCATCGGCGCGACCACCCTCGACGAGTACAAGAAGCGCATCGAGAAGGACGCCGCGCTCGCCCGGCGCTTTCAGCCCACCTTCGTCGGCCAGCCCAGCGTCACCGACACGATCGCCATCCTCCGCGGGCTGAAGGACCGCTACGAGGTGCACCACGGCATCCGGATCCAGGACGCGGCGATCGTCGCGGCGGCGACGCTCTCCGATCGCTACATCACCGACCGCTTCCTGCCCGACAAGGCGATCGATCTCGTCGACGAGGCGGCCTCGCGGCTGAAGATGGAGATCGAGTCGCTGCCGACCGAGATCGACCAGGTCGAGCGCAAGCTCGTGCACCTCGAGGTCGAGCGGCAGGCGCTGAGGAAGGAGACCGACGCGGCCTCGCAGAAGCGCCTCGTCGCCGCCGAAGCCGAGCTCGCTGACCTCACCGAGAAGCGCAAGGGCATGCGCGCCCAGTGGCTCCGGGAGAAGGAGATCATCCAGCAGATCCGCGCCGCCAAGAAGGAGGTCGAGGAGAAGCGGCTCGAGCTCGAGCAGGCGGTGCGCGCGCGCGACTTCGAGAAGGTCGGGCGGCTGCAGTACGGGGAGATCCCCGCGCTCGAGAAGAGCGTGAAGAGCCGCCAGGAGGAGCTGAGCGAGGTGCAGACGCACGGCTCCTTCCTCAAGGAAGAGGTCACCGACGAGGACATCGCGCTGGTGGTCTCGAAGTGGACCGGCGTGCCGGTGACGAAGATGCTCGAGGGCGAGCGGGAGAAGCTCCTCAAGATGGAGGAGAAGCTCGGCAGCCGGGTGGTCGGGCAGAAGGAGGCGGTCGTCGCGGTGAGCCACGCGGTGCGCCGCTCGCGGGCCGGGCTCGGCGATCCGAACCGGCCGATCGGGAGCTTTCTGTTCCTCGGGCCGACCGGCGTGGGCAAGACCGAGCTCGCGCGCGCCTTGGCGGAGTTCCTCTTCGACGACGAGCGGGCCATCGTGCGGCTCGACATGTCGGAGTACATGGAGAAGCACTCGGTGAGCCGGCTCATCGGCGCGCCGCCCGGCTACGTCGGCTACGACGAGGGCGGTCAGCTCACCGAGCCGGTGCGGCGGCGGCCCTACTCGCTCGTGCTCTTCGACGAGATCGAGAAGGCGCACCCGGACGTGTGGAACACGCTCCTGCAGGTGCTCGAGGACGGGCGCCTCACCGACGGTCAGGGGCGCACGGTGGACTTCAAGAACACCGTGATCGTGATGACCAGCAACGTCGGCTCTCGCTTCACGCTCGAGCTCTCGGACGAGGACGACATCAAGCGGGCGGTGATGAACGAGCTGCGCGGCACGTTCCGGCCCGAGCTCTTGAACCGGCTCGACGAGATCGTGGTCTTCCACCGGCTCGGCACGGCCGAGCTGCGCCGGGTCGTGGATCTGCAGATGGCGCGCTTCGCGGCGCGCCTGAAGGCCCGGGAGATCGCGCTCGAGATCTCCGAGCCGGCCAAGGACTGGCTCGGTGAGATCGGCTTCGATCCGACCTTCGGCGCCCGGCCGATGAAGCGGGCCATCCAGAAGCACCTCGAGAACCCGATCGCCGAGCAGCTGCTCGCCGGGGCCTACGCGCCGGGGGACACGATCCGGGTCGAGCTCACCGGCGGCCAGCTCACGATCGCCAAGAAGCAGGGCGAGCTGCGCGTCGAGGCCTGAGCGCGGCCGCGGATGAGCGACGCCGACCTCTTCGCATTCCTCACGGAGATGAGCGCACCCGCCCCTCGGGCTCGGGCAGGGCGCACCGCGTGACATGGGCGCGGTGACCCTGGACACCGGCGCGCTGGTCGCGCTCGAGCGCGGCAAGCCTCGCGCATCGCCCCCGCGCGCTTTCCGTCGGTGAAGGTGCTGGGCATCGGATCGTCACGGGGACGTGCGGCGCGGCGGATCGGTTGCTAGGGTCCGGGCCCATGAGCGCTCCCCAGGACAGCACCGCCCGCCAGCACGAGAAGCGTCGCCGCCGCCGGAAGCTCGCCAAGTGGCGGGCCAAGCAGGCCGAGAAGGCCGCGCAGGCCCCCAAGGCCAGCTGAGCTTCGGTCGGCGCCGAACTGGGCGCCGGAAGTCACCGGAGCAGGTCGCTCGGCGCCCGGAAGGGTCCCGCACCGACGGTGCGCCGCTCAGCGGGTCGACCGCCGTTCGAGCGCTGCCCGTACGGCCGGCTCGATCGCGTCCGCAAAGCGCGCGTGGCCGAGCTCGTTCGGGTGGTGGTCGGCCGGGTGCACCCAGAGCGAGGCGGTCTCGGCGCCGCGGAAGGCGGGCAGCGCGTCGTGCACCGCGAGGCCGCGGGCCTCGAGCGCGGCGGCGATGGTGCGGTGCGTGTCCTCGAAGGGGTAGTTGGCCTCGAGGCCGATCATCAGCGGCCAGAGCACGACGAGGAAGCCCGCTCCACCGGCGCGGGCCGCGTCCCGCATTCGCCCGAGATCGTCGAGCGTGCGCTGCCAGCCCTCGGCGTTCTCCGAGCCGACCATGCCGTGGTACCAGCGCTCGGTCTCGGCGCCGACCCGCGCGCCCTCGAGGCGGTCGGCGAGCAGCGCGAAGAGCCGCAGTGAGAGGGGCGGCGGGGCGCCGTCGCCCTCGGACACCATGCGCCGGCGGTCGAGGATCCAGTCGTCGAGGTAGGCCTGCCGCGCATGAAAGGCCTCGGACTGGTGGGGATCGTTGAGGACCATCGCGTAGACGACGAGGTCGGGCCGCAGGGTCATGCGCAGCTCGAGCCACTCGCGGAGGCGGGGAAAATCGTAGCCCCGGCGGCCGCAGTTGAGCAGCTCGGCCTCGGGCATCGCCGCGGCGAGCCGGGCCACGAAGGTGTCCTCCTCGTGAACGCCCTGGCCCTCGGTGAAGGAGTCGCCGATCACGAGGACGCGGGCCCGCTCGGGGCGCCGGGGCGGGATGTCGCCGCCGCGGCAGAGCTCGGCCGAGTAGCGGCCGCGCACCGCGAAGGGCGTGCGCGCGACGCGGGCCTCGACCTCCGCGAGGCCTTCTTCGCAGAGCGCGGACCGGAGCGAGAGGTCGCGGAGATCGAGCCGGAAATAGCCGCGAGGGTCATCGGGATAGAGGTCGACGCCGTGGCGCTTGTCCGCGGTCTCGAGGTGCACCGGCTGGCGGTAGCGCGCGGGCGCGATCCCCAGCGCGCGCAGCAGGAGCTCCGCGAGGAGCAGCGAGGCGAGCGTGCTCGCGACGGCGAGTCCGGCGCGCTGGGCGAGGGGGCGCGGGCGGTGCGCGGCGGACATCGGCGCGGAGGCTACCGCGCCTCGGAGGGGGCACGGAGGTGCTCGTGGACGAGCGCGAGGGCCCACGCGAGGGTGAAGAGGGCGATGGGCGCGGGATGGCCGAAGGTCTCTGGCATCCACGGGGAGAAGCTGCAGAGCACGAAGAGGCCGCTCAGGATCCCGACGGCGACGGTGAGCGCGCCCGCGGGCTGCGGCGCGCCGAGGCCGCGCGCGAGGACCGCGAGGGGGATCGCGTGGGCGAGGTAGCGCTCGTGGACCCCGGTGAGGAAGAGGGCCATCGCCAGCTCGAGGAGCGCGGCGGCGAGCACTGCGCTGCGCGGATCGACGCGGCGTGAGGAGAGCGCGGCGATGCCGAGCGCGGCCGCGGCGAAGGCCAGCCAGCCCCAGGTATCGCTCGCAAAGCCGAGCCACACGATCGCGCTCGACGGCGTGCCGCCCGGGGCGATCAGCGACCAGAGGCTCGCGCCGCTCGCGACGACGAGCTCGCCATGACGCGAGCCGTGGCGCAGCACGAAGAGCAGGTGCGAGACGTGGCCCTCGGGCAGGATGAGGAAGAAATCGGGCAGGACGAGGGCGAACGGCGCGAGCAGGGCACAGAGCTGGTGGGCGCGGATCCGGTGCCGCGCGAGCGCGAGACCGAGGCCGGCGGCGAGCGGCGGCAGGGCGAACCAGGTGAGCTGCTTGGTGAGCGCCGCGAGCACGAGACCAGAGAGCGCGAGCGCCAGCGCGTCCCACTGCGGGGCGGCGTGGTAGCGGGCGAGGCCGAGCGCGGCGACGACGAGAAACACGGTGCCCCACACGTCGATCTGCCCGAACCACGCGCCGCCGGCCCAGGTCGAGGGCAAGAGATGGAGGAGCAGCGCGAGGCGGCGCGGCCGCGCATGGCCGAGCGCGCGGGCGAGCGCGGACGCGAGGCGCAGCAGCGCGATCTCGCCGGCGATCAGCGTGGCCTTGAGCACCAGGGTGTACGCCTCGAGCGAGAGGGCGTGGCCGAGGATGCGCTCGACGAGCCAGCTCGGTCCGGTGACGAGGAGCACGCCGACGATCGGGTAGTTGAGGCCCGGTCCGTCCCGGTAGAACGAGGGGCCCGCGCGCACCGTCTCGTACCACCGGTGGAAGAACTCGATGTCTCCGGCGTGGCCGAGACCGTGGTGCACGAGGCCGAGGGCGACCGGGAGCGCCGCCGCGAGGGCGAGCCAGCCGCGCTCGCTCCACTCGTCGGGCCCGCGCACGGCGGCAGGCTACTACGGCCGCGCGGCGGCGGTGCGGTGCGCGGCGAAGGGACATGGAGCGGTGGTAGGCTGTACCCATGGTCCCGAGGACATCGTCGGTGCTCGGCTTGGCCTTCCTCGCCTCGGCCTCCTGCCAGGGACCGGAGGGAACACCCGACGCGCCTCCGCTCGACGCGCCGACCTCGGAGCCGTGGCCCGCCGATGTCGCCGCGCGGGACGGCGGGCTCGAGCTCGCGGCGCGGGCCGACGCGATCCTCGGCCCGGCGTTCGCCGCGACGCCCGCGAGCCTGGTGCAGTGCGTGGGCGGCGTGGCGGTGGTCGTCACGCCGACCGAGGAGCTCGTCAGCGGCTGGGGCGCGACCGAGCTCGGCGGCACGCGCGTACCCGATTCGACGACGCTGTTCCAGATCGGCTCGCTCACCAAAGTCTTCACCGGGCTCGGCGTGGCGCGGCTCGTCGAGGAGGGCGCCTTCACCGCGGACACGCCCGCGGGCGACTTGCTCGCGGCGGACCTGCGGGAGGCGGCGAGCAGCTGGCCGTCGATGGCGGCGCTCGTCACGCACCACGCAGGGCTCCCCACGTTTCCGAGCAACCTCGTCGATCGGGACGGAGATGGCGTGAGGGATCCCGGGATCGATCCGCGCAGTCCGGCGGCGGGGTATGGCCGCGTCGAGCTGCGGGCCGCGCTCGCGGCGTGGTCGCCGCTGCCCGACGAGCCCTACCGCTACTCCAACGTCGGCGCCGGGCTCGCCGGGCTCGCGGTTCAGGATCACCTCGGGCTCGCAGGCCACGACGAGGTGCTGCAGCGCCTCGTCGCCGACGACCTCGGCCTCGAGGACACCTGGGGTGAGGTCGCGGCGATCCCCGAGGCCGAGCGCGAGCGCCTGGCCACCGGATACGCCGTCGACGGAACGGCGCGGGCGACCGGGATCCCCGGCGAGATGGGCGTGCTCGCGAGCGCGGGCGAGATCGTGACCAGCGGCCGCGACATGCGGCGGGTGCTGCGGGCGCTCGTGGGCCTCGAGCCGACGCCGCTCGCGGGCGCGATCGCCCGGGCGACGACGCCTCTGGCCGACGGACCGGAGGGACGCGCGATGGGGTACGCCGTCGAGATCGAGGAGAGCGCGGGCCGGGTGCGCTACCGCAAGGGCGGCAACACCTCCTCGTACGCGGCGTACCTGATCTGGTCGACGTCGCCGCCGGTCGGCGTCGCGCTGCTCACGAATTGCGGCGGCTTCATGCGCGTCGTGGACCTCGCCGCAGCGCTGCACGACGCCGCGCAAGCCCCCTGAGCCACGCCCGAGAACGCGCACGGCGACGGTCGTGTACCCTGCCGCGCTCGTGCCGCAGGTCTCCCGCAGTCTCGGACGGGCCCTCCTCGCGCTCGGCTCGCTCACCGTCGCGCTCGGCCTCGCCGAGGGCGCGTACCGCTGGCGCATGGCGGCCTCGGAGGCGCCCGATGCGGGCGACGACGATTGGTACCGGCGCTACCGCGCGATGAACGAGACCATCTACCGCGCCTCGGCCGACCCCGAGTTCGTCTACGAGCCGGTGCCCGGCAGCAGCATCGACATGGAGTACGGGATCGCCGGCTTCAACGGGGCGGGCCTCCGCGAGGATCACGAGATCACGAGCGCGCCGATCCCCGGGCAGGTGCGGGTCGCGGTGCTCGGCGACTCGCTGGTGTGGAGCGAGTACCTCGCGGTCCACGACGCGCTGCCGCAGCGCACCGGGGAGGCGCTCGGGGCGGGCTACGAGGTGCTCAACGCCGGCGTCACCGGCTATGCGACCGCCGAGGAGGCGCGCTGGTACGAGCGCGCGGTGCGGCCGCTCTCGCCGCGCGTCGTGGTGCTCGTCTTCTGCATGAACGACCTGATGATCATGAGCGGGCCTTACGGGCGCTTCGCCGACGCGGAGGAGCGCGCGCTCAAGGACGCGCAGGACGCGATGTTCGCGGCGCGGGCGCCGGTGCGCCGCGAGACGATCGACGACGTCCTCGCCCGCCGGGAGCGCGAGGCGCCGCTGCGCCTGCTTTCGCGCGCGCTCGGGCTGTGGGAGCGTTGGCGCTTCGAGAGCGCGTACGTGGACGAGTACCTGATCCTGGCCGAAGACGAGGCACGCATCGCGGCCTTCGGGCGCGCGCTCGACCGGCTCGGTGCGGCCATCTCCAGCGACGGAGCCATCCCGCTGCTCGTCGTCTCGCCGGTGCTCGAGCGCTGGGAGGACTACCGCTGGGACGGCCTGCACCGCATCGCCCGGCAGGCGGGCGAGCACGCGGGCTTCACCGTGATCGATCCGCTCGCGGCGCTGCGGAGCCGTCACGACGCCGCCGAGCTGCGCTCGGGCAGCGACAACCTGCACTACGGACGGACCGGTGCCCGGGTCTTCGGGGCGATCCTCGCCGACGCGATCCGCGCCGCGGTGGAGGGCCGATGAGCGACCCGGTCGTGCGCGGCCGGCCCGAGGCGGCGGCGGTGTGCCTCGAGCGCCCGGCGCCGCGCTCGCTGCGGCGCGAGGGCGTCGTGCGCGGGCTCGTGCCGCTCACGCTCGCAGCGCTGTTCTACGTCGCAGCGCACCCCGTGGCGGCTGGCATCGCGGCGGGCCTCGGCGGGCTCACGCTCGGGCTCGCGCTCGCCTCGCCGGACCGCGGCTACGCGGCGCTCTCGGCCGCGGTGGGCTGGCTCGGCGAGCAAGTCGGCCGGCTCCTCGGGTGGGTGCTGCTCGCGCCGGTCTTCTACCTCGTCATCACCCCGCTCGGCCTCGCGACGCGCCGCGGCCGGGGTGACCGGCTCGCGCGGCGCTTCGAGCGCGACGCCGGGAGCTACTGGTCGGCCCGCCCGGCGCTCGACCGCGCGACCCGCAAGCGGCAGCTGGAGCGGCCCTACTGATGGCGTGCGGAGCGACGACGGCGATCCCGTCCGGAGCGGCCGGCTGATGCGCGTCCTCGGGATCAGCTGCTGGTACCACGACGCGGCCGCCTGCCTGCTCGAGGACGGCCGCATCGTCGCGGCGGCGCAGGAGGAGCGCTTCACCCGCATCAAGCACGACGAGTCGTTTCCGGTGCACGCGATCCGCTACTGCCTCGCCGAGGCGGGCTCGGCCGCGATCGACGCGGTGGCCTTCTACGACAAGCCCATCCTCAAGCTGCACCGCATCCTCGAGACGAGCCTCGCGACCGCGCCCCGCGGGCTCGGCGTCTTCGTGCGGGCGATGCCCACCTGGCTGCGGGACAAGCTGTGGATCGAGCCGGAGATCCGCGCCGCGCTCCGCCGGCTCGGCGTGCCTGGCACGCCGTGGATGGGCTTTCCCGAGCACCATTTCTCCCATGCGGCGAGCGCGTTCTTCCCCTCGCCTTTCCCCGCCGCAGCAACGCTCACCCTCGACGGCGTCGGCGAGTGGGCCACCAGCAGCATCGGTCTCGGCGAGGGGAGCGACCTGCACCTCCTCGAGGAGCAGCGCTTTCCCCACAGCCTGGGTCTGCTCTACAGCGCGTTCACCTACTTCACCGGCTTCAAGGTGAACAGCGGCGAGTACAAGCTGATGGGCCTCGCACCCTACGGCGAGGGCCGCTACACGCAGCGCATCCTCGAGCAGCTCGTCGACCTCAAGGAGGATGGCAGCTTCCGGCTCGACCCCAGCTTCTTCGGCTACCTCGACGACGTGGTGATGACGAACCACCGCTTCGCCGAGCTCTTCGACGGGCCCGCGCGGGCGCCCGAGGAGCGCATCACCCGCCGCGAGATGGATCTGGCCCGCTCGATCCAGGAGGTCACCGAGGAGATCGTGCTGCGGAGCGCCCGGCATGCGCGGCGCGTCACCGGTCAGCGCGCGCTGTGCATGGCCGGCGGCGTGGCGCTGAACTGCGTCGCGAACGGGCGCCTCCT
>Ga0068876_10001213_pt1 | contig 20368 bp, 17 predicted proteins | sample NOAtaG_6_FD_66442 | JGI IMG/M metagenome (GOLD analysis project Ga0068876, IMG submission 66442) | Freshwater lake microbial communities from Lake Erie, under a cyanobacterial bloom - NOAA_Erie_Diel5S_2200h metaG | ecosystem: Environmental > Aquatic > Freshwater > Lake | place: USA: Ohio, Lake...
CCGGCGTTGGCGAAGGACATGCCCAGGGTGAGGGTGAGGGAGGTTTTGCCGTCGCCGGAGGAGGGTGAGGTGATGGCGTAGACCTGGGAGCTCTCCTTGTGGTGGCGACCGAGGGCGAGCATGAGGCGGATCTGGTGGACGGAGTGTGCGGCGGCGGCGGCCTGCTCGGGGTCGGCCTTTTCTTCGCCGTCGTCGGCGGGCAGTTCGGGGAGGATGCCCAGGACCTGGAGGCCGGGTCCGTGGGAGGCGGCGTCTTCGACGAAGCGGTAGCGGCGGTCGAGCAGGCCGATGGCAAGCATGGCGGCGACGACGAGCCCGCCGCCGCCGAGGAAGCCTGCGGCGGCGAAGGGGAGGCGGCGATCGACGGTGGGTACGTTGCGGGCGTCGCCCTCGTTGAGGACCTGGATGCGGGCCAGGGCGCGTTCGCGAAGGGCCTGGGCCTCGACGCGGAGGGAGTTGAGTGCGTTGGCGGTCTCTGCGGCGAGGCGTGAGTCCTCGGTGAGGCGTTCGCGGAGTTTGCCGATCTCGAGCCGCAATTCGGTGAAGCGAGTGAGCTCGGCGCGAGCGGCGGCGAGCTGGCGGAGGAGGCTGTCGCGGCGAGTGCGGAGCTGCTCGGGGGTTTCGGCGAGGGCGGCCTGTGCCGAGCCGGGCCCGGAGGCGGCGGCCATGGGGCGGCCCTTGTTGGCCTCGAGGTAGGTGCGGACGGTCTTGTCGAGCGAGGCCTGGGCGGCCTGGAGCTGTCCGGAGAGGCGGCGGATGACGGGGTGCCCGTCGAGCAGTCCGAGGGTCTTCTGCTCGGCGAGAGCGTCCTCGATGCGGCGGACGAGGTCGCGGGCGTTTTGGATGTCGGTGCTGAGGGCGGCGAGTTCCTCGACCGGGGGCGGGTTGTCAGGATCGAGCAGCCTGGGGGTCGCGGGGGTTTGGTCGGGAGCGGGCGGCGCGGCGGCGTTGGCGGCGTCGGGCTCGGCGGGCGGGAGGATGAGGTCGATGGCGCGGATGGCGCGTTCGACGTCCTGCACCTGGGTGAGGGCGGCCTGCTGGAGGGACTCGATCTGGTCGGTGCCGTTGGTGCGGATGAAAGCGCGGATCTCGTTCTGGGTACGCTCGACGTTTCGCTCGAGGTCGTTGCGGCGGCGTTCCAGGAGTGTGATGTCCTGGTCCATGGTGCCCTGGGTGTTGGCGTAGAGGGTGGAGTAGGCGCGGATGAGGGACTGGACGGCGGTGAGAGCGACGGTGCGGTCGGTGTCGCGGTAGGTGACGGAGATGAGTTCCTGAGAGTTGGGCCCGAGGATGACCGCGACGCTGTCGCGGAACTCGTCGACGTCGGCGTCGGTGGCGCCGCGGCCGATGCGTTTCCACTCCTCGCTGTTGAGGGCGAGGCGGATGGTGCGGGTCTCGGTGATGTTGAAGGCCTGGCGGTTCACGAAGCTGTTGAACAGCGGCATGAACTCGGATTTTTCAGTCTGGTAGAGCAGTCGGGGGAGGACGGCTTGAACGGCGATGACGCCGCGGGCCTCGTACTTGGGCTGGGTGGCGAAGTAACCGGCGACGGCGCCGGTGAGGCCGACGGCGGCGGCGAGACCGGCGGTGAGGAGGTAGCGACCGCGGAGGAGGCGGTGGACGAGTGCGACGACGTTGATCTGGCCGCCGGCGTCCTGGGGTCCGAAGAGCGGGTCATTCTGAGCGGGCGGCAGGGCCAACGTACCGCTGCCTTGTGGGAGCATGGTCATCGGGCCACTCCTTGCGCCGGGGCCGGGGTGATCGGCCCCGCGGGCCCTGCGTGGGGGCCGGTGGTATCGGCCGCGCGGGACTGATTGAGAATCTCACGGACGGCGGGAAGGACGGGCCGGAGCAGTTCGGTGAGGAGCGCCGGTTCGTCCTGAACCGGGGTGCCCATTCGCATGGCGAGCTGAACCTGAGCGGCGCCGAGGTGGCGGACGGTGGGTGAGCCGGCGGCCTTGTAGACGGCTTGCATGTCCCAGGTGAGGGGCTGTTCGGGGAGGACGAAGAAGCAGTAGGTGACCAGCCTGATCTGCTGGTTCATGTTCTGGCGGACGAACTCGTAGCGGCGGATGGGGATGTGCATGGTGCCGTGGCTGTCGGTCACGGTGATGGTCTGGGGCTGGCTGTACTGGCCCTCCTGCCATCCGTGTGCGGGGTAGCAGACGGGGGGGTAGTGTCCGCGAAGATCGCGGACATCGCGGGACTGGATGACGTAGACGGTGCCGCCCTTGCCGTCGTCGTTGAAGAAGGTCCGGCCGAAGAGGGCGTTGGGACGGAGGAGCTCCATGGCCTGCGGGGGGATCGACTCTTCGCGGCTTCGCCAGTTGCCGAATTCGGTGGGGAGGGACATGACGGCGGCGCGGACGCGCTCGTGATAGGCGTCAACGTCCCGGGCGGCGGGACGGCGGAGCTGGTCGGCCGCGAGGCCGGCCATGATCGCACAGGTGCACAGGATGGGGACGAGGAGCCGTCGCACGGGTTTTCTCACTGATAGGCCAGGTTGAGCCTCTGGACGGGGACCAGGGCCCATTTGAGGAGCATGTACACGCCGTAGAGCACGCCGAAGGCGATGGGGAGCATGACCCAGCCGGAGAGGTCGTGGAAGCTGTCGGCCCGCTCCTTGGTGGACCAGGCGTACATGAGGACGGTGGGGACAAGCCGGACGACGTTGCAGAACAGTGCGACGGCGGGGCTGGCCAGGAGGAGGAAGACGCGGACGGAGTTGCGGAGGGGGAGGCCGTAGGCGAAGGCGTAGACGATGAGCACGAGTCCGAAGACCATGCGCATGCCGTTGCAGGCCTCGGCGACGGCGACGGGAATGTTGTTGACCGAGAGGAGGTTGCCGGAGCGGTCGACGATGACGCCGAAGGTTTCCAGGACGATCTGGGTGGCGGCGGCGCCGTACTCCATGAGGGGGCCGGCGAGGGCGAGGCGGAGGGTGCCGGGCACGGGGACCAGGAAGGCCAGCACGGCGAAGGCGGGGGCGAAGCGGAAGAGGACGTGCTTGCCGGCGACGGTGACGAAGCAGCCGACGGCGACGATGACGGCGCCGAGGTGCCAGGCGACCTGGATGGCCTGGTAGTAGCCGATCAGGTACATGATGGCGCCGCCGGCGACGATGATGGGGCCGAGGGCCTGGCCGGTCGGCGGGCAGGTGCGCAGGCGGAGGCGGCGGACCCAGACGAGGTAGGCGGCGACGACGGGCACGAGGACGATGTGGCTCATCTCCGGGTCGACGTAGGCGATGAGGAGGATGTCCTTCCAGGCGTCGAGGGTCATCAGGACCCCGACGGCGGCGAGGAGGATGGCGACCCAGATGTGGGCGAGGTTCCAGCCCTGCTTGGCGAGGATGCGCGGGATCATGCCTGGCCTCCGTTGCCGGTCCTGGCACCGCGAGCGGAGAGCAGGGTGTCGACGAGGCGCTCGCCGGCGTTGACGCGGGCGCCGGAGCAGACGACCGAGCGGACGACCAGCGCGCCGGGGGCCACGACGGCGCCGCGGAGGACGACCGAGTCGTGCAGGCGGGCGGAGGGGTCCACGGTGGCGCCGGGTTCGACGACACTGAAGGAGGAGGACCAGTCTTCGGTCCAGGGGGAGAGGCTGACCTGGCGGTCGCCCTTGGCCAGGGCCCGCAGGGCGGCGAGGTAGCCGTCCATGGTGCGGATGGGGGCGGCGAAGGTGCGTGGCGAGTGGAGCACGCGGATGTCGAAGCGTTTGGCCAGTTCGGGGAGGGCCTGCTCCTTGAAGTCGCTGAAGGCGGTCTCGCGGATGGCACCCAGCAGCCGGGCGGAGGTCAGCATGAGCCCGACGGGCAGACCGTCGTCGGTGGCGCACATGGCCAGATCGCCCCCGGTGTCGAACAGGCGGGCGAGCAGTTCATCCAGTGGTCGAAGGGGAACCTGCTGGCCGGAGACCACCAGCACGCGGGCATCGTCGGGCAGGCCAAGGGCGGCGTGGCGGAGGGCTCCGCCGGTGCCGGGGAACTCGGCCTGATCGACCTTGATGCTGGCGTTGCAGAGGTCGGGGGCATCGGTGACGGCGGGGGGTGTGGAGCCTCGGGTGAGCAGCACGTGAAGCGAGGGGACAGCAAAGCCCAGGGAGCGGGCGGCGTCTGCGGTGTGGCGGCGCCAGCGGTTGAGCACGGTTGTGCGGGCATCGACGGGGAGGTCGAGGATGGAGCGGGAGATGGAGCGGTCCCAGGCGGTCGGGCGGAGGGTGCCGGCGAGGACCGCCACCAGCGCGACCGAGCGAGTGGCGGGGCCGGGCCCATCGGCACGAGCATCGGGCGCGGCTTGCGAACCGCTGAGGTTGGGACGGGCCAGGGATGTCACCGCGGAATCTCTCCTCCCGCATGGAGGCGGGTCATGGTGTGTGGCAGCGGGGTCCAAGGCGTCCAACGCTCCGCAGGGTGCGGAGGTTCGCCAAGGGAAGTCCCGGGGCTGTTATGCGGGTGTGGGCGGCGCATGGCACGGGCTGGAGGTCGGATACCTCGGAGGTTTTCGACATTATATGGGAGGGGGGTGCGAAACCCCTGAGGAACTGACCAGAACGGGGCGGGACTGTGACGGCAGGGAGGTTGGGAAGGTCGCCGGATTGGGGCGGTGCATGGCCGGATAATGGTGAGGTGAGGTGGGCGGATAGGGGAAGGATGCTTCAGGTACCGACGACGGTGGCCGGGGAGACGGCCTGTGGATGCCACCCCAAAATGGTGGAAGCAAGAGCGGGAGACATGGAAACGTCGCGGGGTCTCGGGGGGATGGCGTTGGTGGGCTGCGGGGCGGGGTGGAGGCCGGTGGCGGGGAGGTTGGCGGCGCGGGCGATGGCGAGGCCGAGTTCAAACCGGGAGAGGCGGTGTGGGCCGGCGAGGTGGAGGATGTGGGGGAGGGGTCGTCCGAGAACCAATTGATCAAGGGCCAAAGAGATGGCGTGGGCGACATCGGTGGCGGCGACCGGGGAGCGGTGCTCGTCGGTGTAGAGGGTGCTGGATGTTCCGGCGCGGAGGGCGGCCAGGAGGCGCTCAGAGCAGGAGCGGTCGCCCCGGGGAGACGGGCCGTAGACCAGGGCGAGGCGGAGGACCAGCGCGCGGGGGGCGGCGGAGGGGCTGGTGGCGAGGGCAGCGTGCTCGCCAGCGAGTTTGCTGCGGCCGTATTCGTGCAGCGGGCGTGGGGCATCGGCCTCGGTGTAGAGGCCCTGGGGCTTGGCGCCGTCGAAGACCTGGTCGGTGGAGATGAACAGAAAGGGCACGGCGCGATGGGCGGCGAAGGCGGCGAGGGCTTCGGTGGCGTGGGTGTTGACGGCGCGGGCGAGGGCGGGCTGTGCGTGGCAGGCGGCCAGGTCGGGCAGTGCGGCGAGGTGGATGACGGCGTGAACGTCGGGCAGGGGGGCGAGTGTGCGAGGGAGGGCCGGGGTGTCGGCGAGATCGCAGGGGAAGTGGGCGGAGGGCGTGAGGTGGGTGGGTGTACGGCCGAGGGTGAGCAGGGCGTCGCCTCGGGCGTGGAGGAGGGCGGCGAGTCGGCCGCCGACAAAGCCGGAGGCGCCGGTGAGCAGGACGGGGCGGCGGGGTTGAGGCTGAGCGGACATGAGCTCACGCGCTTGCGGCGTCGGCGGGGCGGGGGCGGGCGAAGCGGGCGCGGAGTGAGCGAAGCAGGAGTGCGACGAAGAAGGGGAGGCCGTCGATGATGTAGCGGCGGAAGAGGCGGCGGGGTTCCTGGATGAGGCGGTGCGACCATTCCAGGCCGACTTTCTGCATCCATCGGGGGGCGCGTTTGACGTCGCCGGTGACGAAGGAGAAACTGATGCCGACGCCGGCCCACCAGGCGGTGGGGCAGCAGTCCTTGATCTGGTGGATGACGCGTTCCTGCTTGGGGGAGCCGACGGCGACGAAGACCAGATCGGGCCTGGAGCGGCTGATCTGCTCGCGGATGAGGGCGATGTGGTTGGGGTCTTTGTCAAACCCGAAGGGCGGGAAGTGGGTTCCGGCGATGCGCAGGCCGGGGAAGCGGGCTTGAAGGGCCGCGGCGGCGGCTTCGGCGGTGCCGGGGTCGCCACCGAGGAGGAAGACCGAACGCTGATGGCGGGCGAGGGCCTGAGAGAGGGAGAGGATGAGGTTGGAGCCGGCGACGCGCTCGGGCAGGGGCGTGCCCTGCACGCGGCTGGCCCAGACCAGGGGCATGCCGTCGGCGACGCGGAGGGTGCAGGCGTTGACGAGGGACTGGAACTCGGCGTCGCGGGTGTAGCGGCGGAGGTGATCGAGATTGGGTGTGACGATGGTGCCGCCCCGGCCGGCGAGGACCTCGTCGGTCACGTGCTGGACGCACTGGGCCTCGGTGAGGGCGTGGACCTGCAGGCCCTGGAGGGTGATGGTGGGGAGAGGCGGGGCGGTCGGTGCGGTCATGTCGGTGGGGGGCCGGCGCGGCAGGGAAGGCGAGAGGGTGATCAGGCCTTGACGACGCGGGCTTTGCAGGGACGGAGGCCCTTGGTGGCGTTGCGGGTATCGACGATGAGGCGGGCGTGGTCGGCGTAGAGGCGGTAGTCGACGGCGGTGTGATCGGTGACGATGACGACCGCGTCGTAGGAGGCGATGGCCTGCGGGGAGAGGGGGACGGAGGTGAGTTCGAGCTTGTGCTTGCGCATGCGGGGGAAGACGGGGACGTGGGGGTCGTGGTAATCGACGTGGCAGCCGAGGGCGAAGAACTCTTCGATGATCTCGGCGGCGGGGGTTTCGCGGACGTCGTCGATGTTCTTCTTGTACGCCAGGCCGGAGACGAGGATGCGCGAGCCGGCGGCGGGTTTGCGGTCGTCATTGAGGGCGGCGACGGTGCGCTCGACGACGTAGCGGGGCATGCGGGTGTTGATCTCGCCGGCGAGCTCGATGAAGCGGGTGTTCTGGCCGTACTCGCGGGCCTTCCAGGTGAGGTAGAAGGGATCGATGGGGATGCAGTGTCCGCCGAGGCCGGGGCCGGGGTAGAAGGGCATGAATCCGAAGGGCTTGGTGGCGGCGGCGTCGATGACCTCCCAGACGTCGATGCCCATGTGGTCAAAGATGACCTTGAGCTCGTTGACCATGGCGATGTTGACGGCGCGGAAGATGTTTTCGAGGACCTTGGCGGCCTCGGCGACCTCGGCGGAGGAGACGCGGACGGGGGCCTGGACGGCGCGTTTGTAGAGGGCGACGGCGAGATCGGTGGAGGCGTCGTCAAGTCCGCCGACGAGCTTGGGGGTGGTTCGGGTGGTGTGGCTGGTGCGGCCGGGGTCCTCGCGCTCGGGAGAGAAGGCGACGAAGAGGTCGGTTCCGGGGGTGAGGTTGACGTCCCGCGCGGCGGCCTCGCGGAGGATGACCGGGAGCATGTCCTGGCGGGTGGTGCCGGGGTAGGTGGTGGACTCCAGGACGACGAGCTGGCCGGGGCGGACGGCGCGGCCGACGTCTCGCGCGGAGTTGATGACGTAGGACATGTCGGGCTCGTTGTGGCGGCCGAGGGGGGTGGGGACGCAGATGATGATCGCGTCGGGCTCGGCGAGGCGGGAGAAGTCGGTGGTGGCGGAGAAGCGGTCGCTGGAGGCGAGGCGGGTGGTCATCTCAGCACCGAGGTGCTTGAGGTAGTTGGTTCCGGTAGCCAGGGCGTCGATCTTGGCCTGGTCGATGTCAAAGCCAAGGACGCGGCAGCCGCCGGTGTGGAAGGCGTCGGCAAGGGGGAGGCCGACGTAGCCGAGGCCGATGATGCCGATGAGCGGCTCGCGGGTGAGGCGGAGATTCAGTTGCTCGAAGGTGGTCATGCTGCTGGTCCTGAGGTTGAGAAACGGGATGGTCAAGCAGATCAGATCGGATGCTTGATGGCGGGAGCTGACGGATTCCAGACGGCCGCACCGGCGGCGTGGGCTTCAGCAGCCGCCCTGGCTTTGCCGACCAGCAGGCTTCGGATCTGCGATCGTCGAACAAAGCGGCGGAAGTCCGTGTCGTTGTATTTCGGCTTTCGGGAGACCAGACTGGCCGCGTAGCCCCACATCATGGCGAGGCCTCCGATGATCAAGGGTGGTCTGGTCATTCGATAAGCGGCGCTCGCGGCCATGTACAACGGGGAGGTTCCCATGAAGTACTGGCCGTATCCCCAGCGGAAACGGCCTCGGAGATAGCCCTTGTCGCTGGTGCCCATGGGGCGGAGGTGGATGAAGCGCAGCTCCGGATCGTCCCAACTGCAGGCGATCCAGCCGAGCTGGCGGCAGCGGTGGCAGTCGATGCCGTCCCACATGACCTGACGGACGAAGCCGCCGATCTGGTTGAAGCAGGCCACGCGGTAGAACTTGCTGGCGCCGACGGAGACTTCGTCTCCGATTTTTTCGCTGATTAATTCTCCGCGAAAGTCCTTGGAGGAGTTGGCGGGGCCCGGGAAATACGCTTTTCCGGAGCATGTGCCAAGGCGGGGCTCGGCGCGCATGCGATCGATGAGCAGTTCGAAGTATCGGGGCGGCAGATCGAGATCGAGATCAAGCTTGCAGACGAACTCGTAGTCGCTGAGTGTCACGAGCTCAAGGCCTTGGTAGAACGCCTCGATGACGCCGGGGCCGACCGAGCGGCTGCCGCGGTCGGTGCGACGGACGACGCGAATCCAGTCGTGCCTGGCGGCGTACTCTTGGAGAATGCGGGGAGAAGCGTCGGTGGAGCCGTCGTCGACGATGACCCAGAGGTCTGGGCGTCTGGTCTGAGCGATGACGCTGTCGAGCGTTCGGCGCAAGAAAGCGGCTTCGTTTCGGCCTGGAGAGATGATGACGTAACGGTCGCTCATGGCATCATGGCTCATGCAGACTCATCCGGTGTTCGCGGCACCACCACAGCAGGGAGAACAGGGCCCAGATGCGGGTCCAATAGACACCCTTGCGGTTGGAGAGGAAGGCGATCCAGAGCATCCAGACCGCTCGGGGGTTCAGCCCGACCCGTTTGAGGAGGGCCTGATCGGCGAAGAGCTGGTCGGCCAGGGGTCGGAGTTCAACGCGGAGAGCCTGAGCAAAGGGGAGAACAAAGCCGGCCTTTTTGCGATTGAAGATCTGAGGATCGAGGCCGACGAGTCCGATGCTTCGCAGGAGCGTCTTTTCTCCGAGGCGGCCGTATCGGGTGCGGGGCTCGAGGGAGAAGGCGGCCTCGGCGATCTGGTGATCAACCAGCGGGACGCGGACCTCGAGCGACGCGGCCATGCTTGCGGCGTCGGTGTCGCGGAGGAGGCGGGCGCCGAGGAAGAGGCGCAATTCCAGGAGAGAGACGGCGTCGAGCGGGTGGCGATGGGCGATGTCGTCGAGGAGTTCGTCGCGGAGGGACTTTTCGAGTCCGCAAGGGAGGTCGGACCGGCTGTAGAGCCTGGTGAGCGTTGAGCGATTGAAGAGCATGTACATGCTCTGGTAGAGTCGGAGGAGATCGGGTGTGGCGGCGAGCGCGGAGTCCAGCTTCCAGGCGCCGGTCTGACCGGGGGCGATGCCGAGCATCCACATGAGCTGATGGGGCGCCGAAGCCAGCAAGGCCAGTGCGCGGAGCAGGAATCCCGGAGCCACGGCCAGCCGCTGGAGGCGCTGAATCATCTGAAAGGAGTGGTAGCCGCCGAAGAGTTCGTCGCCTCCGGTGCCGGCGAGGGCGACTGTCACGCCTGCGCGGCGGGTGGCGCGACTGACGAAGTAGGTGTTGAGCCCGTCGAATGTCGGCTGGTCGATCGTGCCCATCGCTTCGGGGAGTGAGCGGAGGATGTCGGCCGGATCAAGCCGGATGCAGGTGTGCACCGCACCGATGTCGCGGGCGACGCGTTCGGCGTAGGGCGCTTCGTCCATCTCGCCCCGGGCGACGGAGATGTTGAAGGTGTGGGGGGCGGCGGTTCCGTGTCGGGCGGCCAGATTGGCGATGGCGCTGGAGTCGACTCCGCCGGACAGGAAGATTCCCAGCGGCACGTCGCTGACCAGTTGGGTGTGGATGCTTGTGTGGAGGGCGTGGGTGATGGCCGCCGGGTCGTGGCCGACGGCGCAATCGGGGGCGGGCGGGCGCCAATACCTGCGTGTCTGCGGCGCCAGCCTGTCGGGCGTGACGGTGCTGATGGTCCCAGGGGGGAGTTCCTGGACTCTGTGGACGAGGGTGCCGGGGCCGGTGACAAAGCCGTTGAAGAGAAAGGCTTCCAGGCCGAGCGCATCGACGCGGCGTTCGACGAGGCCGGTTGCGAGCAGTGCCCGCACCTCGGAGGCGGCAAGGAAGCAGGTTCGTCCGTCGGGGCGATGGGCGATGGTCCAGTAGAGGGGCTTGATGCCCAGGTGATCTCGAGCGAGGACGAGGGTGCGGGCGGCGGGATCCCACTGTCCGTAGGCGAACATTCCCCGGAGGAGTGTGGGAGTCTGCAATCCGTGCTGGATGCCGGACCGCAGCAGGACTTCGGTATCTCCGGTGCTGCGGAAGCGGTGCCCGTCGCGTTGCAAGCGGCTGCGAAGAGACTTGAAGTTGTAGATCTCGCCGTTGAAGGTGACGGCCTGGCCGGTCGTCTCGTCAACCATGGGCTGGCTTGAGCCAGCGGTCAGGTCGATGATCGAGAGTCGTCGGTGGCCGAAGATCACTCCGGGGTGAGGTCGGTCGGAAGGGGAGCTGCGCCACACGCCGTGCCCATCTGGGCCGCGGTGGGCCATGGCGTCGCACATCGCGTTGACGGCGGCATTCCCGACATCGTCAACCCAGCCGCAATAGATGGCAATCCCGCACATGGGCGTCAGGCCTTGGTTGCTGCTTCGCGAAAGAGGGCGGCGAGGGCGGCGGCGGAGGCGGGCACCTGATGTGCCCGTGCGACGGCGTCAAAGGCGGCGCGGCCCATTTCGTCGAGCCGGACTGCGGGGGTGGAGGCAACCTGGTCAAGGGTGGCGGCGAGGGCGTCGGCATCGCCGGTGGGGACCAGCCATCCGTTCAATCGATCGGTGACCAGTTCGGGGATGGCGGCGACATGGGTGGCGACGACGGGCCGACCCATGGCCATGGCCTCCATAAGCACGACCGGCAGGCCTTCGGCGGCGCTCGGGAGGACGAACGCGTCGGCGGATCGCAGCTCGTCGCGGATTCTGCTGGATGGCTGTGCGCCGAGCAGGGCGACAGCCGACTGGAGGTTGTGGGCGGCGATCTGACGTTCGAGCGTGGGGCGGAGCGGGCCCTCTCCGATGATCTTCAGGGACAGGGGGCGGGACATGCGGCGTCGGGCGAGAGCATCGATCAGGACATCGAACGACTTCTGGGGGGCCAGACGGCCGATGGTGACCAGCCGGAGCGGTCCGGCGGTCGAAACTTGCGGTTGGGGCGGTTCAAACCAGGAAGGGTCCAGTCCACACCGAACGATGTGGAGCTTCGGCCAGTCCGCCGGATCGATCCAGCGACGCAACTGCGCCTTGCAGTAGTGGCTGATGCAAGCGACGAATCGGGCGGAGGCAACTTTGTCAGCGAGGCTGAGGCCGATGGGGGCGTCGAACTCATCGGGGCCGTGCACGGTGAACGAGTATGCCGGTCCGCCAAGGCGACGGGCGAGGAGGGCCACGGCGGCGGCGTTGGTGCCGAAGTGCACGTGAATGTGCGTCAGTCCGTGCTCGCGGCTGAGCCGCGTGAGGCGAGCGGCTTGCAGCAAGTAGGCGACATGCCGGAGCAGTCCGCGGTCGCTCCGGGCGGCGAGGCGACGCATGACAGAGACGGCTCCGGCGACGGAGCTCAGGCGGCCGGCGAGACACAGGCCGCCGTTCAGCAGCAGCTCGGCGGTGCCGCCGGGAAGCAGGTAGCGTGTTCGCTTGAGTTCCTGGAAGTCGGCGGGCTCGACCAGCGGATGCTCGGAGGGGCGAACCGCCATAGGGAGCACGGTGAGGCCGAGGGCTTCGAGCGCGTGAATCTCGCGGCGGATGAACGTGTGGCTGACGGCCGGGTATTCGGTTGTGAGGTAGCCGACGTTCATGAAACAGACTCGACCGGCCGTCGGGCGATGCGGGAGATCACTTGAAGAGGCCGCGGGGCCGGTGCGAGTCCAAAGGCATTGAGCAGGCGGTCGATGTTGATGTCCGTGGAGAATTCGCTGCTGACGGCCTCCTTGGCGGCGGCTCCGAGGCGCGAGGCGAGGGCGGCGTCGGATGCGAAGCGTTTGATGGCGTCGGCGAGGAGTTTCGGGGAGTCGGACGGAACGAGCAATCCCGTCCGCTCGTGAATGACGAGGTCTTCCAGGCCGGGGAAGGGGGAACAGACTACGGGCTTTCCGGCGGCCATCGCCTCCATCAGCGCAACCGGAAGACCTTCGCGATCTCCATGGCGGTCGGTGCGGCAGGGCAGAGCGAAGGCGTCGGAGGCGGCGATGCACTGAAGCGCCGACTGATGGTCCTTGGCACCGTGCAGTTCAACGCGATCTTCAAGGGCGAGCGATCTGATCTGGTGCCGGAGGGCGTCCATCTGCGGGCCGTCGCCGATGATGTGGCAGATGCAATCGGCCCCTTGGCTTCGCAGGATGTCGATGGCGGCGACGAGGGTGTCAACGCCTTTCTTGGGGACCAGCCTGCCGACGAAGCAGACCGTAAAGCGGCGGCGCCGATCGGCGGGCCGGCTGGGGGGCGGGATGTCCACGCCGCATCGGACGATGGGAAAGCAGGCGTTGTCGCGTCCGGACAGGTGGCTGTACCAGCGTTGATGCCAGGAGGTGATGGAGGCGGCGAAGCCGCAGCGGCGGAGTTTGGCGGGCAGCATGACCCGGTGCACGAAGAGGTCGTTGGCGTGACCGGTAAAGCTGAAGGTGGTGTTCATCACGGCCGCGAGGTACATGGCGACGGTGGTCGGCGTGTTGGCCATGTGGGCATGGATGTGTGTCGGGCGGCGGGCCGGCAGGCGGGAGGAGAGGGCGATGGCGAGGAGGGCCTGCAGGGGTTGGAGGAGGCGCTCGCGGTTGCGCAGATCGGGTTGCAGGCCGGCCATCGAGAGGGACATGGCGAGTGCGTAGAGGCAGCGGAGCGGCCGTTGTGCGAAGGCTTTGAAGACATCCGAAATCAGCGCGAGCGGCCCGAGGCCGTAACCGTCCACCACGCCTCCGCCGGGCGTGGCGGGTGCGACGCAGTTTTCCGCGTCTGTAGTCGGCGGGCGGAGTCGGATCACGGTGACTGTGTGGCCCCGCGAGCGGACCTCCTGAATCTCCCGCCAGACGAATGTTTCCGACAGCGCCGGATATCGTGCGGTGATGTACAGGATGTGGGCCGTGCGGAGCATGACGGGCTATTTGTACTCGATCAGCCGATGTCGCCGACGGAGACGGTCGCGGCACCATTGCAGCAGACCGATGGCCTCGGCGGGTTTCATGGCTGAGATGATTATCGCATAGGCGGCGGCGAAAGCGGCCGGATCATTTCTGCGTCGGCGGTGGAGGTAGCTGCGGGTTATCGGTACCAGGGGCAGAAGGGCGGCGGCCGCGGGGAGCGGCCAGAGTTCGGGCTGGAAGAGGGCGAGCACGGTTGCGGCAATCACCAGGGCAGGCCAGCCGGCCCCCCAGGCGGCTGCACGGAGCACTTCGCGCCATTTGTACCTGCTGGCGGCTGCATGCTTGTGGGCGAGAGCGGCGTAGGCCCAACCGGTGCGGACGGAACGCCGCCAGAACTGGCGGAAGGAGGTGATGGCGGCGTCGTGGACCGTCATGTCGTGTGCCGGGCGGTAGATGGTGTGGCCGAGATCGATGGCTCTGCGGCAGAGATCGGGGTCCTCACCGGCGAGCAGGAGGGGGTCGTATCCGCCGAGTTGCTCGAAGGCGCTTGCGCGGATGACCAGATCTCCGCCGGTTTCTGAGGCTGGCCCGAAGGGGATGGCCCAATCGAGATCGCACAGGCGGTTGTAGACGCTGACATCGGGGAATCTCTCCTTGCGGCGGCCGCTGACCAGAGCGCGTCGCGGATCCTGCAGGAGGGCGTGGCGAGCGGCGTCGATCCAGCCCGGGGCGAGTTCGCAGTCGCCGTCGATGAATTGAACGGCATCGGAGGGCACGGCCAGTTCGCGAAGGCGGCGGTAGCCTTCGTTGCGTGCACGGGCGGCGCTGAAGGGTTTGGACCGATCAAGCTCAACGACATGGACATCAAGGGAGCGGGCGAAGGCGACGCTGTTGTCGGTACTTCCTGAGTCAACATAAATGACGGTGAGACCCTGGGCCAGGAGTGAGCGGAGGCAGCGGTGGAGTCGTTCGCCTTCGTTGCGGCCGATGGCGACCGCGGCCAGAGCGAGCGGAGGGTGTTGGGGGGAAGCGGTCATGACGGGCAGCGGAGACTGTTGATGAAGGCGAGGTAGTCGTGGGCGATGCGCTGCCAGCGGAAGCGGCGGTCGACCAGCTCGCGACGGCGATGGCGCTGATCGGCCCGCTGCTCACCGACGGCGCGAAGCAGCGCGTCTTGGACTGCATCGGGCCGGTCGGTGCTGACCAGGTAAGCGGTGTCCTCAAGGGTCCACCGGGTGACGCGGCGGTCTTCGGTGACGATGGGCAGACCCGTGGCGAGAGCTTCGATGTAGGCGTTGGCTGAGGGTTCGTCCTTGCTCATGTGGAGCATGACGTCGGCGCAGCGGTAGAGTGCGGGCATGCTGTCACGCGGGAGCGTGAAGCGGCGGTAGCGGTCGCCGAGCAGTTGTCGACCGAGTGCGTCGGCCTCATCTCGCAGCGGACCGTCGCCGGCGATCGCCAAGTGCAGGTTGGGCGCGGCGGAGACTGCTCGGATGCCTTGCAGTACGCGTTTGCTCGGGATGACCGCCGAGACCATGAGAACAAGCGGCACGCCGACAGGAAGCCCGAACTCGCGCCGGTCGGCCTGGCCCGGGTGGAAGCGATCGGGATCAACGCCGTTGGGGATGAGTGCGCACGGATAGGTGGAGCGGTGCGCGTCGAAGTAGTCGGGGTTGGTGCACACCAGGCCGTCGGTGCGGAAGAGCCGGAACTCGGAATTTCGGCGGTGGCACGGCCAGTCGCCGTTCTGGGTCACGAAGATGTCAAGCCCGCGGCCGAGTCGGCCTTGCAGGCGCGTGAGCAGATTCACGAACGGATAGCTGCAGGTGATGCGGACATCGAAGTCGGCCGCATCGACCACCCGGAGCATCGACCAGCAGAAGGTCAGTTCTTCCCACGAGGTGTCGTTGCGAACGAAAGGACCGGTTGGCCAATGCTCGAAGCGGGAACGGTGGACGCATGGGGCCTGCAGGTAGCGATAGGGACGATCAGGCTTGGTCGGCCCGCTGCCGACAACGGTGACGTCAACACCGGGAAGGCGGGCAAGGCCCTGGGCGACGGCCTCCATGGCGGTCTCGGCGCCGCGCTGTTCGGCGTGCAGGCCGGGCAGGGCGACGAGGATGCGGGTCGACGCGGGGGTCACTGTCCGGCGCTCCACAGGGGCCGGCGGAGAGTCGCGAGCGTGCCGCGGAGAGCGTCGGCCTCGGGGGTGCGGCCTCGGCCGGTGAGCGAGCGGAGGGCGAGCCGGGCGGCGGTGAATCCCAGATCGAGAATGCGGGCCAGCCATTCGGCAGGGCGGCCGAAGCACTTGCGTTGGACGAGGTAGCGTCCGCGCCAGGAGTGGATGCTCCGCGAGCTGGCGGGCAGCTTGGCTGGGTCGGAGGAGGCTCCGCCGAAGTGGATGATCTCGCCGATGGGCTCGTAGCGGACGCGCCAGCCGGCTTTCAAGAGCCGCCAGGAGAACTCGACGTCCTCGCCATAAAAGAAGAAGTCGGTATCGAGCAGGCCGACCTGCTGCACGGCCTCGCGACGCACGATTACGGCGGCTCCGCCGAGCCAGTCGACCTCGCCGCCGGTGGCGGTCATGTCCCAACCTTGATACTCGGTGTTGGCGAAGGCGAACAGACGTGGGAAGCGCCAGGGAAGGCCGAGCGAGCCACAGAGCACGCGCAGCGGCGTGGGGAAGCGGCGGCCTGCGACCTGGAACGAGCCATCGCGATGAGAGAGGCGGCCGGCGAATGCGCCGACGGCGGGGTTGGCACGCATGAAATTCGTCCACGCGGCCGGCGTGCCGGGGCGGACGAGCGTGTCGGAGTTGAGCATGAGGACGAAGTCGGCATCGGGCGCCGCTTCAAGGGCGGCGTTGTTGCCGCCGGCGAAGCCCCGGTTGGTGGCGGATCGGGCCAGGGTGACCCAAGGGCTCCAGCCGTGCTGATGGATGGCGGCCTGAAGGCGGTCGACCGAGTCGTCGCCGGAGGCGTTGTCGAGCACGACTGCGTGGAGGGCGAGCGAAGACGCCTCCGCGGCGAGGGTTTGCAGGGCGTCGATGGTGAGTTCGGGCGTGCGGAAGTTGACGATGAGGACGACCAGGTCAGCCCGTGGGCGGCCCGTGGCGGGCGGAGGGGGCCAGGCAACGGCTGACGGGCCGGCACCAGCGGCCCTGGCGGCGGGCGCGGCAGCGGATGTGTGGGCGGGCGGGGTCATTGGCCTTGGGGTCGGGGCGGGCCGGAGCGGAGGGGCGGCTGGGTGGGAGCGGGGGGCGAGGGCGGGGGGGGCAACGGTCCAGGCGGAGCGAACGTGCGATGCTGGGCGGCGAAGGCCTGGCGGCGGGCGAGGCGGAGGGTGGCGGCGACGGAAACCAGACCGCCGGCGATCATGGTGAAGATCGGGTTGAGCATGGCGTTGGAGAGGCAGTCGACGACGTAGAGCACCAGCACGGTGGACAGGCCGACGACGGCCGCGATGGCCGGTGACCGCAGGGCCGGAGCGGGAATGGCAAGCAGGGCGGTAAGTGGCGGCAGAATGAGCATGGCGAAGAAGATCGACAGTCCCACCAGGCCGTAAATCCCAAGAACGATGACCCAGTAACCGTCGGGGATGATGCCCCGCCCGAAGTCCTCGCTCGCCTTGACTTCGAGGAAGTCGAAGCGGCCGCGTCCGAAGGTCTCGGAGCCGCGGAGGAGCATCCAGGTCTGGGTTTCGCTGTCAAGCCGGATTCTGAGTGATCCGGCGCGCTCTTCGGGGAAGACCGCGGAGATGGCGGCATCGAGTTGGCGGGCGTCCCAGTTTCCGAGGGTGCGCAGGCCGGCGTAGGTGATCGGGATGCTGATGAGGACGACCAGGAGGAGTCGGGTTCTGAGCAGCCAGGTCGCGGCGAGCAGGCCGGCTCCGCCGATCATGAGGAGGGTGGCGCCGGTGGAGCGGCACAGGGCGGCGGTGATCAGCAGAACGATGGCCCAGAGCCACATGGGGAGCCGGAACAGGGTGGGGACAGAGCGTGTCCAGGCGAGCCAGGCGGCCAGCAGGGCGGCGGTGGACATCCAGACGGAGACCATCAGCCCGTGCTGCATGAAGACAGTGGGCCGCCAGGCGTCGCCCCGGCGGGATTGCCCGAAGAAATGCTGGTGATAGCCGTAGATCCAGTTGTGGAGCTGCGGGCTCATGCGCATCTCGATCCAGCAGAGCGGCGCGTAGATCAGGCCTCCGATGACGATGGCCCTGGCGAGTGTGGTGAGATGCTGCGGGGCCTGGAAGTACAAGCGTCCGACGAGATAGGCGATGCCCCAGCTGATGCTCTGGGTGGCGATGCCGCTCAAGCCTTCATACGGACCCCATCCGGCGGCAAGGGCCGAGACGAAGGGAACAAGGCCGCACCAGGCGAGCATGGGCAGATCAAGCCATGAGGGCTTGAGGCGGAGAAACCTGCCCGCATCGAACATGACGGTCGCCAGCATGACGCTGAAGCAGGCGACGGTCATCTTGGTGATATCCGGGAAGCCCGGGATCTTCAGGCCGGTCATCGGCAGAAAGAGCCAGGCGCCGAGCATGGCGGTGAGCACGGCGGCGCCGGCCGGAAGAAAGGAAAAGAGCAGAATGGTGATCAGCGGCCAGGTGAAGAGAACCGCGTAGTCCATCAGCGCGATCCTTGCGACATCGGGGCGGCCAGTTGCGTGAGGGCGTCAACGAGGCCTTGAGCATCGAGCCCATGCCGGGCGTGTTCGGCGACTGTCTGCTGTGCGGCGCGGCCGATGAGGGGCAGGTCGGGCAGGCGGCTCCAAAGGCGAAGCAGCGCTTGGACGAGGTAGCGTTTTCTGGGAGCCTCGGCGAGGAATCCGGTGACGCCGTCGGTGACCCACTCGTCGATGACGCCGACATCGGTCGCGACGGGGACGCGACCGGCGGACATGCACTCAATCATGGACAGCGGCAGGCCCTCGGTGCGGGACGGCATGAGCAGAACGTCATTGTGGTGCCAGACGGCGGCCACATCGCGGACGTGACCGGCGAAGCGCACCCTGTCAGCGATGCCGAAATGTGCGGCGACAGCGCGGAAGCAGGCTTCGTCGCCTCCGCCGTAGCAGGTGAGGGTCCAGGGGCGCTGGCGCAGTTCCGGGTCGGCGAGGGCCTCGAAGGCCAGGTCGGGTGCTTTGACGGGGTCCAGACGGCCGACCATGGCCAGGCGCAGCGGCTCATGGGGCTGACGCTGCACCGGGGGGGGGACGGAGCCGAGGGACGCGGGGAGTGGGTTGCGGAAGATGGTCAGGTTGTCGAGCGGACGGCCGAGCTGCCGCCTGAGCGCATCGCCGGCGCCGCGCCCGAGCACGCCAACGATCGCGGCCCGCTGGTAATAGGCGGATGCTCGGGACCGCACCGCCTCGTTGGCGATAGCAGCGGTGCTGTTGGCGTGCACCAGCACGATGTACGGGCAGCTCGCACGATTCAGCCAGCCGCCGATCGCCTCGCCTTCGGTGCTGGCTACGCCGTCCAAAAAGGTCGCCTCGTTGATGACCACGACGTCGGGGCGCCAGTCGGCCAGCGCTCGCAGCGGACGACGGAGCCGGTGCCTGAGTTTGTTCAAGCGGCCGTACGGACGGAACGGTCTCTCGATGAGGCGCACGCCTGACTGCACCAGCGACTCGACCTTTGCGGGGCGTGGTCTGAACGGGTACATCGAGAGCGCAACCTCGTGGCCTCGGCCGACGGCGGCAGCTCCGATAGCGCCGCCGATCTCCTCGCAGCCGCCCCAACTGACCCCTTCGATTGTCGACAGAATCAGCAGTCGCATGGGAAGACGTGATCCTCAGGCTTGCCGCGGCTGCAGCGGATCGGCGCGGCGGCAGTCGACAGCATCGAGAAACTGCCTGACCTGTTGCCGGACGGCGTTCCAGTCGAACAAGAGGGCGGCAGACCGCGCCTGGCGAGCCATGAGATCAAGCCGGCCGGGGTCGTCAAAGAGCTGGAGCGCGGCGTGAACGTACTGGGTCTCGTCGCCGGTGCAGAGATAGCCGCACTCCGGGTTGACGTAGTCTGCTGCGCCGCCCGTTCGGGTGATGATGACGGGGAGCCCGCAGGCGAGGGCTTCCAGGACGGCGTTGTTGGCGGTGGTCTCAAGGATGGGCATCAGCAGAGCCCAGGACTGGCGATAGAGGGCGAGGAGAGAACTGTCGTCGACGTCAAGATGCAGTTCCAGGTCGCGGGCATCCAGGTCGGCAGGAAGGTGTCTGGCGGGAGCGACGACGATCACACGAACATCGCGTCGAGCGGCGCGAAGCCCGCGAGCGATGCGGGAGAGCAGGGCGAAGTCGCGGCGGTGCACTCCGGCGAAAATGAGTGTGGGGGACGCGCTGCGGGCGGCCGGCCCGGCCGGGGTGAACCAGGTGGTGTCGACGCCGTGAGGAATGAAGCGGACACGGTCGGCGCCGATGGCGTCGGCGGCGACGGGCATCTGGTGGCGTGCGACGCAGATCGCACCGTCGAGCGCGGAGCGGTCGGCTTCGCGCAGACGGTCGGCCAGGGTGGAGGGCGGGAGATGGAACACCGCGGAGATGCTGCGTGGAACGGAGTGCCGCAGACGGGCGGCCAGCGGGAGGCTGTTGTCGCCGTCGACGATCAGGAGCCGGCGGCGACGGAGGATGCGCATCGCCAGGTCCACCTCGCCTGCCTTGCGGCCGACGCGGTCGGTTCCGCCACATGGGGAGCGGGTAGCGATGATGCCCGGGAGCATCACTGCGTCGCCGGAGAGGCGGACGCCGAGGCCGTCGGCGATCGGGTCGTATCCGGAGCGGCGTGCGTGGTGCGACCACCGCTTACAGAGGACAGCGATGTCGCCTGGGGTGCGGGCGGTGCTGAGGGCTTCGCATGAAGTTGACCATGCGGACCTCAGTGAGCGACCGAGCGTCAAGATGCGATCGGTCAATCGTGCTTTCGCAAAAGGTTGGGCGCCGGGTGGGAGCGCGGGAGGACGAGTGCGGCCAACAGAAGCTTCCACGCAGGTCTTGACACTGGCCGCTCACGCAGGGCCTTGAGGGCGTACTCGACCGGCGTGCGCCAGCGACCCATCCCCCAGCTCAGAGCGCCGCGAGACGCAAAGAACCATGAGCGCTCGCCCGCCGACGGCCCCGGTCGCCAGTGATCGGTCAACAGAAATC
>Ga0068876_10001215_pt1 | contig 20347 bp, 18 predicted proteins | sample NOAtaG_6_FD_66442 | JGI IMG/M metagenome (GOLD analysis project Ga0068876, IMG submission 66442) | Freshwater lake microbial communities from Lake Erie, under a cyanobacterial bloom - NOAA_Erie_Diel5S_2200h metaG | ecosystem: Environmental > Aquatic > Freshwater > Lake | place: USA: Ohio, Lake...
GTTTGAACCATTTATCGACAAAGAGTAATACGATGCCACCGCCGAACAAAGAGAAAGCAATGAAAACAGGATTACCCAATTTCGAATCGATGAAATCGTCTAACAGTTTGCCGAATAACAGTGCCGGAACAACTGCAATACCCAGTTTTACGTAAAACTTTATGTCGCGGAAGTCGATAAACTTTTTGAAGTAAAGTGCGACAACTGAAAGGATGGCGCCTAACTGAATGGCAACCGTGAATGTTTTGGTGAAATCATCTTGCGCAATTCCCAGCGCTGATGAAGTAAGGACCATGTGTCCCGTGGAAGATACCGGTAAAAATTCGGTTAAGCCTTCCACTAAAGCGAGCAGAAGTGCGTCAATGAGATTCATCAGTGCTGAGGTAAATTATTCTTCGCCTTTTGGCTTTTTCATGATGCCGTACAATACAACACCAAAGCCAATCAGCAATGTGATGGGAGCAATTGTAATACGCTGCGTGTCAAAAATAGCCGGATTGAATTCATTCGGATTTTCAGCACCGCCACCAATCATAAGAATGTAACCGAGAAGTAACACGCCAACTCCGGCAAGAATAATCATGTAATTTTCTTTGCCGAATGCGAGTTTGTTGGGAGCAATATCTTTTTTCTCCTGCTTGCGTGTTGTGGATGTAGTCTTAGCCATGTGAATGCAAAGGTAAGAGGTTAATTCATATACAGCGCATCCGTGCTTTGAAGCGCAAATTTACGCACCGCCAATGCTGAAGAAATCCAGGTGATGAGAATGCCCAGCACAATTTGAAAAAGGCATAAAATCCCTAAGGTTTCTACATCTGCGAGCTGAATCAGCTTCAATTCTCGGAAATTTTTGTCGATGATGAGCACAATGCCCACTGTAATGCCAATGGCCAGAAATGCCCCCACAATTCCGTTGCGAATGCCTTTCAATACGAATGGTCGGCGAATAAAGGCTTGCGTCGCACCGACTAAATTCATCGTACGAATTAAAAAACGTTGGGAATAAATGGCCAATCGAATAGTGTTGAATATCAAGCCCACGGCTACAAACAACAACGCCCCACTAAATACCAAAATCACCAGACTGATGGAACCTAAACGTTCATTTACCGCACCCACCATATCTTTTTGGTAGATCACATCTTCAATGCGGGAATCTTCACGCAACTGACGCTCAATCCATGCGATGCTGTCGTTGTTGGCATATTCTGCACGCAAGGAAATTTCAATGCTGGACGAAAGTGGATTGTAGCCCAAAGTCTTGATAAAATCCTCGCCTAATTCTTGTTGTAAAGATTTCGCCGCTTCTTCTTTCGTTACAAATGCAGTGGCTTTTCTCCATGGTTCTACGTCAATTGACTTTTGCAAAGCCAGGATCTCCGTGTCCTTCAGCGCAGGATCCAGGAATAAGGTGATGACAATATTTTCCTTGACGTGATCGGAAACTGTTTTCGCTTTCAGGATCAATACCGTCAATAACCCCAACATGATCAGCACTAAAGCAATGCTGATTACAATGGTAATGTTGGAGGACTGAAATCGTCTGCGAACGGATACATCTGCCATGCCACGAAAATAGAAAATGGATTATAGCAACACTATCCCAACTCCAACAGGATTTACAACATGCATTGTTAACAAGTTGCCCGGGCGAGTGCAGGACGTTAGCTGTGCAATAGTTGAGAATCCCGTTAGGCAAATCGCTGAAACCCTCGTAAATTCGCGCTTCTCAAATTAAAGCGCATGGAATACAATTTTTCGGAAATAGAACGTAAGTGGCAGAGCTATTGGAAAACGCATCATACTTACAAAGTAGAGCGTGACCCGTCAAAACCCAAATATTACGTGTTGGACATGTTTCCTTATCCATCAGGAGCAGGCTTACATGTCGGGCATCCGCTCGGTTACATTGCGTCCGATATTGTTTCCCGTTATAAGCGTTTGTCGGGCTTCAATGTGCTGCATCCAATGGGTTACGACGCGTTCGGACTTCCGGCAGAACAATATGCTATTCAAACCGGCCGTCATCCTGCAGATACCACCAGAGAAAATATTGCCCGCTACCGCGAACAGCTGGATAAACTTGGCTTCTCATTCGACTGGAGTCGAGAAGTGCAAACTTGCGATCCGTCGTATTACAAATGGACGCAATGGATTTTCGTGCAGCTTTTTAAATCCTGGTACAACTGCAAAACCAATCGTGCTGAGTCTATTGATACATTAATTGCGCTATTTGAGAAAGAAGGATTTAACGGAACAACGCATCAGGTGTTAACCGGCGATATTGAGCATGATGTGCAACCTTTTACAGCGGAGCAATGGAAGCAATTTTCAGAAAAGGAGCAATCCGATATTCTGATGAATTTTCGTTTGGCGTATTTGGGTGAAGCATGGGTGAATTGGTGCCCGCAACTGGGAACAGTTCTCGCTAATGATGAAGTGAAAGATGGTGTTTCGGAGCGAGGCGGTTATCCGGTGGAACGTAAGCGAATGCCACAGTGGAGTTTGCGTATTACCGCTTATGCGGATCGTTTGCTGAATGATTTGGAGCAATTAGATTGGTCAGAATCGATTAAAGAAGCGCAGCGTAATTGGATCGGTAAATCGGAAGGAACCTCATTGGTTTTTCAGGTTGACGGTAATGCCGCGACGATAGAAGTTTTCACTACACGTCCCGACACCATTTTTGGTGTAACGTTCGTCACACTCGCGCCTGAACATGATTTAGTAAGCGCGCTTACAACTTCTGAATACCGCGATGCCGTTAACAAATATGTAGAAGTAGCCAAGAACAAATCGGAGCGCGAACGTCAGGCAGAGAAGAAAGTTTCCGGGCAATTTACCGGAGCTTATGTGTTGCATCCGTTTACGGGAGCGAAAATTCCGGTGTACATCGGCGAATATGTATTAGCCGGTTATGGCACAGGTGCTGTAATGGCGGTTCCTGCGCACGATGCACGTGATCACGCTTTCGCGAAACAATTTGGGTTAGCTATTCCTCAAGTTGTAACTGCTCCGGAAGGACATGATTTCGACAAAGAATCCTACGACGCGAAAGAAGGACAGTGCATTAACTCCGATTTTCTGAACAGACTGGAAGTGAAAGCTGCCATTCGTAAAGCCATTGAAGAAATTGAAAAGCGTGGCATCGGAAAAGGAAAAGTCAATTATCGCTTACGCGATGCGGCTTTCGGTCGTCAGCGGTATTGGGGCGAACCTATTCCGGTGTATTATAAAAATGGAATTCCGCAGACCATGGCAGAAAGTGATTTGCCGTTGGTGTTGCCGGCAGTAGACAAGTTTTTACCGACGGAATCGGGAGAGCCGCCACTGGCACGTGCTAAGGATTGGTATTACGCTCCGGGCCAAACGCACGCCACACCCCAACCCCTCTCCGGGGGAGATGGGCTGGATGCCGCGGAGAGTGCAATTGTCTCCGATATAGCGCAGTTTTATAAAACAGCAGATCGAGAAAAGTACCCGGTTCTAAAGGCGTTCGCACGTGACATGCGCAAAGATGCCACTTCAGAGGAGCAATTAATTTGGGAAAGGGTCCGCAACAAAAAACTGGGTCATAAGATTAGAAGACAACATCCTATTGCAACCTACATCGCAGATTTTGTCTGCATTCGTAAAGGCGTTGCTATTGAAATTGATGGGGGCTATCATCTCACATCCCAACAAAAAGAATTGGATCAGCAGCGTGATGAAGTGTTAGCATTGCATGGATTCCAAGTAATTCGTTTCACTAACGAAGAAGTAAATACACAACTTGAAAAAGTAATTGAGAAGATCAAATCAGTCTTGGATAACAAAGCGGATTTACGTCCTGATGTTTCTTCAAGCGGTGCGGTGGAGGCTCTCTCCACCGGAGAGCAGGGAGAGGTGCGCGAGGCACAAGGAACATATATTCAAGAAAAGTATCCCCTCGAAACCACCACCATGCCCGGATGGGCCGGATCTTCTTGGTATTTCTTGCGGTACATGAGTCCGACTGAAAACGGTGATCTCGTTAACAAAGCCGATGCCGATTATTGGAAAAATGTGGATTTGTATTTGGGTGGAGCAGAGCACGCCACAGGACATTTGTTGTATGTGCGCTTCTGGACGAAGTTTTTATACGACATCGGAAAGATCAGTGTACAAGAACCTGCGCAAAAGCTGGTGAATCAGGGGATGATACAGGGAATGAGCATGAAGGCTAATGTTCTTGTAGATCGATCGTCAGGCGAAGAAAAGTACATGGTATTACCACCCGATGATCAACGTGAAGGCGCGTTTTACAAGAACTATTTGGTGGACTTTGTTCAATTCTCGGAAGGCAAATATTGGATAGATGCAGACGGCGCTGACAAGACACGTTTGAAGGACGCTGCATTTAGGAATTATTTTCTGTCTGCAGATAAAATTGAATTAAAGCCTGAAGTCGAAAAGATGTCCAAGTCCAAATACAACGTTGTTACACCCGACGCTATTTGTGCGGAATACGGCGCCGACACGTTGCGCTTGTACGAAATGTTTCTAGGACCGTTAGAACAACACAAACCATGGAGTACCAACGGTATTTCCGGAACACACAATTTCTTAAAGCGTTTTTGGCGTTTGTTTTATGCCGGCGGTAATTTGAATATTTCCAATGATGCTCCTGTTGAAGCGGAACTAAAAGTGTTGCATCGTACATTGAAAAAAATCAAAGAAGACATCGAAAAAATGTCGTTCAATACCGCGGTGTCCTCTTTTATGATTTGTGTGAACGAACTCACCGATTTGAAATGCAACAAACGCGCAATTCTGGAACCGTTAACGATTGCGTTGGCGCCATTTGCTCCGCATATCACCGAAGAATTGTGGGCGCAATTGGGTCATCAAGAAAGTATTGTTTTCGCACAATTTCCGGCTGTTGATGAAAAGTATTTGGTGGACAATACCATCAATTATCCGGTGCAATTCAACGGTAAAATGCGTTTCACTTTGCCGCTTCCGGCCGATCTGGACGCTGCGTCAGTGGAACAACAGGTTTTGTCTTGCGCAGAAGCACAGAAATACCTCGATGGCAAAACACCAAAGAAGGTGATTGTCGTGCCGAAGAAGATTGTGAATGTGGTACTGTAGTTTATAATTCACTGAAATACAGCGGAATTGAAAGTGCACGTTCTCTTTTGAATAACTCATTTACCGACGTATTCTAAATTGCGTGCCGTGTTGCGCGGCCTACCTTTGTGGCCAATAAAAATTAGCAACACATGAAAACTATTTTCGCCGCCGTAATCATTTCCCTTGGTGTTACGGCTTGTAGCAACGTAAAGGTAAAGTCGAGCACAGAAGAAGCTGTGAAGTACAACGATCAGGTAGTTGATTTGATCAACCCGTACTTCGATGCACAAACAACTTTTGATGAATCGTTTGGATTGGACTCTATGCCAACTATTGAGGCACATAAAAATTTGGTGAGTGTCATTACTGACATCCGTGGCAAATTGAATGGTCTTGCGGCTTTCGATGAAGAAACCGTAATGAAGGATGCTGCCGTAACGTATATGGATAGCTTATTGGCTATCGCTAATTCCGATTATGCACTAGCATTGAAAGTGCAGCGCACTCCTGCTTATCATGAAGGAGAACAGGAAGAAGTTGCGAAGTTGGATGATCAACTGGTAGCCGCATTGAAAAATGGTGACGCGCGCGCTGAAAAGGCCAGCAAAGCTTTTGATGACAAGCAGGATGCTTGGGCTAAAGAATACAAGTTTACCATTGAACGGTAGGGAGATATGCAAATATCAACCGATTAGAGGAGGCCGCCGTAGTTTATTACGGCGGTCTTTTTTTGCCGTTTATGGGAACAATTGCGCCACATGCAAGTTGTGCTATTGTTTAAATAACTGTAAATTAGCGTATTGTGATATGCTGTGTTTGTGAAAAGCTAACAACACCGCGCATTTGGCACACGCTTTGCACTTTATCAGGAAACGCAACTAAAATTTGTCAATCATGAAACGCCTGATGTTCTCTTTAGCAATCCTAAGTACTTTGCCCATGTTGGCGGGTTCCGGCGAGGAGAATGCTTACCGTAAAGTAGATAACGCTGCTTTTAAACGCGGCGAATCCTTAAAGTTTCGTATTCACTACGGAACTATTAATGCCGGGGAAGCTGTTGTAATTATTGATCAATCCAACAAACCGATTCACGGAAGAAGTACGTTGCACGCAGTTGGGAAAGGTTATTCGTTAGGTGCATTCGACTGGTTTTTCAAAGTGCGCGATCACTATGAAACGTATATGGACGAAGCAGCATTGATTCCGTGGATTTTCGTTCGCAACGTAGATGAAGGTGGTTTTAAGATCAATCAAAATCAAATCTTTGATCATAAGAACGGAAAAGTATTATCCAACGGGAAGTCGGTTGTTGTGCCGAAAAACATTCAGGATATGTTGTCTTCATTCTACTTCGCTCGCACATTAGATTTCAGCAAAGCTAAAGTTGGAGATGTGTTTTCTATACCAACATTTGTGGATGATGAAATCTGGGAACTTAAAATGCGATACATCGGTACCGAAACGATTAAGTCGCAAGTAGGACGAGTAAGTTGTTTGAAGTTCCGCCCGATTGTGCAAAAAGGACGCGTATTTAAAAAGGAAGAAGATATGACGGTGTGGATTTCTAACGACCAAGCTAAAGTGCCTGTACGTGCAGAAGCCGAACTATTAGTGGGTGCTGTAAAGATGGATTTGGTGGGCTATTCAGGGTTAACGGCGCCGTTAAATATTCAGAAGAAATAAAGATTTTTTACATCCCCCGGAGCGCGGTATTTCGTAAGGAATGCCGCGCTTTGCATTTCATGACAGGTGTCATTTTTTTAGCGGTGTCGAATTGCCGTATTTTGAATTCCAACAATTACTGATATGAGCGAGATTCCGCAAGACCATCTGGACACCGTTAAAAAAATTGAAGAGAAGTACGCCGCGTTACACCAAGATGCCGGTTCATTTTTAAAAGGCTTCCTGTATCAGCGCCCCCTTACGTACTGGGATTATGTTGAGGTGGATACGCTGTTAACATTGCAAAAGCCACGCACCAATTATCCGGATGAGCCGATCTTTATCATGTATCATCAGGTGACGGAACTGTTGCTGAAGTTGATCGTACATGAACTGGAGCAGATTGTTCATGCGGAAAAAAACGATGCAGATTTCTTCGCCGTTAAACTGGAGCGTGTTAACCGGTATGCGGGAATTCTTACACAATCATTCAGTGTGATGCGCGAAGGCATGGACTACGATCAATACAATGAATTCCGTTTGGCATTAGCTCCGGCAAGCGGTTTTCAGTCGGCTCAGTTTCGTGTCATTGAAATTATGTGTACCACGTTACACAACTTGCTCAATCATCGTATCAAAGGTTCAATGCCTGCGGATGCGAGCATTGATGAATTGTTTGGAGAATTGTATTGGCTGGATGCAGGGTACGATCGCAAAACCGGACGTAAAACACAATTGATGCAATTGTTTGAAGAGAAATATCTGGACAGCTTCAAACGTCTTGCTGCTAAGATGCGCGATCAACATGTGTTGAGTCGTTATCACAGCATGTTAAATGCCGGCGCTGATGTTACGCGTTTAAAGCATGCGCTGCGAAACTTCGATCATACCTATAACGTAATTTGGCCATTAGCACATCTTAAAACTGCGGAGTATTATTTGAATTCACGCGGAGAAGGAAAGGCTGCAACCGGAGGAAGTGAATGGCAAAAATATTTGCATCCATCGTATCAACGACGCATCTTCTTCCCCGAATTGTGGACTGAAGAGGAATTGAAAAATTGGGGCCAGTTTTAGTGGTAAAGGCAGCGTGTAGGTTATAAAAGTCATTGCATGCCCATTCTTGCGCGTTAGGCTTAAAGGAATTTTATTACCGGGGGTTATGGTGAGTTAACGTAGCGTTTAAGACCGGTTACAGGCATAATTCTCCGGACGGTAACGGGTTACTTTATACGGGGGAAAGTTATAATTAATTGAAAACCAATAAGTAGCAAGTAATTTTGAGATTACTACTAAAAAATATCACGCAGGCTGTAACTTACTGCTTGCGAAATCGTCTTATTCTCAAAACGCACCCGATTGAGCCATGACCGTAGAAGAATTTAACCGCTGTGTTGACCTGTACTCAGACAGCTTGTACCGCTTCATTTTGAAGAATGTCAGGGATAAAGACAAAGCCAAAGACATTGTTCAGGATACTTATGAAAAATTATGGATGAAGGTTTCGGAAACGGAAGCCAAGAATGCCAAATCGTATATGTTTACCACGGCGTACAGGACCATGATAGACGTGCTTCGCAAGGATCAGCGACAAGGCTCGATGGATGAGGTAGCAATGGCGGCAGTTTCGCACAATAAACAATACAGCGATCTGAAGGAAGTTCTTCAGGAAGCGTTAGGCAAACTGCCGGAAATACAACGTTCTGTAATTATGTTGCGCGACTATGAAGGGTATTCGTATCAGGAAATAGGTGAAATCACCAACCTTACAGAATCCCAGGTGAAGGTATACATCTTCCGCGCACGTACATTTTTGAAAAATTATATTGGTAGCATCGAAAAAGTAGTTTAACACATGAACATCAATCACCATAACTATGAAGCCTGGTTGCTCGATTATATCGAGGGCAATCTCTCTGCGGAGCAGGTGGACGAGTTATTGGTGTTCCTTGATGCTAATCCCGATTTAAAATCCACGTTGGACGATTACAGAAATATCTCGTTTGAAACCGGCGAAGAGATTCGCTTTGATGCGAAAGAGGCATTGAAGAAGACAAACGATGTAATCTATAATGAGCCATCTGTACCATCGGAATTGATGATCGCTGTGATGGAAGGCACATGTACTGCAGACGAGTTGAAAATGTGGGAGGCGGCGGTTGTGAACAATCCGAAGCTGGAGCGAGAGTTTCATTTATTACAGCAAACACGCTTGAGTCCCGACCTTTCCGTCGTTTTTGATGATAAGGAAAAGTTGAAGCACCACGCAGCAGCAATTACATTATCCAACTACGAAGAGTGGATGATCGGTGCGTTCGAAGGAACATTAACTGCTGATCAACTCTATAGTTGGAATGCATTTGTTGCACAACATCCGCACATTCAGTGGGAATATGAAGCTTTGCATAAAACTAAGCTCGTTGCTGATGATGTTGTGTTTGAGCATAAGGCAGCATTAAAACGTACTGCGCCTGATACCGGTCGATTCGAAGAGTTGGCACTGGGTGCGTTGGATCAAACATTAACAAGTACTGAGCAAGCAGAATGGAAAATGCTGTTGCAGTTGAATCCGCATTTGCAAGCTGAATTCGAACAGTTGCGAAATACTATTGTGGAGCCGGATTCATCTATTGTGTTTGAAGATAAAGAAGGATTGAAGCGTGCGGCATTTACTATCAATTCAGAAAATATTGACGTGGTATGCATGCAAGCTGCAGAGGGAACACTTTCTGTGATGGAGCAGCAAACATTAAACCAGTATTTGAAGGTTCATCCTGAATATGCTTCGTTGATCGCTGCATACCGCAATACCATTTTAACTCCGGATACAACTGTAGTTTTCGCAGACAAAGATTCTTTATATCGCAAAGAACGTGGAGCTTGGTTTTGGTTGCCGGGAGCGCAATGGTCTGCAGCAGCAGCAGTTGCAGTTCTGATCACTATCGGTTTGTGGAATATCGGAGGTGACGAATTGAATCGCACCGAAAACGGATTCGCTAATAACACTAAGACTGTTGCCCCAGTTACAAAGCCTAATACCTCAAACTCCGGGAATACTGCGGGTTCTCAAGTTGCGACAACAGATAATAGTATCGTTACGCAAAGTGAGAAGCCTTTGCTGACCGCTGCAGTGAACAACACCACCTACTCTTCGGTTCCCGCGAATGCCGTGAGTTGGGATGCTGTAGCGCCGGCTGTCGTTGGATTATCTGCTAACGAAATCGCTCCGGCTGCTCCGGAATTCTCGGATGTGTTTTACAATACACTGAATCAATCTGCTCCTGCAGCCCGCGACAATTCAGCCATTTCAGCAGGACAGTATGCTATGCAGTGGATGAAAACAAAATTGGATCGTCGTCCGAATGTGGATCCTGAATTGGTAGAAGATGTGCTGGTAGCCAACAACGGAACTCGTGTGGATGGATGGGATTTAGCGATGAGCGCTGTAAACCGTGTAGGAAGCGCTACAGGAGGCAAATTGCAAATGAATCGTGAGATTGATGACATGGTAGTGCATGTCGGTAAATACGAATTGCGATTCGGGGCAAAATAAACCGCTTAACATTCTTCAACATTTGTATGAATTTGTTTGTTGTAAATTGCAGTAACAACTTGCAAACAGCTACATGCGAATGATAACGGCAGCACTATTTATTTCCTTAAGTATTTCCTGTTTACAGCCGGATACTGTTCCCGGTGATTCTGTTACAGTTGTTGTTGACTCAACAAAAACAAAAATGGATTCTACCGGCATCACAAAGTCTGACGAAGAGTGGCGTAAATCGCTTACACCCGAACAATATTATATTTTGCGACAGAAAGGCACCGAACGTCCTTATACAGGAAAGTATTGGAACACTAAAGAAGCCGGTTTGTACAAATGCGCAGGGTGTCAGGCTCCTTTGTTTACTTCCGATCAAAAATTTGATTCGCACTGCGGATGGCCGAGTTTCTCGTTGCCTTGGGATTCAGCAGCGGTGGCATATACGCGTGATACGTCACACGGCATGATACGCACGGAAGTGACCTGCAAAAAATGTGGTGGACATCTGGGTCATGTGTTTGATGACGGACCACCACCAACGAATCTTCGGTATTGCATCAACTCGGATGCGATGATCTTCGAAAAGAAGGATTGAGTCTAACGCGCGGAGTTCTATCTTTGCGCCCATGAACGTTTTACTACTTGGTTCCGGCGGTCGTGAACATGCTTTCGCCTGGAAATTATCTCAAAGTCCGTTACTGAAAAATCTATACATCGCTCCCGGCAATGCAGGCACGGCTTTACACGGCACAAACGTGGATATGTCTGCCACAGATTTTACTGCGATTAAGAATTTTGTGTTGGAGCATGAAGTGAATTTGGTGGTTGTAGGGCCGGAAGATCCGTTGGTAAAAGGCGTGCATGACTTCTTTTTAAACGATAGCGCGCTGAAGCACATTCCGGTTATCGGTCCGCAGGCGCAAGGTGCGCAATTGGAAGGCAGTAAGGACTTCTCGAAACAATTCATGATTCGTCATGGTGTTCCTACTGCTGCATATCAAACATTTACAAAAGACACACTTCAGGATGGTTTAGCATTTTTGGAAACGTTGCAGCCTCCTTATGTTTTAAAGGCTGACGGACTTGCTGCAGGGAAAGGTGTTGTTATTCCGACAACATTGGTGGACGCACAACAAGAGCTTCACGCCATGTTAGCGGATGCAAAATTCGGTGCTGCTAGCAGTCGTGTCGTGATTGAGGAATTTTTGAAAGGCATCGAGCTTTCGGTTTTTGTATTAACAGATGGCAATTCCTATAAAATATTACCCGCAGCAAAAGATTATAAGCGCATCGGAGAAGGAGATACCGGTTTGAATACGGGTGGAATGGGTGCTGTCTCGCCGGTGCCGTTTGCTGATGCAGCATTTATTCAAAAAGTAGAAGATCGAATTGTAAAACCAACTATCGAAGGTTTACGCAAAGACGGTATTCCATATGTTGGTTTCATCTTTATCGGACTAATGAATGATCATGGCGATCCGAAAGTGATTGAATACAATTGCCGCATGGGCGATCCGGAAACGGAGGTGGTATTGCCCCGTATTCAAAGCGATTTGCTGGAACTTTTTGTGGCAGTTGGTAAAAAGGAATTGCACAACGTGGAGCTGAAGATTGATGATCGAACAGCAACAACGGTGATGATGGTGGCCTGTGGATATCCGGGAGATTATGAAAAAGGGAAAGAGATCAGCGGTTTGGAAACTGTTACTGATGCTACTGTTTTTCATGCAGGAACCAAGAAGCTCAATGGCAAGGTAGTAACCAACGGAGGGCGAGTATTAGCTTTCACCGGAATGGGTGATACAATTGAGTCAGCCATCCAAAAGTCATTCGGTGCTGCGAGTACCGTTGGGTTTGAAGGCGCGTATTACCGACGCGATATAGGTAAAGATTTAATGGAATGGAAAGGATTCTGAAATAAAAAATCCCGCTGAGAGGCGGGATTTTTTTATGTTATTTCATGGAAAGAACTACTTGATTGTTCCGTCTTTCGCGGCTTTCTTGTTGTAATCATTCTGCATTTTCATCCAGGCGAAAAACGCCACGAATCCAACAGCGATCAAAACTTTATTGGGAGAAAGTGTGTCGTACGTCCACTCCAATAATTCGAATGCTTTATAGAAAGCGCGACCTACCGCGTACCAGAAACCTTCTTGATTCATCATAATCGTGTTGTTTTAAAATGATGGCTCAAAAATAATAATTCATTTGAAATGACAAAGCGGTTTCCGTGATGAGTTCTGTCATCATTTCGTCATCCTGAACGGTATTCGGCTAAATTTGCCAAAACAATTCTGCTGTGTTCATCGGTATTACATCTTCAAAACAACCGGTTTCATTGGTTTTAATACCCGTGACAGCAGTATTGTTGTGGTTGCCCGGTTTCTTTCTGGAGGCTCAGCCCAACTTGCAGGTGAATATGCCTTTGTACGAAAGCATAGAGCCCTGGCTCATCGCAAATCCTTTCGTGGCTCGTTTGATGGGCTTAATCACTGTAGTTCTTACAGGGTTCAGTATTAATTATGTAGTTAACGAGCATCAAATAGCCCCTAAGAAGTCGTGGCTGCCGGCGTTGTTATACGTTACATTGGCTTCATCCAGCCCGGGATTACTTTGGCTTCATCCGGCGTTGCCGGCCACATTTTTAGTGGTGTGGTCACTCCATTTGGCGCTAAGCACATATCGTGACGAAACGGTTAAAGGAATTATTTTTCATGCAGGTGTATTAGGAGGTTTAGCAACATTAATTTATTTGCCGGCGGCACTGTTTATCCTTTTTTTATTGGTTGCGCTAATCATACTGCGACCTTTCAACGGAAGGGAATGGGCCATCTTATTTTCGGGAGCAGCATTGCCGTTTATTTATTCCGGTTTTTACTTTTTCATGACGGACTCATGGCATGGTGTTACAGCGCACTATCTGGTACAACCGATAATGAACAAGAATTGGTTCCTGAAATTGGGGAATGCAGATTATGCCGTATTTGGAGTGCTGGTCATCATTTTTCTTGGAGCCTTATATCGTTACGTTGCCGGAGCAGGAACCAGCACCATGAAAACAAAAAAGAGTATTTCGGTCATCTCGTGGATGGGAATTTTTTCTGCTCTTACAATTCTGCCGGCGCAGCATTTTCATAGTTCCTCGTTTCTTTTTTTGCTGGCGCCGCTAACGATGTTCGCTACCAATTATTTTATTGCAATGCGAAAGCCCATAACCCGGGAGTTCGTATATGTATTGTTAATTGGGGCCATAATTGGTGGATATTTAATGCGAAACAACTAAGGTGTAGTGCTTCCTCAAATTGTATCTTTGCTTCCTAATAATTCTATAGCATGAAATTTGGCGTTGTCGTTTTTCCCGGATCCAATTGTGATCGCGATATGATGTATGTTCTTGAAACCATTATGGGACAAGAAGTAGTGGAACTGTGGCATAAAGATCGCGACCTGAAGAATGTAGACGCCGTGGTATTGCCGGGAGGTTTTTCCTACGGTGATTACTTGCGCTCAGGCGCTATCGCTCGTTTTTCACCAATCATGGAATCGGTAATTGAGTTTGCCGGCAAAGGTGGAATTGTATTCGGAGTGTGTAACGGCTTTCAAATTTTGTGTGAATCTGGTTTGTTGCCCGGCGCATTGTTGCACAACAACAGCCGCAAGTTCATTTGCAAAAATGTATTCATAAGAGCAGAACACAATAACTCTTTAATTACTGCAACTGTACCTGCCAATAAGGCGCTTAAAATTCCGATTGCACACGGAGAAGGCAAGTATTACGCATCTGCAGAGACTTTGGCAGAAATGAATCGCAACGGACAAATCTTATTCCGCTATTGTGATGAAAAAGGCAACGTTACAGATGAAGCCAATCCTAACGGAGCTACAGATAACATTGCCGGTGTATGTAATGCGGGTAAAAATGTTTTCGGAATGATGCCGCATCCGGAACGCGCCGCTGATGGTGAGCTGGGCAATACGGACGGGAAGTTGCTGTTCGAGTCGCTGCTAAGTGCGGTTTTGGCTTAACTCACGGATATTTAAGAGTTTTTAAGCCACGAATTTTTTGTTTCGGTCGAATTTGTCTTGCTGCAAGGCGGCAGATTATTGGTTTTCTATCCGCTTTATATAGCTGTTTTAGCCCATTTGTGTCGATTTGAAGGCGTAAGACTATATTAAAGTTACTATTTAGCAGTTGATTTATTTGTTGCAACTTGTACTGGCTAAAATTCTTTCCCTCATGAAACACGCAATACTAATTTCTGCTCTTACTTTGGTAACAGCACTGTCTGCGCAACAAACCAATCCACCGATTGGAACTTCTGCATGGGCGCAGCAGCATTCCACAAATCGCGTTGCCGATCCAAATCTTAATCCGCAAAATGGAAATGATACGTTAAACATGACGTATTCCAACACCGCTTGTGGATTAAATTATACGATGGTAAGTCAGCGTTTGGGACAGCGTTTTACTCCAGTAGGAATTCCGCAGCCGGCGCCGTTTTTAGTTTCGGCGATGCCTGCGTGTGCTACTGTTTTAAAAGCATATTTATATACTAAGGCTTTAGGTGTTGCACCTGGAATTACAGCAACCATCACCACGCCGGCTAACGTTACAGCGAATGTGCCAATGACGTTGATTGGAAGTTCAGTAGACGTATGCTGGGGCATGAACGGAACACACGTGTGGCGTGCGGATGTTACATCGTTAGTAACAACACCGGGAACATATATGGTAGGAGGTTTACCAACAATTCCTGTGGCAAGTAGTTCATCGGTGGATGTAGAGGGGGCCACATTACTGATTATCTATCAAGATCCTACTGCTAGCTATACCGGTAGCATTCAAATTGATGATGGGTGCCACACTAAAGTTGGTGGAGCCCTTAATCATACGATGACAGGGTTTAACGCATGTGCCGCATCTACTTCGGGTAGTGCATTTATGTTGGTTGGTGATATGCAGATGCCGGGTTACACGATTAACATGAATGGTCAGAATGTGTTACAACCGCAGTGGAACTGGTGGAATGAAATTACCACATCTACAAACGTCACTGCAGGTCAGAATACTTGTAGTTATAATATTTCGACCGCGGGTGATTGTTATACACTCGCTGTAGCCGGGTTGTATTTCCAAACGAATTGTCAAACTTGCGTGCCAACAACTGCTTCGTTAAACGTTGCGGTGAATTCAACTGTAGCGACATGTGCAACTAATGGTTCTGCAATCGCAGTAGCATCAGGTGGTAATGGCAATTATTCATACTTATGGACACCAAGCGGTGATACCGTTGCAAATCCAACAACCTTAGCTCCTGGAACATATACCGTATCTGTAACTGACGGCACCTTGTGTGGAACCGCTACTGTTACTGTTGGATATAATGGACCTGTAGTTACTGTTAATTCTCAACCGGTAACTTGCCAAGGGTTGGGAAGCGCATCGGCAAGTGTCACAGGCGGAACAGCTCCTTATACTTATTCTTGGGCTCCATCAGGCGGAACGCAACAATTCGCACCAAATTTAAATGCCGGAACATACACGGTTACCGTTACAGATGCTACGGGCTGTGCTGTCACAGGTACAACAACAGTTACGAATAATTCGAATTTCCAGGGCTGGATTTTTGCATATCCGGATAGCTGTCCTTCACCGTCGGGATCATTAACTACGTTTATTTCAGGTGGCGTTCCTCCATTCAGTTATGCATGGTCTACGGGCGCTACAACACAAAATATTTCCGGCGTACCTGCAGGTATTTACTCTGTGACAATTACTGATGCCGCAGGATGTACTGTTAATTTGGTGGATACCGTAACAGCAGTTGCCGGACTTACTGTTGTTACCAATCAGTTTGTTTATGCTTCGTGTGGGGATACAGTAAATCTTGTTGCATCATCTAACGATCCATCGGCAACCTACACTTGGTCTCCAAGCGCAACGGTACTCAATCCTAATGCCGCTTCAACCTCTGCTGTGCCCGCAAGTTCAATTACTTATTATGTTACAGCAACCGGCACCTGCGGAACTGATATGGATTCTGTAGAGGTTTACGTCGACTCGCTGAACCTTTACAACGAGCAAATCTGTTTCGTGACAGTTGACACATCAATAAACAAGAATATCATCATTTGGGAACGTTTGAATTCTCCGGCTTCCGGCACATACAATATCTATCGTGAAACGTCCGTGTCAGGAGTCTACGCGTTAATCGGAACACAGCCGGTGAGTCAGTTTACAACTTACGTTGACATGACATCAAACCCGCAAGTGATGGCTAATCGTTATGTGATCAGCACAACAGATAACTGTGGTCAGGAAAGTGATACCAGTTTCCATCATCGTACTATTCACTTGCAGGTAAGCCCATCTATGTTTGGCGGATATAATTTGGCATGGACTGCATACGAAGGTTTACCGATCAGCACTTACAACATTTACCGCGGACCAAGCATTTCTCAAATGACGTTATTGACATCAGTTGCAGGTAATGTGTTTACATACACCGATGTTACTGCACCTAGTGGTAACTTATGGTACATGATTGAGGCTCAACATCCTTTCGGTGGATGTAATCCTTCTTTACGATTGATAAACAGTTCAACACTGATTGATAATTTTATGACGACATCTAATTTGATGTCCACAGATGAGGCGAACAGCATCGTAGAAGGATCAATATTGGAGGGTACATTAATGCTACTCCCTAATCCAAACAACGGTAATTTCCAGTTGCAAGGAACAACAGTTGGTGCAGGAAATGTAACTATTGAAGTTTTCAACGTGTTGGGTCAATCGATGTATTCCGCGCAGGTTGCTGCTAACGGAACGTTTACACATCAAATGGAATTAAACGCGGCAGCCGGAGTGTACTCGGTGCGCATTATTTCAGGCGGACAGTCAACAACACTGCCTGTAGTTATTCAACGATAAGATAAATTGAAAAGTAAAAAGCGAAGTTCTCAGAATGAGGACTTCGCTTTTTTATTTTATAGAAAACTGTCACACCATTTTCGGGCGTCTTCAACGGTGCCAAAAAGTTTTGTTGGTGTATTGGGTTTGCTGAATTTGATGTAGAAGTTGACCAATAATCGCTGCGGCAGTGAGTTGGTAATCACAGCAACGCAAATAAATTGTTCGGGAGCCGTTTGTTTAGCAAAATAGTCGCGCGCTGCTTGATCTATGGTAAATGATGCGGTTGCATCTACTAATGCTGCTACTTTAAGTCCTTGTGTAATCCGTGTTCCCAGCTCAATAAGTTCACGTGCGTCTTCCTCCAATATCTCGGCACCTTCCTTGATATTCAAGTAATAAAATGGTTCCTGTAAGATTACAGAACCGACTTTGGTTTCATAATGTTGATGCAAAGTGGGCGATTTGGGTGATCAATATTAATGAATTCTGCCCTTATGCGAAATTTATTGAGGATTTACTTTTTGTAGAAGTGCATTTCTTCCAAATATTGGAATGCCTCTGCCGGGATGAAATACCGCATGTCTTTACCTGCTTTGATGCCTTGCCGAATAAAGGTGCTGGAGATATCCATTAAAGGAGCTTCCGTGTATTTGACGTTCATGTGTTGCAGTAGTTCCGCTTGATGAACTCCCGGACGCGGGTACACGTAAATGGAATATTGTGCGAGAATCTGTTCGTAGTTCTTCCATTTGTGCAGCGTTTGCAAATTATCAGCACCCATGATTAGGGCAAACTGAACATCCGGATATTTTTCGGAAAGATGAGCCAACGTATTTATCGTGAACGATGGTTGCGGTAAACGAAATTCAATATCGGAAGCTTTTAGTTTAGCATGATCACCAATTGCTCGCGTCACCATTTCCAATCGATGATGATCAGCGAGTAAGGAACTTTTTTCTTTCAACGGATTGTGAGGAGAAACTACAAACCAGATCTTGTCGAGGTCGGTAAATTCCAACATATAGTTTGCCAGAATCATGTGACCGTGATGAACAGGATTGAAGGAACCAAAAAACAATCCGATTTTCATGCAGCTATAGATGGAGGAATTTACGAATCAGCGTTTCTGCCTGCAAAAACGATTCTTCCAGAATATTGTTGGTAATCACATGATCAAAACGATTCTTGAATTGTAATTCTGATCCTGCTTTTGCAATGCGCATTTTAATTTTCTCTTCCGGTTCCGTTGCGCGATGACGAAGCCGTTGCTCCAATACTTCCATGGAAGGCGGCTCTACAAATACAGATAAAGCGCGATCGCCGTACTGCTTTTTCAAATTCATGCCACCTATCACATCGACATCAAAAATAACGTGATGCCCTTTTCTCCAAATACGTTCCACTTCCGATTTCAACGTGCCGTACATCTGTCCCGGATAAACTTCTTCCCATTCTACAAATTCATTGGCAGCAACACGAGTTCGAAATTCTTCTTCCGATAGAAAATAATAATCTACCCCATGTTGCTCATCGCCGCGCACCGCACGTGATGTAGCGGATACCGAAAATTCCAGCATCGGAAATTGTTTCAGCAAATGGTGTACAATAGTAGTTTTTCCGGCTCCGGATGGTGCCGAAAAAATAATCAACTTGCCCGTTGTTTTGGAGTGACTCACTACAATACGTTTAACAGTTGTTCTTTAATTTTTTCCAACTCGTCTTTCATTTGCACCACGAGTTTCTGTATGCCTGCATCATTCGCCTTAGAACCGATGGTGTTGATTTCACGACCAATTTCTTGTGCAATAAATCCAAGCTTTCTACCACTTGCAGGTTCAGCCATTACTTTAAGAAAATAATCGCAATGTGTTTTTAATCGCAATTTCTCTTCGGTAATGTCGAACTTTTCGAGGTAGTAAATCAGCTCTTGTTCAAAACGATTCTGATCAATTTTTTCGGGAGAGAGTTGCTCTGTCAATACTTTTTGCAATCGCTCACGAACATTCACTGCACGTTGCGGATCTAATGCAACAACATCTTCCAATAGTTGCAACAGTAAATTAATACGTTGACGAAATTCTTGTGCCAACACCTGACCTTCTGTATTGCGGAATTGCTGAAACGCAGCGATAGCGTCCTGTATGCAAGCATTAACCGCATTCCATTCCTGCTCATCCGGTTCTTGCTTATCTTGTTTCATTACATCCGGCATGCGAATGATTAATGAAAGGAAATCTTCACGCTGCTCTCCAATGAGTTCCGCAAGCGTTTTTAATTCTTTATGATAGGCTAATGCTATAGGATGATTAATCGCTGCAGCATGTTGCTCGCCGGCTCCTTCTGCGTATAAACTGAAGTCTACTTTGCCACGTTCCAATGCGCGGGAAAGTTCGCCGCGAATTTCAGCTTCTTTGTCGCGATAAGTCGGTGCCACACGCATGTTGAGGTCCAGCTGGCGACTATTGAGCGAGCGAATTTCGACCGTAATTTTTTTGCCGGACAATTCACAGGTGGCTTTTCCAAAGCCGGTCATTGATTTCATAGTACCAAATGTACAACTATGCCGTGGAACGTGTTTTCTTTCCTGCCATAATCACACCCGCGAATATGAGCACCGCGGAAAGTACTTTTTGCCACGTCAGTTCATCTTTACCCAGATAAAGGGCGATTCCTGCAGCCATAAGCGGTTGTAGATAGATATAAGCGCTCACAACAGAAGGACTTAATGTCTTTAGCGCAAATATGTTTAACAAATAGGCAATGAATGTAACACCGATCACAACGAACATGATATTAAACCAGGTGTGTCCTGTTAGGGCCGGCCAGTCGATAGCCTGAATACCTGAAAAGCCGAGCGGAATTAGGATAAAGGAACCAAACAAAAACACCCATTTTAATACCGTGATAGTGTGATACTGTTGCATCAATGGTTTTACTAGAACTAGAAACAATCCCCATGATAATGCGTTGATGAAAATAAACAAGTCTCCCAGTGGATCATCAGATTTATTGGATTGCACGGTATTGCTTAAAATCAGCAAAGCTGCTCCACCAAGTCCAATTACAACTCCGGAAACCCTTAGCCAGGTAATTTTTTCTTTCAAAATAATGTTGCCTAAAATCAATACCAA
>Ga0068876_10001217_pt1 | contig 20334 bp, 28 predicted proteins | sample NOAtaG_6_FD_66442 | JGI IMG/M metagenome (GOLD analysis project Ga0068876, IMG submission 66442) | Freshwater lake microbial communities from Lake Erie, under a cyanobacterial bloom - NOAA_Erie_Diel5S_2200h metaG | ecosystem: Environmental > Aquatic > Freshwater > Lake | place: USA: Ohio, Lake...
TAAGCCTAAGACACCTGAAGATATAGCCCGTGAAATGGAACAGCAATTAGTTGAGCAATATAAGAAAAAACATGATGATGGAAGCACAGATGCTATTTTCCAGACCATCTATGATGACTTTTCATTTGGAGATTAAATGAATCAACAAGAACTATATAATTACCTACATACAAATTATGAATACCGCGACGGCCATTTATATTATAAACAAGTTCATAAATTAAATACAAACTGTAAAATAGGAGATAGGGCCGGAACTCAAAACGGCAATGGGTATTGGCATATTACAATAAAAGATAAAATATATAAAGCCCATCATCTGGTTTATTTATATCACAATCAAAAACTGCCAAAAATGATTGATCATATTAATCATATTAAAAATGACAATAGAATTGAAAATTTAAGGGAAGTTACAGACTCAGAAAATGGGCACAATCGCGGCACACCTAAAAATAATTCTAGTGGTTATAAAGGAGTTAGTTGGGCCAAAGCCAATAAAAAATGGAAAAGTCAAATAAGAATAGATAATAAATACATATTTTTAGGGTATTATTCTACCCCTGAACTAGCATATGAAGCTTATTGCAATTATGTACAAAACAATTTAACTATTTACTGCCTAGGAGATAACAATGGTAGCGTTTGATAATTTAGCCGGCCATCCGGATTGGAGTGAGTGTGATACTAAAAGCGTGGCCGATTCCATATTTTCACAGGTGAATGACTTTGACCGCTCCACAATTAATAATTTAAACAGTTCTGGTATGACGGGGCTGAGAGCTTACACACAGAGGGACTATCAATCATTATATTCTCTTACTCAATTCGGTAGTTTAGATCTTAACACTCAATTGTCCATATCCCCAACAACCCTTAAAACTTCTTTTAACCTAACTGCGATTATTATAGATACATTGACAGCTAAATTAGCTAGTTTGTCTGTTACTCCTCAAGCTGTGACAAATAAAGGCAATACTAAAGGCCGTAAGCTTGCAGAAGATTTAAACTATCTATTAAAAGGCCTATTCCATAAACACCGCCTTTCTCATTTAATTCAACTAGCTTTTAGAGATGCTATGATTAAACGTGTAGGATATCTTAAAGTTATACATGATGAAAAAAATGGTGTCAAGATAGAAAGAATTAGTTCTGATGAAATTATTATAGATCAATCAGACGGCTATTATAACGATCCATATAAAATGATACATCGTAAGGCTGTTCCTATTCAAGTATTAGAAAAACTATATCCAGAACATAAACAACTTATTAGACAGTCTGATATTAAACAAATTCAAATGGGAAATATGAAAGACTATACCTCATGTGTGATAATTGCAGAAGCATATTGCAAAAATACATATAAGGATAAAGGTCGTCATGTTATCTGTGTTTCTGCTGGTGTAATCTTAGATGAAGAGTGGGATAAAGACTATTTACCAGTTGTTAAGATTGATTATAATGAACCAGTTGTTGGTTGGTTAGGAAATAGTGTTGTAGATGAGCTACTACCATTACAGATGGAAATTGACCGCATTCTTGTTTCTATGCAAGCGATATTAAAGATTATGAGTGTTCCAACTTGGTTGGTTGACAGTAATGCTCAAATGAATAAGCAACACCGCACTAATAAGATTGGACTTATTTGGGAAGGTGACTTTAAAAATGGTATTGTACCAATTCTCCATAATGGTGCTGCATTACCTCCTGAATTACGTCAAACACTTGAATTTCTTATACAACAAGGATACGCTAGAGCCGGTCTAACTCCGATGGATACTCAAGGTATGCAAAAGACAGGATCTGGTAACCAATCTGGCGAAGCACTTAAAACTATGGTGGATATTAAAAGTGAAAGATGGCAAATGCTTCAATCTAACTTTGAGGCTAAACATATTGAACTTGCTAATATTATATTACGTGAGCTTCAAGGAACTAAAATAAAAGTTTCAGCGCTTGATAGAAATATCGGATTAAGAGAAATATCTACTAAAGTTATTCCTAAAACACATGAATCTTATGTATTGCGTATGTATCCCGTATCTGCACTTCCTGATAGTATTCCAGATTTAATTGACAGTGTGTCTCAAATGTTACAATTAGGAGTTATTCAACCATCTCAAGTACCGGAACTATTTAATATGCCCGATATTGACGCTAAAACCTCTATACAAATTGCACCACAAAAGCTAATTGATAAGCAAATAGACGAAATGTTAGATACATTAGTTTATAGATCTCCTGAACCATATCACGATATTAACTATGCTCAAATGGCTGCAATGCAACAATATAACTTCTTACAGCTAAATGAGGGATCTGAAGAACAATTAGCATTATTACGGAGGTATATAAACGATGTAAAACAATTACTTGCTCAAGTTCCACCACCACCGGCACCGATGCCACCAACTAAATAAACTCGCTAACCCGGGTTAAGGAGAGGGCTTTGCCCTAGAAAAGGACACACACATGACTGAAGAAATTACTATGCCTGAAACAGTTTCAGAGCCAACCAACGAACAGTTAGGCAATCTTAAGGAAGCTATTAAATCTCATACAGAATCTGTAGAATCTAAGGCGGAAGCCTTTGCTAAGATTAGTAAACAAGAGAAATTCTTAAGAGCCGAAAGAGCTAAAATTGAAGAAGCTCGTAGGGCGTTTGATGCTGAGAAACAAAAAGCGGAAAGCTACAATAGATTATCATCTGCTAAAGATCCATTTGAAATTTTAGAGCATTTTGGTATTACTTATGAGCAACTATTAGAGGCAGATCAAAAACGTGCAAATCCAATTGATCCTACTGTTAAAAAAGCATTGGATAAAGTTCAAGAATTAGAAAATCGCCTTAAAGCTAAAGAAGAAGAAGCTATTCAAGAGCGGAGAACCAAAGCAGAAATGCAATTACGTGCAGAGATTACTAAAACTATTAAAGAACAAGATTACGATATTATTGAGCTTGCAGGTGCAGAGCAATCCGTAATTGATTATATGGAAGAAATCTACAATCAAACCGGTAAAGTTATTCCAGCTCAAGAAGCATGTGATGCTGTCACAAATGCGTTGGTTGAACAATACCAAAAAGTAAGTAAATCAAAACGTTTACAACCTAAAGTAGAGCAACCTAAAGTGGAAATGCCAAAAGAACCTACTAAAACACTTACTAATAAGATGACACAATCATCTACTAAATCTTCAGCACCTATGACTGAGCAAGAGCGTATTAAAGCTGCATTGGCTTTGATGCCTTAACCAATTGTTCTAGAGTTATTAGATAGAGTCGGGACAAACTATCTTAAAAGCATAATACTTCCCAAAGTGTTGTGGGTACGGGCATAGGGAAAATCTTTTTTTAACCTAGGCAATAACGCCTATAACTTATTTATTGAGGATATTATGACTCTCGACATTGCCAGTTTTCAACCGATGTTGAAACAACTCTACCCAGATGAAGCAATTCGTCAAATGGGATACCTTTCTAACCCTTTTTATGCTTTAGTAGCTAAAGACACTGACTTTGTTGGTGAAGTTTCTAAAGAACCAATTGTGGTTTCCGCTGTTCAAAACCGTTCAGCTACTTTTAGTACTGCAAATACTTCAGCTACTAACTCAATTACTCGTGCTTTCTTATTAAGCCGTGTTCAAAACTATTCAAATGCCTATATTGCAAATGAAATTCTTTTAGCTTCTATGTCAGATAAAGGCGCATTTTTACAAGCACTTAAATTTGAAATAGATAAAGCACTTTTTTCGTTAACTAAATCTATTGCTACTCAATTATTCCGTGCAGGTACAGGTACTGTTGCTCGTATTGCTTCTACTGCTACTATTAACTCCGCTGTAACTATGGTTGTTTTAGAGAGACCAGAAGATATTGTTAACATTGAATATGGTATGAACCTTGCATTTTCTGCAACTGATGGTGGTGCTGCTAGAGCTTATGCTTCTACAGGCGCTTATGTAGTTTCTGTTGACCGTCAAGCTGGATCTTTTCTATGTTCTGCTACTTTTGGTGGAGCTGCTGCTGCTTTAACTTCTTTAATTACTGGCGTTGCAGTTAGTGACTATATTTACCAATCTGCTGGGGATATTAACAAAACTATTAGTGGTTTACAAGCATTCCTTCCTGGATCTGCTGTTACTTCTACTTCTTTCTTTGGCGTTGACCGTACTATTGATAAGACTCGTCTTGCTGGTATTACTTTAGATGCTTCTAGCTACTCTATTGACGAAGCTTTAATTCAAGGTTCTAACTTAGTTGCTCGTGAAGGTGGCCGTCCTGACTATGTATTTATGAGTTTCAAAGATTTCTCTAATCTTGTAACTACTTTAGGTGCTAAACAACAATATATACAACACACTAATGTTGATGTTAAAGATCCCGGTGTAAGTGTTGGTTATAGTGGTGTTAAAATAATTGGTGCTACTGGTCCTATGACTGTTGTACCTGATGTTAACTGCCCAGTTGGTAAAGCATTCGTTCTTCAAATGGATACTTGGAAACTTAAATCCCTTGGTGAGCCTGCTCGTTTATTTGATGGTGACTCTTTAACAGTTATTCGTGACCCAAGTGGTGACAACGTAATTGTTCGTTGTGTTTCCTATGCTCAATTAAGCTGCCGCGCTCCTGGTTGGAATGCAGTTGTAACTCTACCCTCCTAATAACTAACGGGCCTTCTCTAACATTGTAGTTAGGTTGGCCCTTTACCCTGGCTTTGCCAGAGAAACGAGATTTTTATGGCTTCGCGGCTATTAAAACAATTTCAATATTCGTTAGAAGATCGGGTAACAAGTATATTTGCTAACATTCCAATTGGTGCTTCAGGCGCTGTCGGAACTCTTGATCCAGTTAAAAATCAAGGCATTTTGAGTGTTACTCGCAACAGTACAGGTAAATATACTATTGTACTTGGTGCTTCTTCTTTATCCAAAATAGATTACTATAAAAGATTACTTTCATTAGATGTGACTGTATTACAATCTGGAATTCCTACAACTCTTGATGTTTCGGTAGATACCGATTCTGTTGCTTCTGCTGGTTCTGTTGTAATTCAATTTAGCGGTCCAACTAACGCTTCAACTACTACTCCTATTGCTGCAGATCCAAATAACGGCGCTGTATTACTTCTACATATTCGCGTAAAGGGCTAAATCTATGAAATTAGATGGTAAAGCCCTTGCCGCTGCCATGTTAGCTAAGTCTAAAGATTCTGATGAAGACAGAATGGAAGACCTTACAGAAGAGTCTATGGAAATGGACCTAATGAAAGACATGATGATGGCAATAAAAGAAGAACGAGCTGAAGTACTTTACAGTGCTTTATGTCGCATGATTGACATGCATTTAAATCATCCAAAAGAGAAGAAAGAAGACTAAGATGCTTATAACCATACAAACAATAACGGATTCAGCTATTGACCTTGCAGATATGCGTCGCTCTGCATTTATTGATCAGTCAGGTACAGCAAGTTCAGAGTTAATTCGTTATGTTAATATGGCTTATAAAGACGTCTACCAACAAATTGTGCAATCCAAAGAAAATTATTTTGCACAGCCGTATGCTTTTAATCTTGTAGGTGCTCAAGGTACTTACACTTTACCTACTGATTTCTATAAACTAAATGGTGTAGATTTAGCTTTAGACAATTCCAATACTCGTTTTATTACACTTTCTCCTGCTATGTTTAAAGATAGAAATAAGTATAAATCATCCATTAACGCACTTACTGCCCCCTATGGTCAAGTATTTCGTTATTTACTTATCAAAGACACGATCCAATTTATTCCTGTTCCTACATCTGCTTTTCAAGTCATTGTTTGGTACACTCCTGAGCCCGCAACAATTACTTCATTATCAGATACTGTAACACTTCCGCCAGGTTGTGACGAATATATGTCACTTTACATTGGTGCCATGATGAAGGCCAAGGAAGAATCAGATCCCTCAGCTTTAGATTTTAAACGAAATCAAGTTCTTTTACAACTAAAAAGTTCATTACGAGAAAGAGACACCGGATCTGCTAATTATGTAGTGGATGAGGAATCTATTAATCTAGGAGCTATACTACCATTTAGAGGGTTTTATTAATGCTTCCTTACACCCAAGTTAATGCAACTACTCGTGAAACTCAAGAGTTAAACAACAACGTATCTAGAGTATTTAGTTCTTTATATGGTAATCCTCTTTTAAATCAATTAACTATTGTCAAGAATGTGGAATTTGTAAATGGAGTAGACAACCCAATACAACACAAATTAAATAAAAATGTTACGGGGTATGTTATCATTAAAGCTAATGCCGCTGTCCACGTGTTTACTTCTCCTACTACTAATCCAATACCCACAGCTTCTATTATTTTAAGGTCCAATGCAGATGCTACTGTAGATCTTTTATTTTTTTAAGGAAAACAAATGACAACCACAACCCCAAATATGAATCTTGTATTGCCAGATGTTTTACTAACTTCTGGGCCTGAATACGCTAACTTAATAAACGCTGCTCAATCAGTAATTGATGCACATGATCACAGTTCTGGTAATGGGGTTAGAATTACACCCGCTGGCCTTAATATTTCTAGTGATTTAAGCTTTCAACAAACAAGTAATGCCACTAATCTTCGCACATTGCGGTTTTATAACAATTCTTCCATTACTATAGGAGCTGCAGATAAAGGTTGTTTCTATGTTCTTAATAATGAGTTATATTTTATTGATGGGGCTGGGAACAGTTTACAACTTACTCTTGGTGGGGCTATTAACCTTAGTGGTACTGTTTCCCTTATTAATATTAAAGATACAAACTTTACTATTCAACATGCTGGGGATACTACTAAACAAGCAAAATTTGATGTATCGGCTATACCTGCTAGCACTACACGTACATTTTCAATACCCGATTCTGGAGCAAATGATACCCTGGTTACTCAAGCAGCTACTCAAACTCTTACTAATAAAACATTAAGCGGTAATATAGCTACCAACCTTGTAAGCGGAGCAGCTACAATTACTTTACCAACAGTTACGAGCACACTCGCTACATTAGCAGGTACCGAAACATTTACTAATAAAACTATTACGGGTAATACCGCGGCAAACCTTAAACCAGATGGAGTAGCTGTATTAACTTTACCTGCGGTAACGGATACTGTAGCTACCCTTACTTCAACCCAAACCCTTACAAACAAAACATTGTCCGGCAACATTGCAACAAACTTAGTAAGTGGCGCAGCTACAATAACTTTACCTACAACTACTGGTACTTTAGCTACTTTAGCAAATGCAGAAACCTTAACAAATAAAACTTTAGGCCAAACTGTAGTAAATAGTGGAAATGCTATTCGGTTTAATAATGCTAGTGATACTTTTTATACTACATTAAAAGGTGGAGCTGTAGCGGCTAATGATGTTATTATTACTCTACCTATTACTACTCCTTCTGCCGGCCAATTCCTTCAATCTACGGATACCTCAGGAACTTTAACTTGGGGCAACCCATCTAATACTTTAGCTATTGTTGCTGCAAATGATAGTAATAAAATCTTTACAAATGCAGATGGTAGATATCAATTATGTACCCCCACGGCAGCTCGCACATACACTCTACCAACTACAAGCATTCCTCAGGGAGATATTTGGACATTTAATAATGCGTCTAACTTTAGAATCCAAATAAATGCGTCAGGGGGTGCGTTGGTGGGATTCATTTACCCTGGTTCCAAAACAACTTTTGTCTCAAAAATAGCAACACCAACTGGGGCTGCAGATTGGCAAGCAATTTGGAACAGCGCAGGCTATATAAGGGGAATGTTAAATGGTTCTGCTCCATCTGCTGGAGCCCTAGGTGAACAACTTGTATCTACTGTTACAACAGCTACTAACTATGCAGCATCTCTAACAACATTCAATGCTACATCTCTTGCATTGTCCGCTGGCGTGTGGGAAATTACTTATCAATTGACTACAATTATTAACGGATCAACACCAAGTGGTGGATATGAAATGGCCATTAGCGCTAACAGTGCGAGCTATACAGGAACTACATTAGGAGATAGTCGTGTAGGTGTTCTTACTCCACAAACTTTAACTAACTCCACCACTACTATTGCAGCATGGCGTTTAGTACTATCTTCTGCAGCTACCTACTATGCTATTGCTTCAGGAACCTACTCAGCAGGTACTCCACAATATGTGTGTAGATTTAAAGCAGTGAGGACAGCATAATGCATATAATTAGACAATATTTTACTGAATATAAAGACCCTTCTACAGGGGAAATACAAACAAATGTCTGGCTTATATCTGCTAAATGTTCTACACTAGTAGATGCACTAGCACAATTACAAAGATTTATTGATACAGGAATTTTACCTGAAAATTTACAACTAACAATCGAGGAATAATATGCCATTAAATAAACAGGTTGTGAATATACCTTTTAAAGGTCTTCAAACTAAAATAGACCCAAAAATGGCACCTATTGGTACATACGAAACTGTAGATAATTTTGTAATGTCTCAATATCCACAGCTTGTTAAAAGAGATGGTCTTCAAACTATTGGTGAAACAACCACCCCGTCTGAAATTCAAACTAACTATACTTATGGTGAAGAAGTTGGGTTAATAACCACTTCTGGGCTCTATTCATATAGTCCGTCATTAGATAGTTTTCAATTAAAAGGTAATACCTCTTCTCCAGTTATTACTTCTTATTCCGTTATAGCAAACACTTACACTCAAAGTAACTGTACTTCTGCTTTGACTACAAACAACTTGTTAGCAACTATTTGGGAAGACTCCAGAGGTGGAATTAGACTATCTATAAAAGATGTGATAAGTGGTACGTTTCTTGTTTCTGATTACCAATTAGCTGCTCTTGGCTCCCGTCCTAAAGTATTATCAATTGGCGAAAAAATAATATTTTCATGGATTGAGGAAAGCACTACTTCTCTTAAAATTCAACAATATAATGCTACATTAAATAGTTTTTATACTGCAGTTACAATGACTACAAATACAGGCACTTCCTATTGCTATGATATTGCGGATTGTATTGATCAGTGTTTGGTTGTGTACGCAGAAAATGTTGCATCCCCCAACGCATTTGTAGGGGCGTATTATAATGTAAATACTCAAACTATTGGAGCACCTATCAATGGCCTACCTTCTCCAGCTAGTTTAAATTTTACTTTTTTATTATCAGGAACTAGGACAATTTCTATTGCGGTCGATACAGCTACAAAACAAAAATTTAGTATTGTTGCGCATGTGACCACTCGCAGGGCCTATATAAAATCTTTTAATAACTTGTTTGTAGCATTGGGAGCAGAAACTGAAATTACAAGTTCCCCAACTACAGATCCTCCTGTTGCAATAACATCTTGTTTAGACCCCGACAATAATTTATATGTTTTTTATTCCACAAAAGCAACCGAATCACATACTTTTCAAGCTAAAATAAGTGGCGTATTTACAACTCCTACAATTGTGTATAATAGGGCGTTTATACATCAAATGGGATTATCATCAACAGCTATTTATTACAATAACAATGCCTATGTAATATTAGGTTATGATAGTACATTACAAGCAACTTATTTTGGATTAAGAGATGATGGAGCTTGTTTTGCTCGACTATATGCAACTATTGCTGGTGGAAATATAACTAAATTTAATTGCCTTTCTCGGTTTAACTTAGCGTCATATCAAGAAAATACATATGTTGTTGCTCTACTTCAAAAAACTAGAATTGTAGCAAGTGCCGGCTCATATTTTACTACAACTTCAGTGTTTAGTGAACAAATTTATTTTACTCCTACTAATATTGACCATGATTTGGCTGGAAATGTAATGAACTTTGCAGGAGGATATTTAAAACAATATGATGGAGCTAATACAGTATTTGAACATGGGTTTCATCTATATCCAGAAGCCCCTGGTTTAGTACAAAGTCATACGGGTGGATCAATATCTCCTGCGGGAAATTACAGCTATATTGTATGTTGGGAATGGAGAGATAATTATGGACAATTACATCGTTCAACTCCTTCAAACCCCACAACTATAACATTAACAGGAACAAATGATACAATTACAGTAACTGTAAAACCATTGCCCTTAACAAATAAACAAACAAGATTTCAGGATGCTAGGTCTCCTGTAATTATGGCGGTATATAGAACTCAAAATGCTGGTACAGTTTATTACAGAGTAAATCAATTAGAGTCACAATACATTTATAATGACTCTACTGCAACTACCTTAACCTTTGTTGATACTTTTGCGGATGCTACAATAGGCGCTAACTCTACTTTATACACTACAGGAGGAGTTTTAAATAATGTGGCTACTCCTTCTGCTAATCTATTAGCGGTATGTAAAAACGTAGCAGTTATTGCAGGTATCGATACTTACCCCAATCAAGTATTTTATTCTAAACCCATTCAACCCGGCATAGCTATTGAATTTTCCAACGAATTATCTTTTATAGTAGATAGTTTAGGAGGAAGAATAACAGCTATTGTAGCTATGGATGATAAAGTACTAATATTTAAAAAATCTTTAATATATTATGTGTCCGGTCAATTTCCAGATTCCTTAGCAAATGGCGCAGCTCCTTTACCATTATTAGTATCGTCTGACTGTGGATGTGAAAACCCACAATCTATTGTTTTAACTGGCTTAGGTATTATGTTTCAATCTCCTAAAGGAATTTATCTTGTAGACAGACAATTAAATGTATCTTATATAGGACAACAAGTAGATAGAGTTACTAACCCTCAATCTGAAAACCCTATTGTTATTACTAGTGCAATTAATCTTCCAGATGAAAACAGAGTTCATTTTACAGATTCAGCCAATAAAAGAGTTTTAATTTATGATACTTATTTTCAACAATGGTATACTCACACATATAAGTTTAATCCTAGGGCAAGCACAGTATTAGCTGGGAATGTTTACTATTCCTCATCTGATGCTGTTTATAAAACAGTGGTCGAGTCGGGATTTGACAATCTTGATTCGATTCAATCCACTATAAAAACAAATTGGATTAGTTTAGCAAATATAGAAGGATACTCAAGGGTTTATGCTATTTTAATCTTAGGGGATAATGCCAATTTAAGTCATACATTAAATGTCAATATTTACTATGATTTTAATCCTTATCCTGCGGAATCATTAACAATTACGCCTTCTTCTTTATCGTCAGGAAGCTGGGGTGAGGGAGCAACCTGGGGATCTGATGCTTTATGGGGCTCAACCTCCAATAGTGCTATATTTGATGGGACTTACCAATTTGTTGTAAGACCGCAACAACAGAAATGTACTTCTATTCAAATTGAAATATTTGATACCTTTCCAGATGGAAGTCCTAGTAAATCGTTTTCTTTTTCAGGAATTTCACTTGTAGCCGGTATTAAATCAGGTTACAATAAAAATCTTTCTTATACTCGGAGATTAACATAATGACATCACTATATGGACAATACATCAAAGAACGTCTTGGACATGGGATTGTTGAAATAGAGCATGGATTTGCTACATTTGACTATGTTAGTGAAGATACTGTGTATATTATTGATTTATATGTAGTCCCTGAAATGAGAAAATCTAAAATAGCCAGTACCCTTGCAGACTTAATCTGTGAACAAGCTAAAAAAGATGGAAAAAAGTATTTGTTAGGTTCTGTAGACGCTACTGCTAAAACTGCAGAAACTTCTCATAAAGTATTATTAGCATATGGTATGCGGGTTTACAAAGTAGCTGAGCCTGCTGTTTTTTATATAAAGGAAATTAAATAATGGGTTCTGTAGGTAAAATGATTGGTGGCGTGACTGGCGGATTAGTTGGAGGGGTAGCTTCTTCTATGACCCCTCAACAACAAGTAGCTGACCAATCCAAATTAAATATAGCAATTGATCATATGAGAGGCATGGCCGATAATGCCGGAAATATGGGAACTCAACTATATGGACAAGCTCAAGATTATATGGGGTTTACTCAAAATGATTTGGGGGCCGCCAATATGGCAACAGATACTGCTATTGGCATGACATCTAGTGGGGATTTAGCTCGTTCTGTAGATTTATTGCAAGGCGCTGCGGAAGGCAATGCTCCCTCTGCTGCTCAGGCTCAATTACAATCAGCTAAAGATCAAGCAATTGCGCAACAACAAGCTATGGCAAATAGTGGTAATACCTCTCAAATGATTGCTGGGCAAAAAAATGCAATGGCAAATGCTGCTCAATTAACGCAACAGGCAGCTAATCAATCAGCTCAATTACGAGCTAATGAAATGGCGACTGCTAGAGGACAATATGCAACTGCAGGGGCTGCCCAAGCTTCACAAGCTGCTCAAAATGCCGCATTAAAGAATCAAATTGCTGCTCAACGTGGACAGATGGCTCAAGCACAATTAGCTGCTTCTCAAGGCTATGGTGCTCAAGCGGCAGGCCTTATGAATCAATCAGCTAATGCTACTGTCTCTGGTTTAGGATTGCAACAAGGTGTTCTAGCATCAAATAATGCAAATAACGTAGCCGTTGCAGGACAAATAAATCAAGCAATGGGTTCTGGTTTATCTAATTTATTAAGTGATGAAGATCTAAAAAAGAATATACAATTAGCTAACAATTCTAGCAGAGATGAGAGAGCAAGAATTGGTGGTTTAATTAGTAAGGGATTTGCCTCTTCGGATGAAAAAGGCAAAAAAAATATTAAAGAAACCAATAAAGTTAAAGCTTTTCTTGATGCTCTTGACCCCGTTGTATTTGAGTACAAAATAACTGACGGTAAAATGGGTCGCACTCCTGGGGAGCACATTGGTGTGATAGCTCAACAAGTTGAAAAAGCACCTGGAGGTGAATCTATGGTTATTGATACTCCTGAAGGTAAGGCAATTGATATGGCAAGTGCTATGGGAACTATGATGGCGGCACAAGTTGATTTAAATAACAGACTAAAAGACCTTGAAGAGTTTTTTAATTCTAAAAAGAAAGGTAAAAAATAATGGCTATCTCAGATTTTATCCCAGGAATATCAACGGTAAAAGACGCAGCTAGTGGTGCAGCTAATGCTGTAAATACTTCTGCCGAAAATACCGCTACTGTTCGTAAAGGTCCGGAAGAAACTGCTCAAGAAGCTACTACGCTTGCAAAAGGTATTCCCAGTACTACTCAAGCAGCTCAAGCAGGAGCCGCACGTGCTGCAGAAACCGAAAAAGATATTAAAGCTCCTGCCGGAACAGCCGGAATGGCGGCTGCTCAAGTACAGGCTTTACAAGGGTTGCAATTACAAGAAGAAAGTCAAAAAGCTTACCTTAAATCAGCTCAACAAATAACTCAACTACAGGCTGAAGCTGAAAATGCACTAAAAATGGCAAATGCTAAAGCAGATATTGATTCACAACGCTATTTAAAAAATATGAGTGTGTCAGATAAAACGGTTACTGCTTTAGGATTATTTTTTGGTGGTGCGGGGGCAGGTATGTCTAGAACTTCCAACCCTGTAGCGGATGTTCTTCAAAAAAACATTGACAGAGATATTGATGAGCAAAAACAAGACTATGCAAATAGAATGCAGATTGCGGCTGCTCAAGCGGGCCTATTAAAAACAGCTCAAGATAAACAACAAATTGACCTTATGGCTCAACAATATGCCACTATTACCGTCAATAATGGTATTTCTAATCTTCTTAATTCTGCACAATTTAAAGCCCAAGGTGCTGTAGCGCCAGATCTTGTTGCAAGTGTGCAAAATCAATTACAACAAAATGCTTTAGGTGCTTTGGGAGCTTACAACCAAAACTATATTAATACTTATCAAGCTGGCGACACTAAACGTCTTAATTTATTTGGAATTGGTGCTGAAACCGTCGCTGAAAAATTAAGTGGCGGAAAAGGATATGGCCCTATAAACTCAAATGTAGGGGCAGCAGACAGGGCAAGAGGAATTAACACTCCACCAGCTGCGCCTCCATCTGTTTTACCTAAAGAAGCTGCTCCGGCTCAACCAATGTCCGAAGAAGATAAACGCAAGGAAGAACTTAAAAAACGTGTAAGTGCTCCTAGCTTTTGGGAAAGTGTCGGTGGTCTATGGAAATAAATAAAACATTTTGCAATGTTGGGTTTGATGCTGAAACACTAGCTGCTGACATATTAAAAGGTACTATTTATTCCCCAAAATTTTTGCAACTGCATGAGTTTATTTCTATGATTCCAATGATACCGGAAGTGTATCAAATTCAAAACATCCTAATGGAATACCAAACTCGCCTATTATCGAAAATAGGTACAATCGATAATAAGGAAACAGAATCATTTATATTAGGTGAAAACCCACAAATGAAAGAGGCTTTTGAGTTACTTGCAGAGGCTAGTTTATATTATTTAGATTTATATGAACAGGCTATTGCAGAATATTTTGAATTGACTGTAACTAAACTATATGAAAACGTTCAAGGTCAAGATTTTACAGGAATTGCTCAAGCATATAATCATACGATGCAAGATGGCCGAGAAATTAATCAAATGAGAAATACTCAAGATAAACTAGAGAAAATTGCTTCTTCTTGTAGAAATATTCTTATGTTGTATGGATCAGATATGATGGTGAAAATGCATGCTCCAGCACTTAGGGTTGGAAACAATAAAAAATATCGGGAATACCTCTTTGATTTACAAACTATGCCTGAATTATTTGAAGGAGCAATACAAGTACCAATGTGTGTAGTTAAGGCAGCTAACACCTTGTCTGAGGCTTTAAATATTAAAAATCCATTGGATCCTTTTGAATTGGACCAATCAGAGTGTTTACTTAAAGTACTAACACACCCTAAAAAATTTTATAGTTATTGTAAAAACAATGAGATAATTAGTACTGCTATAGGTTCTGTATTTCATATGGTTTACCCTGAGCATTATTTCTATACTTATGATATATATTTGGACTCTAAGAATAAACTCACTTTTCAAGAAGATTTGCAATTTTCTAAGAGTTTTGGAACAATGTCCAATTATACTAACATTTTAACTCACCCTTCATTTTAAGAGAAAGATTACAATGAAAAGACACTTACAGAAAACATTACTACAAGGTACGGCAGTATCAGGCACTAACGTCTATACTACTGAATTTATTCCTATTGCTTCTTTAGAAACGTATGCGTTTCAAGTTGTATATACAGGCACACCGACAGCTACTGTAACTATTGAGCAATCTTTTGATTTGTGGCAACCCAATTATTTGTCACCTGGTGTAACGCCTGCTCAACCTACAAGCTTTGTAACAGTTGTTGGTAGTTCTGCTGCCCCATCTGCGGGAAATTATCTCTTTGAAGTTACCTCTAAATCCAATGCTAACTGGGTTAGATTAAAATGGACTAATGCTTCGGGCACCGGTACCATTACTCGAGTTAACTTTGTTGCTAAGGGATCGGATACATGAGTTGGGGTTTACTTAAATCCCGAGTATCTGGTCTATTGCGTACTCGGGTTATTTTATCTATAATTGGTCTGATCGTAATGTGCCGGAATCCAGAAATTGCTCAATGGGTGGTGGCTATAGTTGGGTTGGCTTTAGGTGTAAGTGCTATTGATGCAGTAAAGGATGGGAATAGGAATGAACCCACAAAATGAAGACAAAATCTTAGAAACTTTAAAAGAACTTACAGTTCAAATTGCTGTAATGAATGAAAAACTTGATGCTAATATGAAAAAAGTAGCAAAGCTTGAAGACCTTGAAAAAACAGTGTATCGTCATGATATTTATATGAAAATTTCAATGGCTGTTGTTTCTGCGGTTTTTAGTTTGTTTGGTGTGAAAATATTTAATGGTGGGGCTAGTTAACCTATTATGCTATAAAAAAGCAGATCCCGGGAATTCTCTGTTAAAGGGACCCCGGGCCAGGTTAATTTAATTTAGGATCTGGGGTGGGTATTTCTTCAAACTGAAAACACTATTAAATTGTTTTTAGCATAATTACAATACGCTTCATAGGCTAGTTCTGGTGTAGGAAATAACCCAATCATAGTTTTTTTATACTGTATACAAACTTGAGCGGCCCATTTTTTACTTGCTTTGTGATATGAAACTCCTTTATATCCCGATTTATTAGTTTTACGTTTAGTTTGATTGTGGCAATTTTCAGATGTTGTTACTTCTCTTAAATTTTCAATTTTATTGTTTGATTTATTTTGATCTATATGATCGATAGTTTTTGGTAAATAACCTTTATGGTAGAGAAAAATTAATCGGTGAGCTTGATATAGTTTTTTATTGATCCCTACTTGGACATACCCAGTGTCTGTATTAATAAACCCAACAGGTTTTCCTGTTTTTAGTCGTTTAAATGAAATTAAATACCCATCTTCGTATTTAAAATGTTGATGCAAATAAAGATAAAGGGCAGAGGTATTCATATTATTTTCCTAGTTTAAAGATGGGTCTTGTTTTTCATCAGAATCAAATGTTTCATCATATTTCATATTTCTAACCGCCTCTGTACGGCAAGCCATAATTAAGAAATCTAATAATTTATCTAATTGCTCCTTAGACATTACAACTAAGGGGCTATTTTTTGGTAGTTCAGCATCATTAAGCAATAAAATTGCATCAGGATGCTTAGTAAACGCTTTTAACATTGTACTGGGTGAAGCAGCTTTAAAAGCGCTTAGTTGTATCGAGTGATACTCGAGAGTTGGTTCTTTAGATGCAGTAGGTTGCTTCGACATTTTGTTGTCCCTTTCTAAGTAATTCCTTGATAATAACTACAACAGCGCCTTCGAACGATTCTAATGAGCCGTTGTTGTTAATAACATAATCATATGTTGAAAGGGGAACGCTGTCAAGCGCTATTTCACTAATGTGGTTTCTATCTCTATTTCCCAAATTATCAGCCCTTAATTCATATTGGCGCTCAATACGTATTGTTGTATAGCCATGATCAATAACCGCATCTAATTCATGGGGAAATCTTAAATCAGTGATTACATGATTATAGGTTGGGGCATATTCAAAGAATTTGTTAACCCAAAAGTTTTTCCCATGCTCTGCTGCCATGTGTTGACCTATAAATTGTAAAAATTTACCGTCTTTATGTCGTTTAAGGCCTAAAAAAACTTGCATATGTGTCATAATTTGATACATTGGTTCTGCAAACTTTTCTTCCTCAAACTTTAACTCTGGAAAGTGTTTCCGAGCTATATCTAAGAATGTATTTTTACCTGAACCTGCTTTACCCGAAACTGCTATTTTAATTGACATATCGTTCTCCTTTAATTAAAGTTTTCCAACCCAACGACCATTTTTATTTAATAACATAGGAACTAATTCCGGAACTCCATTTATTATAACTCCTACACCAATAATAAATCTTTTAACATTGTTTTTAGCATATGCAAAGGCCGCAGATTTTTGGTTCACTAGGCAGCCCACATTCATTCCAAAATGAAGGCCAGAAGGAGTAGAATAATAATTAATAGAAAACGACTCATGGTGATGTCCCTGAACCATTGAGCAGCCCATTTTTTGGGCGTTTGCCATAACATTGGCTCCTTTTGAATGATGAAAATAAACATCATATCCTGTAGGAAGTTTTGCTAAAATTTCAAAATGCCAATTCCATGTTTGAGGTGCTTCTAAAATATCTCTTTGGGCTCTTAGCATTATTGCTGGAATTCCATGTGTTTTAGCTTTACGAGATAATAGGCTTCCATGGTTGCTGTAAAGTATGTCACATTCCGGAAATAATTTATAAACTTTTTTAAGCTCTTTAACAGCCAGTTTAAGTTCATCTCCTGCTCCCGGCAAATCAACATCTTTTTCATGGTATGAAAGACCGTGAAGATCTACTTCATCTCCAATATTAACAACCCAAGTAGGTTTGTATTTTTCTTTTACAGCTTTAAGAAAAGGCACCATATCTTGGTGTGAAAAGGGGACATGCATATCGCTAATGATTAAAATAGATGAGGTATCTCGTTTAAGTCGTTTCATTATTTTTCCTTTATTATAATTCGATTCTTAGGCCGATTGAATAGGTTTTAAAATTATCTCTGCTACCTATTGTAGCAAACATGGGTGAATTAAATAAACGGACCCCGGCAGTAACACTTAAATTTTGTAGTGTTGGCTGAGTATGTAATGTGCTATTTTGAATAGGTGCAAAAGCAATTTCTAAAGAATATTTAGACTTTACATCAAATTTTGTTTGAACCTGTGTTTGATTTTGTTCTTTTTCTTTTGTGTTAGAGGCTATTGTTTCATGAATAGTTTCTTTTATTTTTTCTCCATTAGGTTTAGTAGTTTCAATAATTTTATCCCGATAAACAACTTTTTCCTCTGTCTTAATTTTTTCTTTTGTTTCTATTTGGGTTTGAGTAATTATTTTAGGCTTTTGAAGAAGTATATACCCTCCTAAACCCAAGATAATTCCCCCATAAATTAGATGAATTTTATAGGTCATGATAAAACTCCAGTACACCAAGAATCGCGTCGGCAGTGCAATAAATTAAAGCTGCAAACACAACCAATAATAAAGAAATCCAAACTATTTTAACTAACCCCAAATATGCACTATTTGCAAGCTGTTCAAAAAGCTCAGTTGATGTGTCTAGGGCTAAGTCTAATAACATTACCATTAATCCCAATAAAACTAAAACCAATAAAATTGAAGCTGTCATGGCTCTCTCTCCTTATAGTAATGCAATAATTAAGGTTGGTATTGCAATAAGAGTAAAAATCATAAATAGGTACATAAGCATGTATCCAAGAAACACTAAATAAGATACTAAAGCCCATTTTAAAACTGTCATAACTTTCATACTATTCCCCTTATTGTTAAGTAAACAAACCCTAAAATAATTATACCTGTAACTGCCCAGCAAAACAAGTAAAACATAAAGATAGATAAAACAAAAAAGTTGTGAATGATTTCTTTCATAATTAGTGCCTCCTTATCTTTATTCTACACTACATCTGGTGCCATGTAAAGCTCTTTTTCTGCTTTTCTTCTTCTTACTAGTCCTTTTAATTGAGAACCATTTTGGTATATCCACTTATCAAATTTATGAGAGATGTCTTTACCTTGTTTAAATAATTTTCCTGTTTCAGAGGTAAGAAATGCTGTAACCCCTATATTATAGACGAGAGATACCACCGCATCTAATTGGTTTTGAGTGACATTTTTAGGTATTGCTCCTAACTTCTTTAGGATGTCATTTAAATGGTATTCTAATAATTCTTCGGCTTGTTCTTGTGTTAATGTGTCTCCTTCTTTTACAGCGGCCCCATTACTATAAAAAGTAACCCCATAACCAACTGTCCATCGGTCATAGGGTGTGGGCTTATACGCTACGGACTTCATTTTTTCAAACTCTTTAATCAGGTCAATTCCTTTTTGGCTAACTCGCATAATTGCTCCTTTAAGGATTTAAGGGAATTAACTACAATAACAGTTAATCCGACGTGTTTAAGAAGTCTATGAAAGTAAATCTGATCATCAGATAGTTTACCTCCGGCTGTCTTTTTAAATTCTATCAGAAGAAACTCTTTTTTGTCAAGGTGAAAACACATTGCATCTGGAAACCCTTTTAACGGGTTTGTAGCCAATGTCCCTCCTCCCAAAGGTATTCCTCCAAGGTATACTGTTTTAACAATCCATCCGTTTCTTTTTAAATAAGTATGGCAAGATTTAACGACTTGTTTCTCAGTTTGCTGTTTCATGTCTACTCCAAACAGTGTATAGGTAAATTGGCTTTAACAAACTCACAATAATGAAAATAAGCTAATTCCGGGGTTTTATAGCAGCCTATCCACACATCTTTTTTATTTATTCGAACAGACGCCCTCCATTTTTTACTTGCTTTGTGGTATGCAACTCCTTTATAGCCAGATTTATTTGTTTTGTGTTTTTTTCTATTTGCCATATTTTCAGATTTAGTTACTTCCCTTAAATTTTCAATTTTATTATTTAATTTATTTCTGTCTATGTGGTCAATTTCTTTAGGCAAATAACCTTTATGATAAAGAAAAATTAAACGATGGGCTAAGTATAGTTTTCCCAAAATACCGATATTTATATATTTATTATTAGTAAGTCCTCCTGCTTTTTGACCAACAACAATTCTTGGTTTAGCTTTTTTATAGTAAAATTCACCTTCCCGATATTCAAAATATTCATGTAAATAGTTATAAAGTTTATTAATTTCCATATTAAATTTCCTCAATATTTGCAGTAGCATTAAATGGTTCATTAGCAAGTATATGGCGTTTGTATCTGTCAATAGCTAAACGTAACTTTTCTTTACCACTTTCGATAAGAAAAGATGAGCTTT
>Ga0068876_10001219_pt1 | contig 20318 bp, 17 predicted proteins | sample NOAtaG_6_FD_66442 | JGI IMG/M metagenome (GOLD analysis project Ga0068876, IMG submission 66442) | Freshwater lake microbial communities from Lake Erie, under a cyanobacterial bloom - NOAA_Erie_Diel5S_2200h metaG | ecosystem: Environmental > Aquatic > Freshwater > Lake | place: USA: Ohio, Lake...
CATGAAGACGCGGACCAAGACCACCCACCGCACGCCGCCGCTCGGTCGGCGCACGTTCCTCCGCGGCGCGCTCGCGAGCGGCGCCGCCGCCGCCGTGGGTCTGCCGCTCCTCGAGGCGATGGGCCCGGGGACCGCGCACGCCGGCGGCATGGCCCCGCCCGACCGCTTCCTCCTCTGGTTCTTCGGCAACGGCGTGCGCCCCGAGCACTGGGTCCCGGGCGGCACCGGGGCCGACTACCCGCTCTCCGCCGAGCTCGCCCCGCTCGCGGCGGTCAAGCCGTGGCTGAGCGTGGTGAGCGGCTGCGAGATCAAGACCGCGACGCACCCGCACCACTCGGGCATGACCGGCATCCTCACCGGCCGCCGCTACGAGCAGGTCGGCACGACCCGCGACACGATCGTCTCGACCTTCGCCGCGCCCTCGGTCGACCAGCAGGCCAAGGTCGCGCTCCCGGCGGCGCCCGGCGGCTTCGCCAGCCTCGAGCTCGGCGTCACGCGCTTCCGCGGCACCGACGAGGGCACGACCTTCCAGCACCTCTCGCACAACGGCCCGAACGCGCCGAACCCGAGCGAGTACTCGGCGGGCGCGGTCTACCGTCGCCTCTTCGCCGTGCCGGTCGAGGACGAGGTCCTCGCGGCGCGTCGCAGCGTGCTGAGCGCGGTCTCGGACCAGATCCGCGCCCTCGAGGGGCGCGTCGGCCGCAGCGACCGGCTCCGGCTCGAGCAGCACTACGAGAGCGTGCGCGCGCTCGAGACGCGCCTGAGCGGCATGGGCAGCGCGTGCGTCGATCCCGGCGATCCCGGCGACGTCGTCGACGCGGGCGGCCGCGAGCAGATCGCGACGCAGAACCAGGTGATGAGCGACCTCGCGGTGCTCGCGCTGTCCTGCGACATGACCCGCGTGCTCTCGATGTTCTTCAGCACCGCCGGCTCGGGCGTCATCCTCTGGCCGGTCGGCGCGACGAACGGTTTCCACCAGCTGAATCACGACGAGGCCCCGCCCCACGCGACCGTGCACGCCGGCGTCGTCTACACGATGGAGCAGCTCGCCTACTTCCTCACGCGCCTGCGCGACACGCCGGAGGGCCCCGCGGGCGAGAACCTGCTCGACCACCTCTCGATGCTCGTCACCAGCGAGCTCACCGAGGGCTGGACCCACAGCAACCGGGACTTCCCCATCCTCGTCGTCGGCAAGGGCAACGGGCGTCTGCGCGGCAACGTGCACTACCGCTCGCCCAGCCTCGAGAACACGAGCCACGCCGTGCTCACCGCGCTGCAGGGCGCCGGCTGCGCGGTCAGCTCGTACGGCGCCGACGCCGGCTACGTCGACCGCGGCATCGCCGCCCTCCGCACCTGAGCTCGCCCCCGGCCGGTGTCGGCCCTGCTGCCCTGAAGCAGGCCCTCACTCGATGACGAGGATGTAGCCGCCCGTCGCGCCGCCGCGGCCGCGCACCTCGACGTAGCTGCCGCCGGCGACGTCGGTGATGGCCTCGGTCCCGTCGCCCTCGACGCTGCGGGCGATCTCGTTCTGCGCCGCGTCGTACACGACGAGCTCGAGCACGCCGACGCGGCGGTCGTACTGCAGGCTGACGCGGTGCGTCCCGGTGCCGCGGATCTGGTAGAAGTCGCTCATCTCGCAGACGCGGCCGTTGATGCTCGCGTTCGTCACCTCCACCGCGCGGGCGAAGCTGCCCTGGTTGCCGAAGAGGTCGCAGGCGATGTCCTGCTGCACCGCGCCGACCGCGTAGCGCCAGCGGATGTTCGTCGGCGTTCCGTCGATGGTCGCATCCACGCTCACCTCGTAGGTCGCGCGCGCGAGCATCTTCCCCGGGTAGGGCACGAGGGCGATCGTCCCCTCGAGGTAGCCCATCTGCTCGTGGGGCGAGGGCCCGCCGTCGAAGTACACCGCGAAGAGCGGCAGCGGCTCCATCGTATCGAGGCGGGTGATGGTGGCCTCGACGTCGCTGAACCTGCTGCCGTGCAGCCCGAGCGAGGCGATCGCCGCGCTCGGCGGGCAGTCGCCGCCGCCGAGCGGATCGTCGGCGGTCGGGCAGGGGCTCTCGGCCCCGCCGAACGACTCGCGGGTGTAGATCGAGTCGGCGACCGGCCAGCGGATCGGGTGCGGTGCGCGCACCGAGCCGTCGGTCCCGGTGCGGTACTCCATGCAGGCGTAGCCCGCCTCGAAGGCCACGCCGACGCGCTGCAGGCCCGGGTGGACCAGCGGCAGCCGGTGGTAGAGCGTGTCGAGCCAGCCATCGACCGCGTCCGCCGCGTTCGGCTCGCCGTAGGAGAGCACCGCGTTCGCGCCCGCGCGTGCGCCCGCCTCCGACGCGTAGGGCAGCGCGAGATCCTCCTCGTGCGACAGGTAGGGCCGGCCTCCGTTCGCCGCCGAGTAGGCCTGGAGGTAGTCGAGGTGCGCGGCGCATCCTGCGCTCAGCGTCGCATCCTCCACGACCGCCGCGAGGCCCAGCTGCGCCCGCCAGAAGTTGAGTCGTGCGAGCCCGTCCGTCGTGCCGCTCGGCGGCGGCTCGTAGTCGCAGCGCGTCGTCTGGTCGGCGTTCGCGAGCGAGGGGCAGATGTCGAGATCGTTCGCCACCCCGTCCCCGTCGATGTCGCCGTCGCTCGGCGGGCCGTGCATCGGATCCGGCCGGCCGAGCGGACCGTCGCCGGTCGAGCGAGGGCCGCCCGGCTCGCACCCGAGCGCGAGGACCGAGGGCAGGGCGAAGAGCGCGAACCAGATCCGAGCGTGCATGCCGGGGCAGGGTAGCAGCGCCGCGGCCGCGCCGCGCGCTGCGGCGCCGGCACGTGGGACCCCGGCCGTGGTTCCGCGGGCCGAGCGGCCGCGCGTCCGGCACACTCCGGCGGTGCGCGCCCTGGTCTGCCTCGCCGCCCTCTGGCTCCTCGCCTCGCCGGCGCGGGCCTACGACGAGATCACGACTCCGTGCCCCGGCGGGACGCTGAAGCACCACGTCGAGGGCGGACAGGATCTCTGGATCCTGCGTCTCGATCTCTGCGCGCCCGGCGTCCGCGTGCGCGGTACCGCCGAGGGAGAGCGGGGCCGCACCGTGAGCCGCTTCGCCGCCGACGTCGGCGCAGAGGCCGCGATCAACGGCGACTTCTTCAACCTCGACGGCTCGTTCTGGCCCGATGGGCCGGCCGGTCACGACGGCGCGATCTGGGGCGGCACGAACCACACCTACGTCGCGCCCATCTCCTTCGGCTCGGCCCACGTGGACTTCCCGCTCCACGACCTCGAGGGGCCGACGCCGCCATGGGCGCGCGAGGTCGTGAGCGGGCACCCGACGCTGCTGCACCGCGGCGCCCTCGTCGGCAGCCCCGGCGATCCGCTCTGCACGAACCGCAACCCGCGCACCGTCCTCGGCCTCACCGAGGATCACCGCACGCTCATCGTGATGGTCGTCGATGGCCGCCGCGCCGGCGCGGCGGGGATGACCTGCGACGAGATGGCCTACGTCATGGCGCTCGAGGGGGCCTTCGACGCGGTCGCGCTCGACGGCGGCGGCAGCTCCACGATGGTCGTGAACGGCGCGGTGATGAACCGCCCCTCGGACGGACGGGAGCGGACGGTGGGCAACCACCTCGCGTTCTTCGCGGCCGGCAGCGGCGCGGCGCCGCACTGCCCCGACTACGTCGATCCGCTCTGCCGCGGCGACCGGAACTTCCAGGGGTGCGAGGGCACCGTGGTGACCTCGTGCAGCGAGGGCGCGCCGGTGCTCGCCGGGGACTGCGGCTTCTTCGGCGCGGGCTGCTCGACCGAGGGCGGCCTCGCGCACTGCGTGCACCCGTACTGCCCGATGAACCTCGAGGGCGGCGAGCAGGGCAGCTTCTGCCTCGACGGCACGCGCATCGGGACCTGCGAGCTCGGCCGCTTCAGCGAGGGCGACTGCGGCGCATTCGGCGCGACGTGCAGCGAGGCCGGCCCGCCGCGGCAGGCGCACTGCGTGCACTTCCTCTGCAACACCGAGCTCGGCGCGGAGGACGGTGCGTTCTGCCGCGACAGCGCGACGCTCGGGACGTGCGCGCTCGGGTCGTACACCGAGCGGACCTGCACGTCGGGCTGCCTGGAGGGCGCGGCGGGCACGGCGCGCTGCGGGGAGGATCCGCGGCCGGATGCGGGCGTGCCCGAGGGGGATGGCGGCGCGGCCCGCGACGGCAGCATCGACGGCAGCGTGGATGGGAGCATGGACGGGCGGGCGGGCCTCATCGGCACCTGCGGATGCCGCGCCAGCGCCGCCCGGGGCGTGCCGTGGGGCGCGCTCGCGGGCCTCGCCGCCTGGATGCTCGCCCGCCGACGCCGCGCGGCGTGAGGTGCGGAGGCCCGCAGCGCGGCCTACCTTCGGGCCCATGATGTCCGACTCCGTCGCTCGACACGTCCTCGCGCTCCGGGCCTCGTTGCGCGTGAGGCGCTCCGTGCCGCTCGAGGGCAACGGCTTTGCGGTGTCTCGCGCGCTCGAAGCGGCGCTCGTTCCCGCCGACGACGCGCGCTGCGGGGTGGTCTCTCACCGCTTCGAGTACGGGGGCAGCGTGCCCGAGGGATGGGCCGAGGCGCGCACGCTCGTCCTGCCCGACGCGCTCGTGACGACCACCGACTACGACGTCGAGTCGAACACGTTCGTCACCATCGAGGCGAGCACCGAAGCGCGCGCGGACGAGCTCGAGCGCCTGGCGAGAGAGACGCGCGACCGCCTCGACGCGAGGTGATGCCGCCCGAGCGCGGCGCACACGAGTTCAGGGAGGCCGCGGTGCGGACGCCGCGGTGCGGACCTCACGGGGGGGTACGGAGCCCCGGAAGCACGAAGGCCGGCTAGCGAGGGTTCGCTAACCGGCCTGATTCATTGAGGAAACCTGAGAGCGGGACAAGGGATTCGAACCCTCGACTTCGACCTTGGCAAGGTCGCACTCTACCACTGAGTTAGTCCCGCGAGGGACGGGCGACTTACTGCGAAGCGCCGAGGCTGTCAAGGGTGGTCTGCGTCGGGGTACCCACCGCTGCGACCTCGCTCAGCGGAGCGTCGGCAGCCGGAGCCGCAAGCTCGTGCCCGGCCCCGCGCCCTCGGGGGCGTCGGGCCCACGGCTCGGGCTCGCCACGCTCAGCGTGCCGCCGTGGGCCTCGACGATGCGCCGGCTCAGCGTGAGGCCGAGCCCGACGCCGCCCCGCGTCCGTGCCCGGCTGCGATCGGTGCGGAAGAACGGCTCGAAGATCCGCGGCAGGTCGGCCGGATCGATCCCGATCCCGTGGTCCACGACCACGATCTCGACGCCCCCGGGCTCGGTGCGCGCCGTGACCCGCACCGGCAGGTCCGGGCGGTGGCCGTACTTCCACGCGTTGTCGAGGAGGTTGCCGAGGACCCGGCCGAGCAGCACGCCGTCGCCGAGAATGGTCGCGTCGGCGAGCTCGAGCTCGAGCCGCTGCTCGGGGTGCGCGCCCTCGAAGCGCTGCACGGCGCGCTCGATCAGCTCACGCACGGAGACGGTGCGGAGCGAGCTCGCAGGCAGGCCGAAGGCCGCGCTCGCATCGGAGCGCTCGAGCCGGAACGCGAGCAGGATGCTCTCCACGATCGCGTCGAGCTCGGCGATGTCGTGGCCGGCCTCCTCGAGGGCCTTCCGGCCGGCCTCGTGCCCTTCCGCGGCGAGCTCGAGGGCGACCTTCAGCCGCGCGAGCGGGGTCTTCAGCTCGTGCGAGACGTTCGCGAGCAGCTCGCGCTCGGCGCTGCGCGCGACCTCGACGCGGTCGGCCATCTCGTCGATGCTCCGGGCGAGCTCGCCGAGCTCGTCCGTCCGCACCGAGCGGCTGCGCGCCTCGGCCCGCCCCGCGGCGATGGACCGCGCCGTCTCGTCCAAGGCGTGGAGCGGCGTGAAGAGCCACCGCTCGACGAGCGCGCCCCCTGCGAAGAGGGCGAGCACGAACGCCGCGCAGGGCACGAGGAGTGCGAGCGGCGAGGGGAGCGCCGATGCCAGCGCCGCGGCGGCTGCGACGAGCGCGAGCAGGGCTGCGGCGAGCGCGGCCAGGCGAAGTCGGAGGCTCCGGCGCAGCGCTCGGCGCGGCGTATCGCTCACCGGCCCGCCTTCGGGCTCAGCACGTAGCCGGCGCCCCGCACGGTCTTGAGCAGCGTGGGCTGCCGCGGATCGTCGCCGAGCTTCTGCCGCAGGCGCGAGACGTGGACGTCGATCGAGCGGTCGAAGGCCTCGTCGGGCGAGCCGCGCACCAGCTCGATGAGCTGCTCGCGGCTCAGCACGCGGCCGGCGCGCTCGGCGAGCGCCTTGAGCAGCGCGAACTCGTAGGTCGTCAGGGCCAGCGGCACGCCCCGCAGCGTCGCGCTCATCGTCTCGGCGTCCACGGTCAGCTCGCCGACGGTGACGACGCTCGCCTTCGGCCCCGCCTTGCCCTGCGCGCGCCGCGCGTGCGCGCGGATCCGGGCGAGCAGCTCGCGGCTCGAGAAGGGCTTGGTCACGTAGTCGTCCGCGCCGCCCTCGAGGCCCATCACGCGGTCCGCCTCCTCGGTGCGCGCGGTGAGCATGAGGATGGGCACGTCGAGCCGCTCGCGGATCTTCCGGCAGACCTCGACGCCGTCGAGGCCGGGCAGCATCAGGTCCAGCAGCACGACGGCGGGCCGCACCCGCAGCACCTCGCCGAGCGCGAGCTCGCCGCGCCGCACCAGCGTCACCTCGACCCCGTGCGCGCCGAGGTAGTCGGCGACGAGCCGCCCGAGGCGCTCGTCGTCCTCGACGTACACGACGCGGAGGTGCTCGTCGCTCATGCCGGCGCCTCGCCCGAAGGCTGCCCGTCCGCCGGGGCGCCGTCGAGCAGCGCGCGGAGGCCTTGTTTCTGGACCTTCCCCATCGCGTTGCGGGGCAGCGCGCTGACCCGGCGGACCTCGCGCGGGCGCTTGTGCGGGCTCAGCAGCGACGCGACGTGGTCCTCGAGCGCCTTCGGCTCGACCTCGCCGCGCAGCACCACGAAGGCGACGATGCGCTCGCCGAGGTCCGGGTCGGGCGCGCCGACGACCGCGGCCTCGGCGACGAGGGGATGCTCGAGCAGCGCGCCTTCGACCTCGCCGGCGCCGATCCGGTAGCCGCCGCACTTGATGAGATCGGTGGCCTTTCGGCCGACGATGCGGACCCGCCCCGCCTCGAAGGACGCGAGGTCGCCGGTGCGGAACCAGCCCTCCGGCGAGCGCACGGCCTCGGTGGCCTCGGGCTGGTTCAGGTAGCCGAGCAGCAGCGTCGGGCCGCGCACCTCGAGCTCGCCGATCGCGCCGCCCGAGTCGGGCAGCGAGAGCAGGGCGCCCTCTTCGGTGCGGAGGCGCGCCTCGATCCCTTCGACCGGCGCGCCCACGAGGCCCGGCGTGCGCTCCTCGCTCGCGCGCATCGCGCAGGTGATCAGGGTCTCGGTCATCCCGTAGCGCTCGACGATGCGCTGGCCGGTGAGCGCCTCGATCCGCGCGTGCTCCCGCGCCGGCAGCGCGGCCGAGCCGCTCACGAGGAGGCGCGCGGCCGACAGCGCGTCCCGCACCCCCGCGTCGTGCTCGGCCGCCTCGGCGAGCCGGTGGTACATCGTCGGCACCGCGAAGAGCACCGCGCTCCGCTCGCTCGACTCCTCGGCGAGCGCGCCCGCGAGCTCGGAGGGCGAGAAGCGCGGCACCCAGCGCAGCCGGCCACCCCGGCGGATCGCGCCGAAGAGGCCGAGCACCAGGCCGTGCACGTGGAAGACCGGCAGCGCGTGCACGATCGTGTCGCGCTCGGTCCAGTCCCAGGCCTCGGCGAGCGCGTCGAGGCCGTGCGCGAGCGCCGCGCTCGAGAGCAGCACGCCCTTGGGCAGGCCGGTCGTGCCCGAGGTGTAGAGGAGCAGCGCGGGGTCCGCGGCGCTCACCGGCCGGACGCGATCGCTCGACGGCGAGAGCGGCGTCGGTGCCGCGTCGAGCGTCACCACCGCGCCGAGCTTGCCCGAGTGCGCCGACGGGGTGATCGCGAGGGCGATCTCCGGCTGCGCGTCGCGGGCGATGTGGTCGAGCTCCTTCGCCCCGAGCTTGGGGTCGAGCGGCAGCAGGACGTAGCCGCTCTCGACGAGGGCGATTGCCGCGACCAGGGTGCCGAGGCCCGGCTCGGTCCAGAGCGCGACGGTGGCGCCCGGCCGCACGCCGCGCTCGATGAGCCGCTCGGCGTGCGCGGCCGACAGGCCCGCGAGCTCGCGCCAGCCGATCGACTCGCCGCCGCACACGAGCGCCGCGCCGCCCGCAAGCGCGTCATGGAGCCGGGGGAAGAGCGCGTCCTGCATCCGGGCGGGATACCACGCCGTTGCCAGCGTGCGCCGGACCGACGATGCTCGAGCCATGAACTTGCCGCCCTCCGGGTTCTCGCCCTCGTCCGCCGGCCCAGCGATCACGCCCGGCGTGCCCTACGAGGGCTCGGGCGGCTTCTTCCAGCGCTTCGTCGATCAGCTCATGCTCCTGACGACCGACCCGATCGGGGCGGGGCGCGCGCTCGGCGGCGAGCCGGCGCCGCTCGGGCCGGCCTTCTCGTTCGCCCTCTTGGCGAGCTTCGTCGCCTACGGGCCGGTGCTGGTCCTCGCCTCCTGCCTGATGCTGATCATCCCGACGATGTTCGCCGCGGCCCTGCCGCCCGAGTTCGCGGCCCTGCAGGGAGGGATGTTCTGCGTACTGATCGGGGCGCTGCCGTTCGTGATCCTCTTCGGCCACGTGGTCTCGGATCTGTTCTTCGGCGCGAGCTTCCACCTCTGCGCGGTCCTCGCCGGCGGCAAGGGGACCTTCTCGCAGTCGCTCCGCGCGGTGCTCTACACCCGCGGCACGACGGCGTGGTTTCTGCCGGTGTGGCTGATCATCCTGGTCACCTCGTGCATCCCGCTGCTGCCCGCGCTGGTGCAGATCGCGGCGCGGGTCGTGCTGCTCGTCGTGGCCGGCTTCACCCTCTTCGGGGCGGCGCAGGCGGTGCACCAGCTCCCGGAGGACCGTGCGGCGCTGGCCTCGGTGCTCTCGCTCGTCCTCGGTCTCGTCGGCATCATGGCGCTCGCGGGCATCGCCGGCTTCGTCCTCGCCGTGGTCTTCGCCGGGAGCCTCGCCGGACTCGGCGCCTTCGCCTCGTCCTGATCCTCAGAGCTCCATCGTCGCGAGGCGCTCGAGCTCGGCCTGGCTGAAGTACTCGCTGCCGTCGGGGATGGCCTGCACGGCGTGGCGGATCTGCTCCGGGCTCCGCGCGCCCACCAGCGCCGACGAGACGATCGGCGTCGCGAGCACGTAGCGCAGCGCGGCGCTGGCGAGGTCCTTCGCGTTCTCCTCGCGCACGAGGAAGCGCACCGCGTCGAGCTGCGCGAGCCGGGTCCGAAAGCTCTCGGGGGTCCAGCGTCGGCTCCGGTGGTCGTCGTCGGCGAACTGCGTCCCCGCGTCGTACCTGCCCGCGAGCATCCCGTAGGCGAGCGGCGAGCGGGCGAGGACGCCGCAGCCGGTCTTCACGAGCGGCTCGGCGAGGTCGAGGAGGTCGTCCGGCATGAGGAGGTTGTGGGTGAGGCAGATCGCGCTCGCGCCGCGCTCCATCGCGAGCTTCGCCTCGGTGATGCCCGACACGCTCACGCCCCAGCAGCCGATCTTGCCCTCTTGCTGCAGCTGCGTGAGCCCCTTCTCGAAGAGGTGCGAGGCGAGCACCTTCGCCGGCGGCCCGTGCAGCAGCAGCACGTCGATGCGCTCGCGGCTGAGGCGCTTCAGGCTCGCCTCGACCTCGCGGATGAGGACGAAGGTGTCGAACTGCAGGAGCAGGCGGCCGTCGACGTCCACCTGCCCCGCGCGGCCCACGATCACCGCGTCCTTCAGGTGCTCGCCGAGGCCGAGCGCGAGGCGCCGCTCGCCCTCGCCGCTGCCCCAGCTCGGCGAGACGTCGAAGGTCGTGACGCCCGCCTCCCAGGCCGCCCGGATCGTCGCCTCCGTCGTCGCACCGTCGACGGGGCCGTAGGCGCGCGAGGTCAGGCCCCACGTGCCGAGGGCGATCTCCGAGACCTCGATGTCCGTCCTGCCGAGCTTGCGCCGCTTCATCGCCGGACGGTGTGCCGCCGGAAGCGGTCGCCGGCAAACGGGCCCTTCCGTGCGTCCCGAGGGCCGTGCTAGGCCCCGCTCCATGCGGCCCATCGCGCTCTCCCTCCTCGTGCTCTCGTCCCTCGTCGCCGGCTGCGGCGGCGGCGGCGCCTACGGCTACGCGCGCACGTACTCGGCGCTCGGCGACGAGGGGCGCTACCTCGAGCGCTCGGTGGAGCTCTCCTTCGAGGAGGTGCGCCGCACCCGCCCCGAGGAGCAGCCGCTCATCTCGTGGTTCGGGGTCGTGCGCGCGGTCGAGGACGCGGGCGGCGGGCGCGTGCGCGTCGCGCTCAGCCTGCGCGCCCACCAGGAGCGCCACCTCTGCCGCGGACCCGAGGAGGACACCTGCCGGGTCACCGTCTCGGAGCGCGAGCTCGGGACCTTCACCGCGCTCTTCGCGGCCCGCCCCGAGGATCTGCGTGAGGGCACCGGACGCCTGCAGACTGGCTCGATGCTGCGGATCTACGGCACCGCCACCGCGGAGGCCGACGCCAGCGGCGGCCCAGTGATCGAGGTCGAGTGGTACCGGCACTGGCCGCCGGGCACCTACGTCACGACCGCCTCGCGCGGCAGCATGCGCCGCTGATGCGGCGGTGGCTCTCGCTCCTGGCCGCGCTCCTCGGCCTCGGCTGCGCCGAGGCGCCACCTTTCGCGGCATGTGGCGGCACGCTCGGGTGCGCCGGCAGCGACTGCATCGAGCTGCGCTACACCCGCCTCGATGGCAGCGAGGCAGGCGGGCCGTTCTGCTCGAACAGCTGCCTCACCGACGCGGACTGCCAGGCCCTCGGGGGCACGGACGCGGTCTGCATCACGCTCGACGTCGAGGCGCCGGTGCGGTTCTTCTGCGCCGCCCGCTGCACGGCGGCCGCGGACTGCTACGCGGGCCTCGCCTGCACCGAGACCGACGATCCCGCGGTCGGTGCGGTGTGCCTGCCCTGATCGGGCGGGCCGCGCGGTAGGGTGGGCAGATGGCCCGTGACCACGGCAGCCGCGCCCGCCTCACCCTGCGCGACCGGGACCACCACACGGGCGAGACGCTCTTCGACCGGATTGCGCGCTCCGTCTGCGAGGCCGAGTGCCTGCCCCGCAAGGAGCTCTTCGAGGCGTGGGAGGTGGCGCGCCGCGTGCGACGCCGGATGCGCGGCGGCCGCGTCGTCGATCTCTGCGCCGGCCACGGGCTGCTCGCCCACCTCTTGCTCGTCCTCGACGACACCTCGCCCGAGGCGCTCGCCGTCGATCCGGTCACGCCGCCGAGCGCGGCGAAGCTCGCCGAGGTGCTCTGCCGCAGCTGGCCTCGCCTCGTCGGCCGGGTGCAGCGCCTCGAGGGACCGCTCGAGGCGGCGCCGATCGGGCCGGGGGATCTCGTGGTCTCGGTGCACGCGTGCGGCGCGCTCACCGACCGAGTGCTCGACGTCGCCATCGCGCGGCGCTGCCGGGTCGCGGTGCTGCCGTGCTGCCACGACGTCAAGCGCAGCGAGACCGGCGGCCTCACCGGCTGGCTCGACGGACCGCTCGCCGTCGACGTGGCCCGCGCAGAGCGCCTCCGCGCCGCGGGCTTCGAGGTCCACACCCAGACGATCCCCGCGGAGATCACTCCGCAGAACCGCCTGCTCATCGCCGCACCGCGCTGAGCGGTGGTTCAGAGCAGGCCGAGCTCGGCGTCGGTCGCGCTCACGCCGTACTTGTCGCGCGGGGGCCAGGGACGGCTGCGCCACGAAGGCTCGAAGGCGAAGCTCGAGCGGCTGCGCCCGGGCAGGAGGGCCCCGTTGCCGACGTTCTTGGCGTAGTCGTAGTAGACCTTCACCACCTCTTCCTTCGAGGTCTGCTGCGCGGCCGGGTGGGCGAGGCAGGCGTCCCGCCAGGCCCGCACCCGGGCAAAACGCGGCTCCTCCGGCAGCTCGAAGCCCTCGTAGTACTCGAGGAACCAGAAGCGCTGGAAGAAGGGCGTGAAGACCGCCTCGGCGAGGCCGAACGTCTCGAAGAGGAAGGGGCCGCTCGCGCTGCCGTGGCGCACGAGGAACGCGTCGAGCTCGGCGTAGCGCTCGAGCATCGCCGCTTCGAGGCCGGCCTTCTTGCTGGGGTCGGGGTTGCGCACGAAGGTGTAGCCCGCACCGACGAAGGGCCCCTCCTTCGCGATGAGCAGGTCCTCGATCGCCGCCTCGTAGGGATCGCGCCGGGCGATCCGCTCGCCGAAGCGCGCGTCGAGGTAGCGGAGCAGCACGAGGCTCTCCTTGAGCACCCGTCCCTGCTCGTCTTCGAGGATCGGCAGCGAGGTCGTGCCCCCGGTCTTCTCGAGGAGCCACGCCGGCCGCGGCGTCGTGATGTCCACGACCTCGAAGCGGACCTCGTGGCGCAGTCCCTTGAGCGCGAGGAGGATCTCGAGGCGCTGGCAGAAGGGGCAGACCGGGATGTGCCAGATGGTGAGGGAGGGCATGCGAGGAGGCTCCACGAAGGGAGCCGAGGGCTGAGGCTGCAGCCCGTCGTCCGCAAGCGGTCTTCGGTCCGCGCGCGTCGTTCGCCGCGTCCCGCCTCGGTGACCGGCTCGGCCTCCTCGTGCGACCCCGACCCCCGCGCCGCTTGCACTCGCCCGCCTCCATGCGGAACCGATGCGGGCGGCGCCCGCGGTGGCGCTGCGATTGCCGCCGGCAGGGATGGGCCGCAGGATGGCGGCGCGTGCTCGACGACCTGCGCGAAGCGGCCCGCATCGCGGTGCGCTGGCCGGTGTGGCTGGGGACGGCGGCGGCGCTCGTCTTCGCGCAGGGCGCGGGCTGCGTGGCGCCGCTCGGGCCCGCGATCGTGCTCCTCGGCGCCGCGGTGCGCGCGGCGGCGGGCGCGCCGGGCGGGCGTCTGCTCGGCCCGGGCGCGGCGATGGCGGCGGGGCTCGCGCTGCCGGGCCTCGGCGCGCTCGCGGGCGGCTGGCTGCTGCCGGCCGCGGGAGCGATCGCCACGGCGTCCTCGGTGCTCGGCGCCCTCGTGGTGGGGCTCGCGCTCGCGCCGCTCGCCGCCCTGCCGGCCCAGCTCGCGCGGGGCGGCTCCCTCGGCAGCGCGCTCGCCGCGGCGGACGGCCGCACCGACGTCCTCTTCGGTCTGCTCGTCGCTGCGCCGGCTGCGCTCGCGGCGGCGCTCGACACGGGGCCCATCGCGCTCGCGCTGCTCGCGTCGCCGCCCGCCTGCCTCGCGATCGCCCGCGGCGCCTCTGCCCCGGATGCGCCCGGGGTGCCTGCGCCGCTCGGCCGCCGGGTCTGGCTCGGCCCGGCCGTGGCGCTCGCCTCGCTCGGGCTCGCGGCGCTCGTGGCCCTCGCGCTGCCGGCGCCCGCGCACCGGAGGCTCGTCCCGATCCCCGCGAGCGGCTGCGGCCCGGCGCTCGAGGAGACCGGGCGTCACGGCCTCTCGGTGCGGCCCGAGGGCGACGCGTTCGTGGTCCGGGTCTGGGACGGAGGCGGCGCCGGCGTGGTCGAGGCCCGGAGCCGGCTCGGGGCACGCCTGCCGCCGCGGGCGGTGTGTCCGGTGGAGCGCGGCTTCGTGCTCCGCTTCGGCGACGAGGAAGAAGCGCACGCGCTCGTCGATGGCGCGGGCGTTCGGCAGGACGACACGCTCGGCGCGCGCCTCCGTGGGCGCGCGGGCCTCGGGCCGGTGCTCGCCCTGCTCGCGGCGGGCCTCGCCCTGATGCTCCGCCGCGCGGGTCGGCGCACGCTGCCGGTACCGCTCATCGCTGCCGTCCCCGCCCTTGCGGCGCTGGAGATCCTGCTGCGCCTCTGAGCGCGCCCGCTGCTGCTCAACCCAGCGCGACGATCTCGCCGCTCTGGCGGTAGCCGCTCGGCCCGCGCTCGACCGCGAGCGCACGGCAGGGGCCGGCGCCGAGCTCGAGGAGCCACGCGCCCTCGTGCCCGCGCTCGGTGCTCGAGCCGGCGCAGAGCAGCGTGGGGCCCACGCCGGGCACCTTCACCGCGTAGCGCCGGTGGACGTGCCCATGGAGCAGGCAGGTCCGCGCGTGCGGCGCGAGCACCTCGAGCAGCGCGTCGGCGTTCTCGAGGCCGTGCGAGCGCCGGTCGGGCCGCCCATCCCAGAGCCGCGGCGCGTAGTGCGTCACCACGACCTTGAAGCGATCGCGCAGCGCAGGCTCGGCGAGCGCGCGGCGCAGGCCCTCGAGCTGCGCCTCGGGGATCCGCCCCGACGAGCGCCACGGCTGGGGGTTGGGCCGGGTGGAGTCGATCGCGATCAGCGCGACGTGCTCGCCGATCCGCCGCACCAGCGGGTAGGGCCCATCGGCCGCGAGCGAGGGCAGGTCCGCGGCGAGCACGAGGTCGCCGAAGTGCCGCCGGAAGCGCTCGGCCCGCACCGCGTCTTCGAGGTACACGTCGTGGTTGCCGGGGACCGCGAAGAGGCCTTCGGGCCGGCCCGCGAGGGGCAAGATCGCCCGCCGCGCCCGCGCGTGCTCGGGCTCGGTGCCGAGCACGGTGAAGTCCCCGCTCGCGACGACGAGATCGACCGCCTCGGTCTCCGCGAAGCGCCCGAGCTCGGCGAGCTTCGCCTCGGCCTCGGCGAAGCGCGGCCCGCGGCGAAGGAGATAATTGAGCCCGCCGATCGCCCGCTTGCCGAGCCAGTCGGCGGCGGGGATCGCGCCCACCGGCACCGGCACGTGCACGTCCGAGACGTGCAAGACGCGCAGCGCGCTCACGGCCAGGTCGCGGGGAGCGAGATCCCCCGGCCCTCGGGCAGTCCGATCCGCACGTTGAAGCCCTGCACCGCCTGCCCCGAGGCGCCCTTGACGAGGTTGTCGATCGCGCCCTGGCAGAGCATCCAGCCGGTGCGCGGATCGAGGGTGTACGAGAGGTGCGCGCGGTTGCTGCCCCGGACCCAGAGCGTGTCGGGGCAGCTGCCCGGCGGCAGCACCGCGACGCTCGGCGAGCCGGCGTAGAGCGCCTGCGCCTCGGCGGTGGCGCGCGCGGCATCGACGCCCGGCTTCGTGCGCACGTAGCTCGACGAGAGGATGCCCCGGCTCATCGGCACCAGATGCGGCGTGAAGGAGACGGCGATGGGCGCGCCGGCGAGCGCCCCGAGCTCCTGCTCCATCTCCGCGGTGTGGCGGTGGCTGCCGCCGGTCTTGTAGGCGCGGAAGCCCTCGGCGGTCTCGGGGAAGTGGGTGCGCTCGCCGGGCTCGCGGCCCGCGCCCGACACGCCGCTCTTGGCGTCGACGACGATCGGCCCGGGCTCGAGCAGGCCCGCCTTCACGAGCGGCGCGAGCGGCAGGATCGTCGCGGTGGGAAAGCAGCCCGGCACGGCGACGAGGTCGGCGGTCTTGAGCGCGGCGCGGTGCAGCTCGGGCAGGCCGTAGACCGCCTGCGGCGCGAGCTCGGGCGCGTGGTGCGGGCCGTACCAGCGGGCGTGCTCGGCGAGGTCGTGGATCCGGAAGTCGGCGCTGAGGTCGAAGACGACGAGCCCGCGGGCGCGGAGGCGCACCGCCGACTCGGCGCTCTTGCCGTGGGGCAGGCAGAGGAACGCGACCTGCGCCCGCCGCGCGATGCGCTCCTCGTCGAAGGCGCCGACGAGGCCGCCCTCGATCCCGCTCGGCACCATCCCTGCGAGCGCCGGCAAGACGCTCTCGACCGGCTTGCCGGCTTTGCTGTGGCCGACGAGCTCGACGAGCTCGACGTCGGGGTGCGACAGGAGCAAGCGGACGAGCTCGGCGCCGGTGTAACCGGTGGCGCCGATCACGGCGACGGGGATGCGCGACATGGCGGCGGGGATAGCACGCGGGCCTCGGCGCTGGCGCGGCGGGTAAGCAAACCGATAGTCTCGCGCGATGCGGGCACTGCGCAGCGAACGATGGTGGCAGGCGGCGGGGCTCACGCTCGCGGCGCTCGGGTGCGGCGCGCCGTCGCCGGCCGCGCCCGAGGGCGCCCCGGCCCCTGTACCCGCGGTCCCTGCCGCGCTGCCCGCGGCGCCGCCGCCCGCTGCCGAGGTCCTCCCCGGGCCCGCGCGCGCGCCCAGCTCCGCAGTTGGGTCCGGGACCGCCGCGCCCGGCGAGCCTCCGAGCGCAACCGCCGAGGAGGCCATCGGCCTGCTCGTCGAGGGCCGCGAGATGCCCGTCGTCGCCGCCCGGCGCGGCCCGTGTGATGCGCACGCCGACTGCGCGGTGGTGAGCGGGGCGTGCGGCGGCGTCTACGCGGTGCTCGCCGAGGACGCGGCGGACGAAGCCCGGCGGACGGCGGAGTTCGCCCGCTACGCGAGCTGCGAGAGCGCCGCGTGGCAGGCCGCGGTGCCGCACTGCGAGGCCGGCGCCTGCGTCGCCCACCTGCTCGACCACCCCGAGTGGCGCCGCTGCCGCGACGCGGACGAATGCGCCGTCGTGCCGCGCGGCTGCACCGGCTTCGACGCCGTGGGGAGCCGCCATGCCCGCGCCGCCGAGCGCGCCTGGCGGCAGGACGGCTGCGCGCCCCGTCCTTCCCCGGTCCCCGAAGGTGAAGCCCCCGCCCTCGTCTGCTCCGCCGGCGCTTGTGCCCTCGCCAGCGAGTGAGGGCTGCGCCCTCGCTCCGCCCGGGTCGCTCAGCGGCAGCCGCGCTGGGTCCCGAACACCACGTTGTAGGGCAGGCACTCGAAGCCCGGCGAACCGAGTCCGCGGATCACGAACCAGCTCGTGCCGCTGTCGTCGCAGCCGATGGGCGAGCAGCACCCGTCCTTCCACGACTGCAGCGTCGCGCTCGTCCCCGCGGCGACCGTGATGCAGTTCGTGGGGCTCAGGGTGCAGCTGCCCTCGTTCGCGCAGAGCTGGTAGCTGCCCGCGCCGGCCGGCACCGACAAGGTGGCGGTGATGGCGTAGTCCTCGTCCGTCGAGGCCCCGCAGCCGCAGCTGCCGTCGTTCTCCGTGAAGCTCACCTGCCACACGTCCACGTCCCCCGAGCTGTAGAGGGTCGCGTTGCTGCGGGTGACGGTCGAGCCGTTCGTCTCGATGGTGCCGATGTTCGTGCCGTTGCACACGTTGTTGGGCTCGTAGATGTCGAGCGAGAGCCCGTTGTCGACGGCGCCGTCGCAGTTGTCGTCGATGTCGTTGCACGACTCGGTGCCCGGCGTGCCCGGCGTGCACACGTTCGGCGTGCCCGAGGCGCAGGCCGCGACGCTGCGGAAGCACGCGCCGGTGCCGCAGGTGAGCGTCGAGGGCGAGCCCGCGACGTTCGTGCACGTCCCCGCCGTGGTCCCGGTGCAGGTGGCGGTGTTCTCGGCCTGGCAGGTGTCGTTGCAGTTCGTCGTCACCGGTCCGGCGCCCGCGGTCGGGCAGCGGCTCGCCGCGGTGTCGCACGCGCCAGCGCCGTTGCAGAACGCGCCCGCCGCCGAGATGTCGGCGCGGCGCAGGCACTCGTCGTTGAGCGTGCCGCTCCAGCCCGAGTAGTAGCCGCTGCAGGAGATCGCCCCGCACTCTCCGGCGGGGTCGGTGCCCGCCGGAATCGGCGTGCAGGTCCCGCGCGAGCCCGCGACGTTGCAGGCCTGGCAGCCGCCGGTGCAGGCGCTGGTGCAGCACACGCCGTCGACGCAGCTCAATCCCGAAGCGCACTGCGCCGTGGTCGTGCAGGCATCGCCCGCCATCCCGCGCGGCGCGCAGGTCATGCCCGAGCAGAACGCGCCGAAGTCGCACTCCGCCGAACTCGCGCACACCATGTCGCAGAGCGCGGCCTGGTTCGTGGGCTGGTCCGGCATCGAGGTGCAAGTGATCGACGGGAAGAGGCCGCAGTCGTTCGAGACGAGGCCCGCGCACCCCGAGTCGTCGGGCACTGCGGGCCCGACCGCGCACTGGCTCGTCGCGCTGCACACCGGGTCGCTCCGGGTGCCCTGGCAGGTCGCCGCGCTGTTGCACACCGAGGGCGTCGCGTAGGTGCCGAAGGGGCAGTCGCTCGCCTCCGCGCAGCAGTCCCCGCTCGCGCAGCAGTAGCCGTTCTGGCAGTGGCCGCTCGTGCAGTCGCTCGCCTCGTCGCAGGCCTGACCATCGGCGAAGTTCGGCACGCACACCGTGTCGCAGTGCGCGCCGGCGTCGCAGTCGGCGTCGGCCGTGCACATCGTCGCGCACATCGGCGCGGGCTGATCGGCGCCGCCGTTGCAGAAGCGGGGATCGAAGAGGCCGCAGTCGCTCGCGAGGGTGCTCGCCGTGCAGGCGCTGTCGTCGGCCAGGTCCACGAGCGTGCCGCAGCGGTTCGCCGAGCAGGTCGCTGCATCCCGGGTGCCCTGGCAGGTCGCGGGGCTGTCGCAGGTCGGTGCGGTGCCGTAGCTCGCCGGGCAGTCGAGCGGCGTCCGGCAGCAGTCGCCGCCCGAGCAGCAGATGAAGTTGTCGCAGTAGCCGCTGACGCAGTCGCTGTTCTCGTCGCAGGTCGAGCCGTCGGTGACGTCGGCGACGCAGGAGCCGTCGCAGTGCGCGTCCGCGTCGCAGGCGCTGTCGGAGGTGCACGAGGTCGGGCAGCGCGGCGGGGTCTGGCTCGCCGCGCCGCTGCAGAACACCGAGGCATAGGGCCCGCAGTCGTCGGAGAGCACGGTGGGGCCGCACGCCGAGTCGTCGGGCACACCGGCGCGGGTGCCGCAGACGAAGTCGGTGCAGGTCAGCTCGCCGCGCGTGCCCTGGCAGGTGAGGCTGTCCTCGCAGACCGCGCCGACGCCGCCCGCGCCCGGGCAATCGCTGGCGGCGCCGCAGCAGATCCCGTCGTCGCAGCAGAAGCCGTTGTCGCAGTGGCTGCTCGCGCAGTCGCTGTCCTCGTCGCAGGTCCCGCCGTTCGTGACGTCGTCGAGGCACGCGCCGAGATCGCAGTGCGCCGCGCCGATGCAGTAGTCGTCGTCGTCGCTGCCCGCCGCGACGCAGCTCGTGGCGCAGAAGTCGCCGTTGTCCTGCCCCTCGCTGCAGGCGTAGAGCCCGCAGCTGCGCCGGCCCATGTCGGTGCAGGCGCCATCGGCGCAGGTGCCCGGGGGGCTCTCCTCGTAGATCATGCCGCTCGCGCCGCAGCTCTGGCCCGCGCAGTCGCTCGCGGCCTCGTCGATCCGCCCGTCGCAGTCCTCGTCCGCCCCGTTGCAGCGCTCCGCCGCGTTCGGGTTTCTGTCGATGTCGTCGTCGTCGCAGTCCTCGCCCGCGCATCCGGCGCCCCGGCCGAAGCCGTCGGCGTCCTGATCGATGCAGCAGGTCGTGCCGACCGGGACGCAGAGCGTCGTGTCGGGCACCGAGAGGTCGAGCACGCAATTGAACGCCCGCGGACAGCTGGGGATGTCCGGGTTGCAGATCGCGGCGCAGGCGCGGGTGCCGTCGGTCAGGCGGAGGCAGCGGGCCGAGCTGCCGCACTGCTCGTCGGAGACGCACGGCTCGCAGAGAGAGGCCGGCTCGAGCCGCACGTCTGCGCTCGCGTCCATGGACGCGGCATCCCGCGCTGCGTCCACCATCCCGCCCTCCCGCACGCCGCCGTCGCGTCGCTCTCCGTTGCCCTCGGCGCAGCCGGGCAGGGCGAGAGCGACGTTCCAGAGCAGACAGCACCACGCGAGACCGCGCATCGAGACAGCCATGAACGCCTCCGACCCAGCACCAGGGGTCGTGCCGAGGATACGCCAGACGCCCTTCCCCGCGCATCCTTCCGGCGCGCCGCGGTCCCGCGCGGCGGGCGGGCGCGGGCCCGCCGTCGCGGCCCGTCGACGGGCCCTGCCTCGAAGGTCGGCGGCAAGGCCGGCCTCCGGAGCGTGATGGACGGTGCGCCGGCTCCCCGCGTACGCTCCTCGGGTGCAGGGTCCGGCGCGCACGGCAGCAGTGGGCGAGCATGGCCCGGCGCGCCGCGCCCGCCGCGTCCCCCGCCGGCGCGACGGGGCGGCCGCGTGGTGCCTGCGCGGCCTCGTGCTCGGCGTCGCGCTCGGGGCGACCGCCTGCGCGCCGCGCTCCACCCCGCCCGACGGCGCGCCCGACGGTGCGCCCGACGGTGCGCCCGACGTGCCCTCGCCCGACGTGCCCTGGCCCGACGTGCCTTCGCCCGACGTGCCTTCGCCCGACGTGCCCTCGCCCGACGTGCCGCCCCTGCCCTGGGCCGATGGGCCCTGCGAGGGGCTCGACGTGGGCGACGATCCCTTCGCCGCCGAGGTCGCGAGTTTCGCCCGGCAGGACGACCTCGTGCCCCCGCCGCCGGGTGCGCTCGTCGTGACGGGCTCCTCCACGATCCGGCGCTGGCGCTCTCTCACCCGCACGCTCTCGCGCTTCGATCCTCTGCA
>Ga0068876_10001220_pt1 | contig 20316 bp, 12 predicted proteins | sample NOAtaG_6_FD_66442 | JGI IMG/M metagenome (GOLD analysis project Ga0068876, IMG submission 66442) | Freshwater lake microbial communities from Lake Erie, under a cyanobacterial bloom - NOAA_Erie_Diel5S_2200h metaG | ecosystem: Environmental > Aquatic > Freshwater > Lake | place: USA: Ohio, Lake...
AATATGGCCAAAGGACAATTTCACTTCTCTATTGGCATGAATTTAGGAGAACTATAATGAACTTTTATTACTTTCGAATTTCAATGAAAATGAAACAGCAGCTCCTCCTTATTTCCATCATCTTTGGTATGATGTCATTTTCTGTGGCTGGACTTTCTCAGAAATTTGGTTACGTTGATTCTAAGTACATTCTGAATCATGTACAAGCCTATGCCGATGCTCAGGCCGAGATAGATAAAGCAAGTGCTGATTGGCAAAAGGAAATTGAATCAAAGTATGAGTCAGTAGAAAAGATGGAAAAAGCCTACCAGGCGGAAAAAATTTTGTTGACGGAGGAAATGAAGCGTAACAGAGAGGCGGAGATTGAGCAGAAAAGAAAAGAGGCCAGAGAATTACAGAAGAAACGTTTTGGTGTGGAAGGAGATTTATTCAAGAAAAGAGAGGAATTGGTGAAGCCGATTCAAGATGAAATATACGCGGCTATTCAGGAAGTGGCTTCTCAAGGGCAATTGATGGTGGTCTTTGATAAGGCCACAAACAGTAATATTCTCTACTCAAATCCCAAGCATGATATCAGTGATAAAGTGCTCAAGAAAATGGGCTTGAAACCAGGAGATACCAATGAAGGTGGAGAAGAGGAAGAGGAGGAAGAAAAAAAGCCAACGGATAAGCCGGGAAGCAAGCCAGGAAGTAACACAGGAAAGGGAGGAAGTGGAAAATCAGCTCCCAAAAGAAATCCATAAAATTGATAAATAATACAACTATGAAAAAGATGATGATGGCGGTGATGATGATCACCCTTACAACAATGATGAATGCACAAAAAATTGGACATACAGACGGTCAAGTGTTGCTTTTCTCGATGCCTGAAATTACCAAGGTGAATACGGACTTAGAAAAAATCTCACAGGATTTCACCAATACCATGAATGAGATGCAAAAGGATTATCAAGCCAAAGCTACTGAGTTTGAATCTAACCAAGCGACATGGCCGGATGCAATCAAGCAAAGCAAGTACAAGGCCATCATGGATTTGGAAAAGAACATGTCTGATTTTGAGCAAACTGCTAATACGGAGTTAGAGAAAAGCAGAAATGATATGTTACAACCCTTGATTGATAAAATTGGAAAAGCGATTGAAGATGTTGCCAAGGAGAATGGATACGCATATATCATCGATGCAAGCACTGGAGTGCTTTTATACCGCGGTGGAGATGATGTTACAGATCTTATCAAAACCAAGTTGGGCATTCCATTGACGCCTCCCACAGAGACACCCGCTCCTACTCCTGCTCCCAAGAAGTAATACCATTCATGTCGCAGCAACCCATCGGAATATTTGATTCGGGAATTGGGGGCATGACAGTGGCGCATGCCATTAAGAAGGCTTTGCCCAATGAACATTTCATTTATTTTGGCGATACTGCTCATTTGCCTTATGGTGATAAATCACCTGAAAGCATTCGACACTATGCCGCGCGCATAACACAATTTCTGATAGAGAAAAAGTGCAAGGCAATTGTGATTGCTTGCAATACCGCTTCAGCGCATGCGTTTAAAATTGTCCAAGACATTGCTGGCCCATCAGTTCCTGTGATCAATGTGATTGACCCAGTGGCTGAATATGTCAGCCAGCAATTCAATAGGAAACGTATTGGAGTAATTGGCACGAAAGGAACCATTGCCTCTAGGGTGTATGTAACGAGAATAGAGAAAAGAAACAAGACACTGAAGGTTATTTCCAATGCTACGCCATTACTGGCATCCATGATTGAAGAGGGCTTTTATAACAACAAAATTTCGCAAACCATCATCAATAGTTATTTATCCAAGCCGACTTTTAAAAACATTGATGCTTTGATTCTAGCCTGCACGCACTATCCTCTTATCCGCAAGGAAGTGGATTCTTATTACAAGAAGAGAATCCCCATCATTGATAATGGGGAGGTAGCGGCCAACGCGCTGAAAGAGATACTGGAAAAAAAATCTTTGCTCAACAAAAGTAAAACCTCCAAAAAAGATCTATTCGTGGTGTCAGATTATACAGAAGCTTTTAATCACTCTACCAAAATATTTTTCGGTGAGGAGGTACAGTTGAAACGCGCGCGAATCTGGGATTGATCAGCCTTTGGCGTAATCTTCTAAATACTGATAAAGGGGAGTGAGGGCTCCATCACGGGCTTCTGTAGCGTTGTTTAAAATTTCACTTTGCTCTTTCATTAATTCAGGCAGCACATGTTTGATGAACTCATTCCCAAAATCTTCTGAAGCATCTCTGGGCAGTTCACAAGGAAGATTATCAATGGACATCACCATGATGGCATTTTCTTCTTTCCAATCGATTTCCTCTTGCGCGATGGGATCATACCCATAAAATGGATGTTCAATGGTGGTGGCACGAATGGTGGAAGCAATAGGGCCTTTGATATCACAACTAATATCCGCAATTACTTGGCAGCGATTTTCGGGATGAGACAAATCTTCAGCGGTCAATAATACCGGATTATTGGACTTCCACAAATGACAGGCGAAGTAAATATCACACTGCTGAACAATGTCTCCTAATACGGACGTGTATTTTTCAGGAAATTCATAAAATTCTTTTTTGTCAAAACCTCCATTGGATTGATTGACATAATAGTCAGCGGAGTCTAAATGAACATAAACAGAGTGATCAAAAGTGTTTTCCAAAAAAGCTTTCAATTCTACTCTTTTAAAACCAAAAAACTGCATCATCTCTTCTGCCCCATGTCCCACTCTGCCCCATCCGGTTACAACGGCTTTGATGGGTGCGCCAAATTGAATTTTTGCTCCCTCCAACTCCATTTCTTTTCTATCATGAAAAGTAATGGGGGAAGGCAATGTAAACCAATTCTTTTTCAATCCTAGCGCTCTGATACCCTCAAAAACTCCCACAATTCCAGCATATCTGCCAAATCCTATGAGGCGCTTACCGCTGTCATCTTTGATTACTTCATAATCCATCAAGGTAATCCTCTTGTCCAAAATGGCTTTGAGCAATTTAGCATTGTAAGGTTGTTTCTTGATGGTATGAGAGAAAAAGAAATATTTCTTATTGGGGATAAGCTGATCAATAGGCACTTCTTTCACTCCAATCAACACGTCACAGTGCTCTATATTTTCAGTAACTTCAATCCCTAGATCAACGTACTCCTGATTAACAAATCTGCGATGAGGACTGGCTTGTACGGTAATATCGATATTGGGGAATTGTGCTTTGATGGATTGGCATTGATGGGGGGTAAGCACCACCCTGAAATCAGGTGGAGTTTTTCCCTCTCGGATCAATCCGATGTGTAAATGGTTTTTCATGAGGCTGTCATTGAGCGTGTGCTAAATTACACTTCACAACCTCAGCATGTGCATTTTTTTTAGGCGGCTTTCATTTTGCGAGCGGCCTTTTTTTCCGCGTGCGCAATGGCAGCATCTCTCACCCATTTTCCGTCTTCGTAGGCTTTCACTCTTGCATTCAATCTTTGTTTGTTGCAAGGGCCATTGCCTTTTACTACTTCATTGAATTCTGTCCAATCAATTTCCCCGAAATCGTAGTGTCCTCTGGCTTCATTCCATTTTAGGTGTGGATCAGGTAAAGTGAGGCCTAAAAATTCTGTCTGCGGAACAGACATATCTACAAATTTCTGTCTCAATTCATCATTGCCATGACGCTTGATTTTCCATGCCATATTTTGTGCGCTGTGTGCGCTCTCTTTATCGCTGGGACCAAACATCATCAAACTGGGCCACCACCAACGATTCAAGGCGTCTTGCGCCATTTGCTTTTGCTCAGGAGTCCCCTTGGCCAAAGCAATCATGATTTCATAACCTTGTCTTTGATGAAAAGATTCTTCCTTACAAATTCTAATCATTGCGCGGCTGTACGGTCCATAACTTGTACGCTGCAATGATACCTGATTCACGATGGCGGCTCCATCTACCAACCAACCAATGGCCCCAATATCCGCCCAACTCAAAGTGGGATAATTAAAAATAGAACTGTATTTGGCTTTACCGCTGTGGAGCTCTTGGATCATGGTATCTCTGTCAATTCCAAGTGTTTCTGCAGCACTATAAAGGTACAATCCATGACCGCCTTCATCCTGAACCTTTGCCAGCAAAATGGCCTTTCTTCTCAAAGAGGGGGCGCGTGTAATCCAATTGCCTTCTGGCAACATTCCTACAATCTCGCTGTGTGCATGTTGCGCGATTTGGCGAATCAAGGTTTTTCTATACGCATCGGGCATCCAGTCTTTAGCTTCTACCTTATTTTCTGCATTTACATAATTTTGAAAACGATCGAGCTCTTCCATGATTTCTAAATTTATGGCAATGTTAATAAAGGAAACCTTAAACCATCAAGCATTTGTCATAAATCATCCAAAATAAATGTTCAAATCTTGTATTTTCGCGGCATGGCAAGACCTATTTTTCACCCTTTGATAGTCAAAAATATTCGTCAAGAGACCGCAGATTGCGTTTCTGTGGCTTTCGATATTCCTTCTGATTTGCAGCCTCAATACCAATTCCTGCCAGGACAGTACTTGACGCTCAGGGCCACGGTCAATGGTCAGGATATCAGACGATCTTATTCAATCAGCAGCGGGCTCAACGATGGTGAATGTCGGGTGGCGATCAAGAAGGTGGAAAACGGTGTGTTCAGTAGTTGGGCAAATGAAGTTTTGAAGACAGGAGATGTGTTGCAGGTGATGACCCCTATGGGAAGTTTTTGTCCGCAATTGAATGCCGAACAAAAAAAACACTATTTATTGATAGGCGCAGGTAGCGGCATCACCCCTTTGATGAGCATTGCCAAATCCGTACTACAGGAAGAGCCCAAAAGTGAGGTGTCCTTGATTTACGGAAATCGTCATTTTCAGCAGATCATCTTCAGAGATGAGTTAGAAGATTTAAAGGATACCCATTTAGGAAAGTTTAGAGTATTTCATGTGTTGAGCGGTGAACCCAATGACATTGGTTTGTTTCATGGCAGAATTAATAATGAGAAAATCAATGGTTTTTTAAATACATTTTTTGCGGATACCACCCTTGATAGTGTCTTCCTTTGCGGACCTCAAGAAATGACCGAGAATGCCAAACAGTTGTTTTTGGAGAGGGGAATGAATGTGGAAGACGTCCATGCAGAATTGTTCAATACGGCTCAGCCGGTGAAGCGCGAGGAGGTAAAAAAGAATGAGGAAACTGGTGATTTGTGTGAAGTCTCGGTGATCATGGATGGCCAACAAACGGATTTCAAAATGCCCATGGGTGCGCCTGTGTTGGATGCTGCGCAGAAAGCGGGCATGGATATTCCTTTTAGCTGCAAGGGGGGTATGTGTTGTACTTGCCGAGCCAAAGTTTTAGAGGGACAAGCGGAGATGTTGGTGAATTATGCTCTTGAGCCAGGAGAGGTTCAAGATGGATATGTATTGACTTGTCAAGCGGTTCCGAAATCAGCAAAGTTGGTGGTGGACTTTGATCAATAAGATGTTTTTTCCAGCGCATCCATGCCTAAATTCGCGGCATGGAGATAGCCAATAAATTTGATTCGAAGAGTGCCGAAACCAAGTGGTATGCCTACTGGTTGGAGAATGGTTTTTTTAAAAGTACACCCGATCATCGTCAGCCTTACACCATTGTCATTCCCCCTCCCAATGTGACAGGGGTGTTGCACATGGGGCACATGTTGAATAATACCATTCAAGATGTGTTGATTCGTCGCGCCAGAATGATGGGGTTCAATGCTTGTTGGGTGCCTGGTACAGATCATGCCTCCATCGCCACAGAAGCCAAGGTGGTGCAGAAACTAAGAAAGGAGGGAGTAAAAAAATCCGATCTCAGCCGAGATGCTTTTTTAGAACATGCATGGGAATGGACGCACAAACATGGCGGAATCATCTTGGAGCAATTGAAAAAATTGGGCGCCAGTTGTGATTGGGATCGCACCCGATTCACCATGGATGAGAAATATTACGATAGTGTCATTGATTGTTTTATTGACTTATATAACAAAGGGAAAATTTATCGCGGAGAGCGCATGATCAATTGGGATCCAGCCGCAAAGACAGCCCTTTCTGATGAAGAAGTAATCTACAAGGAGGTGCAATCCGCTTTGTATTTTCTCAAGTACAAAAGAACGGGCAGTGAGGAATTTTTAACCGTTGCCACCACTCGTCCGGAGACGATTTTAGGTGATGTTGCTGTTTGTGTCAATCCAAAAGATGAGCGTTATGCGCATTGGATCGGTAAAACAGTAATGGTTCCCTTGGTCAATCGTGAAGTGCCAATCATTGCTGATGAATATGTAGATCCTGAGTTCGGAACGGGCTGCTTGAAAGTGACGCCTGCCCATGATATGAACGACTTCATGATTGGTCAGAAAAATCAATTGGCTACCATCAATATGATGAATGATGATGGAACGATTTCCGAGGCAGGTGGTATGTACATCGGTATGGATCGTTTTGAGGTAAGGAAACAAATTGCAGAGGACTTGGAGACGGCTGGTTTGTTGGTGAAGAAAGAATCGCATATCAATAAGGTGGGTTATTCAGAAAGAACAGATGTGGTGATAGAACCTAGATTGTCCTTACAATGGTTTGTGGACATGAAAGAATTGAGCGGGCCAGCCTTGGAAAATGTAATGAATGACAATATTCATTTTTTTCCACCCAAGTTCAAAAACGCCTATCGTCATTGGATGGAGAACATCAAAGATTGGTGTATTTCAAGACAACTTTGGTGGGGACATCGCATTCCGGCTTGGTACAGTGAAGATGGCAAATGGGTGGTGGCCAAGACGGAGGAAGAGGCAAGATTGAAGATGAAAGAACTCTACCCGGATTACCAGGGAAGCATATTGCAGGATCCGGATGTTTTAGACACTTGGTTCAGTTCATGGCTTTGGCCCATCAGTGTGTTCGATGGTTTTTACACCAAAGAAGAAGTGGATTATTATTACCCTACTACAGATTTGGTAACAGCACCAGAGATCATGTTTTTCTGGGTAGCACGGATGATCATTGCCGGTTATGAGTACAAGGGTGATTTGCCTTTTAAGAATGTGTATTATACCGGGATAGTGCGTGATAAGCAAGGCAGAAAGATGAGTAAATCATTGGGAAATTCTCCAGATCCATTGGAGCTCATGGAGCAATTCGGAGCCGATGGAGTGAGGGTCGGTATGTTGCTCTCTTCTCCGGCAGGGAATGATTTGCTATTTGATGAAGGATTATGTGAGCAGGGCAGGAATTTCACCAACAAAATATGGAATGCCTTCAGACTGATCAAAGGTTGGGAGCAGAATATCACTGACATTGCTACCCGTCCATCGGCTGCTGTTGCAGTGCAATGGATGAATGCGCAACTCAATGAAATCATCCAAAAGTTGAATGATGATTACACCAAATTCAGAATGAATGAGGCCTTGATGACCACTTACAAGCTGATTTGGGATGATTTCTGTTCGTGGTATTTGGAGATGGTGAAACCTCCCTACGGCGAGGGGATGGATAAAGAGACTTATCATGCAACGTTGGAAATTTTCGATAAAATTTTGCGATTGTTACATCCTTTCATGCCTTTTTTGACGGAAGAGATTTGGCAAACGATTCAAATTCGTTCGGAGAAGGAAACGATTTGCTTGTCCGCATGGCCGGTGGCACAAGAGGCAGACAAGAAGTGGCTGGATGCATTTGATGAATTTTCGGAAATCATCATTGGGATCAGAAATATTCGAAAAGAAAACCAAATCGCCAACAAGGAGAAATTAGTGCTGAATTGCTTGCAAAGTCAGGGGGGTCGCCATTTGTTTCATCCCGTGATTGAGCATCTTGGCAATATCGAGGAAACGATCTTCTTGAATGAGAAGCCAACGCAATGCTACTCTTTCATTGTAAAGGGTAAGGAGTACTTTATTCCGTTTACGGAAAACTTCGATGTAGAAGCGGAGAAGGCCAAGTTGGTGGAGGAAATTAAATATACCGAAGGATTTCTGGCTTTGGTGCAAAAGAAGTTGAGCAATGAGGGTTTTGTGTCCAAAGCACCCCTTGCAGTGCTAGACGCAGAGAGGAAAAAGCAGGCCGACGCGGTAGCCAAGATTGAGTTATTGACAGCGCAATTAAAATCATTGAACTGACATTTAACATCTAAATTACTCGGTCTTTGAATAAATTTCTTTTGAGAAGCGGCCGCACCTATTATATTTGCGATAACGAGAAAATAATATGAAAAAAGGATATTCATTTTTAATGGCGTTGTTAATGGGTACCATCGGTACCTTAACGGCCCAGCATCAGCATGACTTTAGATGTGGTGAGCATCATGCGAGAGCTAAGCAAATTGCTAAGAATCCTCAGGTATTGCAATGGGAAGCGTACCAAGACGCTTTCATCGCGGATTATATCAGAAACAATAATTTACAAACTCGTGATTCCAGCGTGGTGTACACCATTCCAGTGGTATTTCACATTATTCATCAGTATGGAATTGAGAATATTCCCAATGAGAATATATACGATCAAATAGCCATTCTAAACCGTGACTACAACAAGCAAAACGAGGATACTGCGGATGTAGTACCTCCTTTCCAGCCGTTGATTGCGGATTGTAAATTCCAATTCAAATTGGCTACCATTGATCCGTTGGGCAATTGTACCAATGGTATAGACCGCATTGCTTCTACTTTGACTTATGTGGGAAATGATATTTCTAAATTGAATCCATGGCCTCGTCACAAATATTTAAATGTTTGGATCATCAACGATATGGAAGATGGGGTAGCGGGTTATGCTTATCGTCCATCAGGAGTGGCCGATGCCTCTTCGGCTTGGCAAGATGGGATTATTATTCGTTATGACTACATCGGATCATTGCCTCCGGCAGCCACATGGGCGAGTCGCGCTTTGACACACGAAATTGGTCACTGGCTGGATCTGCCACACACATGGGGTGGTACCAATGAACCTGAAGTAGAATGTGGTGATGACAACGTCTCTGATACTCCTCCTACAGCAGGTCATGATAATTGTGGAAATGTGTATGATTATGAGTGTGATAACATGGTATTACCATTGATGACAGATGCCTTACAAACAGCTTACAAGTTCTCCGCCGTAAATGATGCGTCAGGGACTGTAGATCCTAGCACTCTTCCTTTTGTGGGGGACTCAGTTTTGACTTCCAATGGCTTGATTCCTGCATTGGTTTTTTCTCCTTTTTCGGCCCATGGAGTTTCTGATCAACCCGCTACCACAGGCTCCTTTGGTTTCACTGGATGGGGTACTGGGGCTACTGATCAGAACAATAATTTCCCTTCAATGACAGGTTCTATCAATACAGATCAATACTATGAATTTACCCTGTCTAACGATTTATCTCAAATGCTCTCTTTGACAGGTATAACTTTTGATGTTCAAAGAAGTACGCACGGTCCTCGTTGTTTTGCCGTTCGCTCTAGTGTAAATAATTTTTCTACCAATTTGGCGGCGGTTATTACCCCTGCTAATCCAGCTTTGACAGTTCAAAGTGGCAATGTTTTATTCTTTGCGAATGATATTAGCACAAACCAAGTAGGGAGCAAAGTAAATCTCTCTGGACCTGGTTTTAATAACATAAATAACGGAAGTGTTACTTTTCGGATTTATGCATGGAATGCGGAAAATGTGGCTGGAAGCTTTGCAGTGGATAACGTAAATTTCACAGGTTCATATGGAACCATAGAGAATGTTCAGAACTACATGGAGTATTCATATTGTTCTATGATGTTTACTCACGGACAAAAGGATCGTATGATTGGGGCTTTGAATTCACCTGTCGCCAACAGAATGAGTCTTTCTACTCCAGAGAATTTAGCGGCCACGGGTACTGATGGAATCAATGATTTATTGTGCGCTCCTACAGCTGATTTTTATCCAGAAACCAAAATCGCTTGTCAGGGCAGTGATATTACCTTCTTTGATTACTCATCAGACGCAGAAGCTACTGCTTGGGAGTGGAGTTTCCAAGATGCTACACCTGCTACCAGTACCAACCAGAATCCAACCGTGACTTTCAATAGCCATGGGTGGAAAACTGTCACTCTTACCGCTACTAATTCCGTGGGAAGCACCACCACTACCAGTACCATGGCCATTTATGTTACCCCTACTTGGCCAGAGTGGTCCGGAGTGATGCAAGAGAATTGCAATGTGAATCCCATTACACAACATGCATTTCAGGCGTACAATATGGGTGGAAATGAATCCAATTGGAACTACTCCAATTTTGCAGGATACAAGCCAAGCGGCACAGAGCCCAATGGTTGTCTTTGGTTGAACAATAATGACGTGCTTCCGAGTGTAAATGGTTACAGAGGATACGATGTTGATGAGTTGATTACGCCATCTATGGATTTGAGCTTGTTGTCTGGAGGAAAGTTAAGTTTCCGATATGCTTATGCTACAGGCGCATCAACGTTGACGGACGCAACAGAAACCTTAGAGATTTGGTCAAGCCGTACTTGTGGAGAGGATTGGCAGTTCAGAACATCATTAGATGCGGAGGAGTTGGTAACGGCAGGATCTTATTCTGTAGACTTCGTTCCGAACGGTTCTTCACATTGGGTGGAAAAGCAGGTAACCATACCAACCACTTATGAGACTAATAATGTAAGGTTTAAATTTGTTTTCACGTCTTCATACACTAGTAACCATTTGTATATCGATGATATCAACATCTTGGGTAATGTAAACGTGGATGAATTTGATAAAGCTAGACAAATGCATTTGTTTCCTAATCCCGTAACCGAAGTATTGAATGTTCAGCTTCCAGCCAATGGGTCGTTCACACAGTTAAATGTTCGCGATATTTCAGGAAGAATAGTATCTTCTCAATCATTGAATGGAGCAGGACAAAGCGCTCAAATTCAAGTAGCCACGGGCTCATTTGCTTCTGGAATGTACATGTTGGAGTTAGTCGGTTCAGAAGGCGTGATTTCTAAAGAATTTATGAAGGGAGCAGAATAGTAGTGCTGCATACTTAATGAATAAGAGGCTGTCCAAAAAGACAGCCTCTTTTTTATTTCTTGATTTTTATGTGGAAAAATAAAGGTGATCGAAGCCGCTCTTTTCAAAAGTATATTCTCTTTATGGTATGACAATACCCAATCAAAGGTAGTATTTCAAAATTACACTAACGAGTATTTAATGTTGCCTCCTCATTTTGATTGGAGATTTCGATCCCTTTAAAAATCAAAGGGCTAGTAGTCATTAGCGCCTTACAAAGATTGTTTTTTGCGATTACAGATAATGTATCGGATGCTCATTGCTGTTCTTTTGATTGGATGAGGCTTGATGTATTAAAAATTGAAAAGAAATAAAAAACCCCTCACGAGGAGGGGCTTCACTGAAATTCAAAAGTATTAGCTTAAAGAGAATCGGATAAATCCAGTAGCGGTTAAATCCTTATCAGCAGACTTCATGTATTGACTCACGGTCATTTTTCCGTCTTTGATAAACTCTTGGTTCAACAAGGTATTCTCTTTCATGAATTTATTCAAACGGCCCATTGCAATCTTCTCTGCCATGTCCGCTGGTTTGCCTTCATTGATGGCTTGCTCTTTTCCTACTTCTATTTCCTTTTGCTTGATCTCTTCAGAAACAGAGGACTCATCCAACGCAACGGGAGCCATGGCTGCCGCTTGCATCGCCACATCTTTGGCTACATCTTCAGAAGCTGATTTGTTGAAACCTACCACAGAAGCCAATTTGTTTCCTGGGTGGTTGTAACAAAATACCATTTCAGCATCTACTGTTCCGTAGTATGAAAGATCAAGTTTCTCACCGATCTTACCAATTTCTTCCGTGATTTTGTCGTTGATATTCATTCCGCTATCACCAAATGGCAATGCTTTCAATTCATCAAGAGAAGCAGGCTTATGAGCGATGGCAATGTCCAAGATAGTATTAGCCACTTGAACGAAGTTGTCATTTTTAGCAACGAAATCAGTTTCGCAGTTCAATACCACGATGGTTCCGCGCTTTCCGTCTCCATTTGATTTAGCCAAAACCACACCTTCTGTAGCATCACGATCACTTCTGTTAGCGGCTACCTTTTGGCCTTTCTTACGAAGCAAATCGATGGCGGCATCAAAATCACCTTCGGCTTCCACCAAAGCTTTTTTGCAATCCATCATACCGGCTCCGGTGATGGTACGCAACTTATTTACATCTGCTGCTGTAATATTCATAACTCTAAATTTTAATCAATTAGTTGGCTTTGGTAGTGCGCTTGCGTGTTTTAGCTTCTGGTTTTGCGTCAGCGGCAACTTCAGCTGGAGCCGCATCCTCATTTTTATCCTTCTCACTCTTACGCTCGGTCAATCCTTCTGCAATCGCCTCAATCACCACATCCAAAATTTTGCTGATAGATTTTGTCGCATCATCGTTGGCAGGAATAGCGAAATCCACTTTACGAGGGTCGCTATTAGTATCTACCATAGCAAATACTGGAATACCTAAACGCTTGGCTTCTGCTACTGCGATATGCTCTTTCATCACATCAATCACAAACAATGCAGCAGGTACACGATTCATATCAGCGATAGAACCCAATACCTTGTGCATCTTCATGTGTGTGCGGCTCAATTGCAAACGCTCACGCTTAGACAATGTAGCAGCCGTTCCATCGGCTTCCATCTTTTCGATAGAGGCCATTTTACGCACCGCTTTGCGGATGGTAACGAAATTCGTCAACATTCCACCTGGCCAACGTTCCGTAACGAAAGGCATACCGATGGCGGTAATGCGCTCTGCTACTAGATCTTTCGCTTGCTTCTTGGTAGCTACAAAAAGAATTTTCTTTCCAGACTTCGCGATTTGTTTCATCGCGTTAGCAGCCTCTTCTAACTTTACTGCTGTCTTGTTTAAATCAATGATGTGAATTCCCTTTTTTTCTCCAAAGATGTATGGAGCCATGTTGGGATTCCATTTTCTGCTTAAGTGACCGAAATGTACTCCGGCCTCCAAAAGCTCGTCAAAACTAACTCTTGCCATTTTATTTTTTATTCTTGTTTACTTTCACTTTATCAATCTGCTGGTAGCCATTTTGCAATGAGTCCAGCAAATTTGGATGCTAAACAAGCCCTCCAGCGATTAACGCTTAGAGAACTGGAAGCGTTTACGCGCTTTCTTCTGTCCAAATTTCTTACGCTCCACCATACGAGGATCGCGTGTTGTCAAACCTTCTACTTTCAACAAAGGCTTCCACTCAGGATTAATTTCAATCAACGCCTTGCTGATGGCCAAACGAACCGCTTCAGCTTGTCCAGTGATTCCACCGCCATCGATATTGGCTTTGAAATCATACTTCCCTTCAGTGCCGGTTAATTTGAATGGTTGATTTACTTTGTATTGTAATACCAAAGAAGGAAAATAGTTGGCTAGTTCACGATCATTGATCATCACTTTTCCTGTTCCTTCTGATAAATAAACACGAGCTACCGCAGTTTTACGACGGCCTGAAGTGTTGGTGTATTGGGTAGTTGCCATACCGATTATCCTTTGATCTTGTATTCTGTTGGTTGTTGAGCTTGTTGTTTGTGGTCAGTCCCTGCATACACATACAAATTGCGATATACAGCACTGCCCAAACGATTTTTGGGTAACATTCCGCGAACGGCCATTTCTACCATGGCAGTGGGGTGCTTAGCCATCATTTCTTTAGGCGTAGCAAAACGTTGACCACCGGGATATCCTGTGTAACGGATATATACTTTCTCATCCCACTTTTTACCAGACAAAGCCACTTTGTCTGCATTGATCACGATCACATGATCACCACAATCCGCATGGGGAGTGAATAAAGGCTTGTGTTTGCCGCGAAGTAAGGAAGCCACTTCAGAACCCAAACGTCCCAAATTGATTCCTGCAGCATCTACCACTAACCACTTTTTATCAGCGGTTTCTTTGTTGGCAGAGACGGTTTTATAACTTAAAGTATCCATAACGTTACAGTTTTCCCTTATTAACGGGGGTGCGAAAGTAGAAACTTTTTTTGGAATACACAAGACTTTTCAACAATAAAATCGTAATTTACTGATTTTCATTGTTCTATTAACTAGTTCAATTGTTGGCGATTGGGAATTTTCACTAAAGCTAGTCTTGTACATATTTCTCGTAAATCCGCTTGTACTCCAGTTTATTTCTTAATTCATCTCCTATCTTGGTTCTCGTAAAGAAATGAGCCTGTACACTAGAAATAGCAGTTGAATAATCCTGATCTGGAGAATTAAATGCAAAAGGAATCAAGATGTTCATCATTTCTTCTTGAATTTTAGCATCTTCTACATTGGAACAAGCTATCACAATTGAGGCCAACACCATCGGCTGAATAGCGCTCAAATGGTTCCAATCAAACATTTTAAAAACCTGGAACATCTCTTCATACATTGCCCAAGCGCCATACATCTGAAGCAATACCAAACGATCCATCTGGCTCTCAGGATTAAGAAAAGTTTGCTTGAAGAAAGGGGTTTCACTGTATACCACATTTTTCTTGCTAAAAACCAATGAATTCGCTAGTCCTAATTGATTATTACCCAACGCTGCATATGCCTGAGATAAAGTCTCATTCCATTTATTTGAATCATTCTTTTGCGCAGCGTCCAAGAGCACAACAGGAGTCTTCAACATCGGGGAAATCTCTAAATAAGAACTTAATTGATCATCGTGTAAAAAAATGGTTATGGAATCTAAAATACCATAAAATCGTGCTGAACTCAATGCCAATGGAGCCAAATCAGGACGATCCACTCTACGTATTTCATCTAGTAGATCATTCCAATTTTCAAAATTGGACTTCCCGTTTTTAATGTGCTTATTCGAAAGAAATCTTAATGCAAATGCGAGCTTAAAACATTCTTCTCCATATCCTCCCAATGTGTCTACAAACTTTTTTTCCTCCATCATCCAATCATCCCTGCCGTATAAGGCAAGATTAAAGTATTTAGCGCTCTGATAAAGCGCCTTGCCCTGAAGAGGTAGTGGTATTTTATCCTTATCTGCCCCGTAATAATTCAGTAAAACTTCTTGTCCCGTGTTGATTGTCCTGGCTTTATCATCCCATTTCTTTGCAAGCCCATCATCCTTCTTCACATATTTAGCCAATATGGCCATACATTGTCTTGAATCATAGCTAGGACAAACACTCTCCTCCTTTTCCAGCCATCGCATCGCCACATCGGGATGACCACACCTCACCGCAAAAGCCGTAACCATGTTGATGTACTTTCGAACTGCCGAGGATGAATCACTCCCGCATTCCACCGCATGATAAGGACTATTGTAATAATAATTCATCGTCTTCTCAAATGACTGCCATTCCTTCTCCGAAGCCTGATAAATTTGATCAAATTCCGTAAATAAAAACTTCTCCATCGGGAGCAAATAATTCAAGTAACGCTCTTGAATGAACTTGAAGAGCATTGCGGTACTGGGTCGCAATAAAAATGCGCTTTCCAAATCACTTAATGAGCTTTGCCTTTGTATCGGTAAATGAAAGTTCTTGAGTACAAAAGATAGATAGAGATGATCAGCATTGGACGGATCTGCCCTTTTTCGTTGATTGATAATCTCTTCCAATTCTTCCTTGTTGAATAACTTAAACACAATGGCCATTGCTATGGGTTTTGCCCAAAACGGTGCTAATTGCATCGCCTTTTGCAAATGCTTTTTTCGCTCTTGTGAATGATCTTCTAAATAGTAATTCTGTCTATTTTGCAAATGACTTTGCAGCATGAAATAATATACGGCACTTTTACTGAAAGACTTTTCTAATTTTTTCAAAATACTATCTGCCTCATCATACGGTTGAATGCTCTTCGCCTTGTGCATCTCGCCTTGATAGGTATATACAATTGAATCCAAGTAAGGAAAGGCATTCGTGACAGAGGTGTTTAATTCTAGCGCCTTTATAAAATCACTCATCTCCTGAATTCCCGTGATTTCGTCTGGAGATTTTAATAATGTAATGGCTGCATCCACCCATTGCCTTCTTGATACATAATACTCGTATTTGGGAGAATTTTCAAAACTCACATTCATCTCTTCATTGATGGCCTTTTGTCCTTCGGCGGCCAGTGCGCCCATGAGATACATGCGGATGGGTTCAATTTCTTGCGCCGTATATTTTCCTTTGCAATCTTCCCAAATGCTCCACGCACTATTGCTTCCCAAGTATCGCTGCTCCTTGCAGGCTTTCTTCAATGCAAAATACGCTTGCTTCAACTCCTCTTTCTCAAACATCGCTTTCTCCAATGCATCCCGCGCGGCCAGCGCCGTGAGTCCTACTTTGGTGTTGCCCGATTCCTCCGCCCGAATCCGCTGACTGAACACCTCATCCTTTTTCGACAATACGCAATCAAATTTATTATCACAACAAAAATGTGGTGTCTGCGGTGCACCCATTTGCTTGGTATCACCAAAAACCTTCATCTTGGTATAGCTCTCTACCTCTATCAAAGATACCATTCCGTCTTGATCAGAATCTGCCTCTCCGCTCAGCCCTTTGATCAAATACCAAGTAAATCCTCCATGTCCTCCGCCCCAGCGCCTGTCCTCCAATGCAAACTGATTAGCCCCTGCCGACAACAACAACACTTCACCCACTGGCTCTTCTATTACGCTTTGATAAGGATTGCCAATTCCCGAGCGCACTCCCGGCACATCTCCACTGCGGCAAGCATCCACCACCAAAATTACTTCCACTCCTTTACTCACCATAGTCGCTACGCGCTTTTTCATCTTTCCGATATCCAATGCGCCTCCCAATTGATAGTTGTTTTTATCTCCTGCCGGATTACTATCATAGCACAAGTAATACGCTTCGCTCGCATCATAGGCATCTCCATGGCCACTCAAATAAATATATACCCTGTCCCCGGGTGTAGGTTGAGCACCCAAACTATTGTTCAACCAAGCCAAGCCTGCCGTTACATTGGCATGGGTGGCTTGCTCATTGAGTAAAAGCTTGATGTGATTTTCGGGAACTTCTCCTCCAGCTTTTGAACGCAAAAACTCAAAAAACAACAAGGCATCTTCTTCTGCAAAGTTCAACGGTTTGACGTAAGGATAATTGCTGACCCCCACAATCAAGGCATACACATTTCCAGAATGTGCTGAAGGATTAGGCACATCCGTAGATTCTACTACGCCTTTGGTGGTTTGGGAATAGGTGGTTATAAAAAACAACCCTCCACTCAGCATCAACATTATTTTTTTGACGATAGGGAAGAAGAATTCTGTATGCATCCTACGAATGTAATCTATTCCGGATAAATTATTCTACCACATACTGCTTGTAAAGAGATTCCTTTTCCTTTGACCAATATTTTCTATCATCGGACAAATACAATTTCTTGAAATAACTTCTTATACTGTTCTGAGCTTCAGAAAAATCACCATTATGCACATTGAATATATACTCTGCTATTTGATTGATGTAATCACTTTGCTTAAGCAAGGCCTCTGATTGTATAATCAAATTGGTTAACCTAAGTATATCTCCCGTATTGGCGGGTAAATTATGCCCTCTGTTGGGCATTATTAAAATTTCATTGATAGTAGATTCAATAGATTTCTCTATCATCGTCCAATGCCCCCAATTCTTCAAAAGCTCTAAAGCGTCCAATTTCACATCCATATTTTCCGACCCCAACAAATCATTGTAAAAAAAAGAAGCATTTACCAATAGAGAATCAAAATCAATCAGATTGAGCAATTTGATCAATTCTCTTTTATCTCCCTTTAAGCGGTTAAATCCATAAAGTAAAGCATCGTTCACCGCAATTTGATTTTGCTTACTCAATGCTCCAAGAATGGTAATATAACTGTCAAAAAAACCAGATTCTCCATTCAATGTCAAAAGAGAATCCTCCAAAAGAAATTTCAATGCCTCATTTTGCAATGTAAGAGCATGTATCAATTCAGGAATTTCTGCGGCACTGGCAATCTTAAGCAACCCATCCAATAGTATTTCGTTGGACTGCCCGATATATCCAATCCTTAAATCGTGAAAAAAAATCCAAACGCGGTTTTTTATCTGTTCTCTGAGCGCTACATCTTGGATGGTTCCCAATTGCCTCGTCCACTTCTCCCATTCTAAATTGATCCAATTTTCCACCAAAATTTTCCATTCTTTAGGACGATATTTTCGGCAATTCTGATAATGGAAAGATCTTAATATAAAGAACTTATAGAATCCATTCAACACCATCCGTTTATGCTCTGACAATTGCAAATGGGACAATTGCAACATATCCAATACTCCTTCGTCAAACAATAAATTGGCTCCCGTCATACTGCTATCCACGTGCAGCGCACGACCGTGTTGTTGAGTCAAGTATTCATCGATTACATACTCCATGGCCAACGACCAAGTTGTAGGATCTCTATCATTTTGAATTTCGAGCCACCTTTGCATATCCGAAGCATCCTCCATAGTAGTGGCCATTTTATAAATGGGACGAAGTAAAAAATTATGGTAATCAGAGGATTCACTTACATTTTCTCCATTGCGAATTTTTTCATAGAGTATATCCATCTTTTTTTTCACCCTATTCCAATCATCCGAATCCACAATGACGATATCACTCACCCCATTTGAATATACTTCCTTTTTCATATCATACTTTAAAACCTCATATTGAATGGAGCGCGCCAATAAATAAGGAGTTGGGCTTTGCGCGAACGCTTTATCCAAATAATACTGATGTTCGACAAAATTAAAAGGTGGTTTCAATACTTTGTACCTCCCCATAACGTGGGAGTATTCTGCAGATTCAGATGATACCCATTTAATTTTACTCAGTTTTTCAGATAATTCCTCAGAAGAAAAAATATCCATCATCATAGCAGCCTCCAATGGTTTTATCCAATGCGGAGCCAACTCTATGGATTTTAAAATATTCCTCTTTCTTACATTCGGATCTAACTTTAAAAAAAACTCTTCTTTGTTCTGATGAGCTTGTAATAAGTAGTAGAATACCGCGCTGTTTGAAAAATCTTTTTCCAAAACTTTAAAAATACTATCCGCTTGAAGATACGGCGCAATACTCTTGTCTTTATGCACGCCATCCGGCAACAAATAGAGTATTGAATCACCCTCCATGTTCCACTCCAACACACTGGCGCTTAGTTCTAATGCATGTGTAAAACTCAAAATTGTCGATAGGCCCAATACTTCATTTTTCTCTTGCTGCAATTTCACCGCATGTTCCAACCACTCGCGGCGTTTATGGTAATAGGAATATCCCGGCGACTCTCCTATACTAACATTCATCTCTTCGTTGATGGCCTTTTGGCCTTCTGCAGCGAGCGCCCCCATCAAATACATGCGAATGGGCTCTACTTCTTGTGCGGTGTATTTGGCCTTGCAATCTTCCCAAATGCTCCAGGCGCTGTTGCTTCCCAAGTATCGCTGCTCCTTGCAGGCTTTCTTCAATGCAAAATACGCTTGCTTCAACTCCTCTTTCTCAAACATGGCTTTCTCCAATGCATCCCGAGCGGCAAGCGCTGTAAGTCCTACTTTGGTGTTACCTGATTCCTCTGCCCGAATACGCTGACTGAACACCTCATCCTTCTTCGACAACACACAATCAAATTTATTGTTACAGCATACATATGGGGTCTGAGCAGCACCCATTTGTTTGGTGTCCCCGATCACCTTCATTTTTGTATAGCTCTCAATTTCAAAAAGTGATACTGCATTGTCTCCATCCACATCCGCCTCTCCGCTCAGCCCTTTGATCAAATACCAAGTAAAGCCCCCATGTCCTCCGCCCCAGCGTCTGTCCTCCAATGCAAATTGATTGGGGCCTGCGGACAATAACAACACCTCACCCACCGGCTCCTCTATTACGCTTTGATAAGGATTGCGAATTCCGGAGCGCACTCCCGGAACATCTCCACTGCGGCAGGCATCCACCACCAATATCACTTCCACTCCTTTTCTGACCATTGAAGCTACCCGATTCTTCATGATGCCAATATTGAGGGCTCCGCCCAACTGATAGTTGTCCTTATCTCCTGCGGGGTTGCTGTCATAACACAAGTAATACGCTTCGCTGGCATCATACGCGTCCCCATGGCCGCTCAAATAAATATATACCCTGTCCCCGTCTTGTGGCTGGGCACCCAGACTATTGTTCAACCATGCCAAGCCTGCTGTTACATTGGCGTGGGTGGCTTGCTCATTGAGTAAAAGCTTGATGTGATTCTCTGGAACTTCTCCTCCAGCTTTTGAACGCAAAAACTCAAAAAACAACAA
>Ga0068876_10001225_pt1 | contig 20281 bp, 18 predicted proteins | sample NOAtaG_6_FD_66442 | JGI IMG/M metagenome (GOLD analysis project Ga0068876, IMG submission 66442) | Freshwater lake microbial communities from Lake Erie, under a cyanobacterial bloom - NOAA_Erie_Diel5S_2200h metaG | ecosystem: Environmental > Aquatic > Freshwater > Lake | place: USA: Ohio, Lake...
TATTGTAATGAAATCGATACTCGAAATACTTATCTAAGTAAAGAACTTCAAGAACCAATCCGGTTATCATCAGATGATCAAAAAGATTTGTTGGCCTTTTTATTAACCTTAACAGACAAAGATTTTTTATTTGATCCAAAATTTTCATATCCAAAAAATTAGTGATTTCTTCGCAAGAGTTTCAAAAATAAAGCATCCTATAGTTTGAATTAAATTAATTTTAAAAAATGAAAAAAGCACTGCTACTATTTTCCTTCGGATTTTACTCCTTTTCTTATGGTCAAGTTAATCCAGTAATTTCCGCTTGGCTACAAAATACTACTGGCATAACAGGAAGTCATTATGTTTCAGGAAATTCGACATTAATTACTGATGTCGTAGAAGCTAATGTTCAAACGGTACAGTATTCTTCAAATTGGGTTTATGTATCGACAAATGGTATTCCTGCATACCCAACAGGTCCATTCTTGGATGGTAATCCCTCTTTAGCAACAGATCAAAATGCCATTTTCAAGTTTCCATTGAATCCAACTCAAAATACTGGAACTCCTACAGCCACAACAGGTGGAAATATAGGCGTGTTTATAAATGGTGTTGCACTTTTTGATTACCGTGATGGGGTAGCATGGAATACTGGAACCAATGCGCTTTGTGGTGGTCCAGGAAATCCCCCATGCCCGGGAGGTATGGGTGCAACAATGTCTTGGAATCGAGATGCAGTTCCGGCAGAGAAATTAGGTTTTGACTGCGCTAAGGGACATCCGGCAATGGGAAATTATCATCATCACCAAAATCCTAGTGCCTTTAATTTAGATTTAACGGTAATTTCTAATATTTGTGATTTATATGCTGCAGACGGCCTTTATGCCATTAATGTTAACGAACATTCACCCTTAATTGGTTTTGCTTATGACGGATTTCCGATTTACGGAGCCTATGGTTATGCTAATGCCGATGGAACAGGGGGAATTGTAAGAATAAAATCTGGATATCAGTTGCGAAATATTAGTACCCGAACTGTTTGGGCAGATGGAACTGATGTACCTGATGGACCTGCGGTTAGTACAACATACCCACTTGGGTATTTTAGAGAAGATTACGAATTTGTTGCTCATCCGGGTCAAGCTGATTATTTAGATGTTCACAATGGTAGATTCTGTGTCACACCTGAATACCCAAATGGTACTTATTGTTACTTCACTACAGTTGATCAAAATCACAATTCTGCCTACCCCTATGCTGTTGGACCTACTTTTTATGGCAATGTAACAGCGTCAAAGGTTACCAGCATTGGAGAACCCGTTACAACTTATACAAGTTCTGCAAGTTTAGAAAATACCACTCTCTCCACTTTTTCAATTTTTCCTAACCCTACTTCTGACGTGCTAATTGTTCAATCATCAGGTTTAAATTCGACAACTATTAAAGCAGATCTTTTAGACATGAATGGAAAAATTGTATCATCCACTCAAATTTATCCTGGAAGTACTTTATGTTTTTTCGATGTTAAAACAGTTTATTCTGGTTTTTATTTAATTAAAATTATTGAGGGGGAAGTTGTACATACATATCAGGTTTCAATAGAATAATTGACCAAAATTTATTGTACGGGGTTTTTTATCTAATAAACAGTGTATTATCAATAGATTTCCTTGTTTTTGAATAAAAGATTCTTATTTTTACGACGAATTTAAAAATCCAATTATGAAAAAATTTTACATATTGGCTGGAGCTGTTCTGTCAGGTTTGTCTTTGAATGCGCAAGTTATGATGAACAGTATTCCTGCAAAAAATGACAGAAATGAGGTAAGACCTGCAGCAAAACCTGCTTATAATGCTCAGAAAGTTGAAGGTCAAGTATGGTGGACTAATGGTTTTGATGTCCTAGCTGATTGGTTGCACGTTGACGGTGCTAACCACCAAGCAGGTGATTGGGAAATTTTAACTGCAATTCCGTCTAATATTACTCAGCAACAAGCTGGATATCAGTGGCCAGCAACATTTCAGGGAGCAACTGGAAATTTTGCATTTATTAACTCAGACAATGCTGGTTCAGGTATTGCACAAGATGCCTATTTTGAATACCAGCAAACAATTGATTTGAGTGGTGCGGGTTCTGCTGCTATGTATTTGACATTTGCTGAATACTACCGCCACTATTATGACGAAAATTATGTGGAAGTATCAAATGATGGTGGAGCTACTTGGACAATTTTCCAAGTTAATCCAGAATCAGAAGTTCCTGTAAATACCAACTGTGTTCCAAATGAAGTTGAAGTTGTTAATATTACTTCTGCAATTGGACCTTCTGGTGTTTGGTCAAATCAGGTTAAAGTTCGTTTTCACTATGTAGGTGTTTGGGATTGGTTCTGGGGAATTGATGATGTTAAAATTTTGGAAGCTTGGAATAATGACATCAAAGTAACTAATTTCTATCAGTCTACTGATGTAAGCTCAACATTTGGTTTAGATTACTACCATATTCCAGCTTCTCAAGCATCATTCCCAGGAATTACTTTTGGAGCCAAAGCTTTGAACAATGGTGCGCTGAACCAATCAACTGTTGCTTTAGCTGCTACTGCTACTGGAGGATACGTAGCTTCTGGTTCTCCAATTTCCATAAACTCTGGGGTGGTTGATACCCTTTCTATTTCAACTCCATATATTCCAACTGGATTAGGAACAAAAACCATTGATTTAACTTCTACAATTGGAGCGAATACGGACTCTGATTTAACGAATAATACGGAATCAATGGATGTATTTGTAACGCAATACGAATACTCACGTGACAATAATGTTTTGTCTGGATCAATTGGACAAATTTCATCTCAGGATGGACAACCATTGAAAATCGGAAACGTTCATGAGATTTTTGATCCAATGGATGTAACAGCAATCAAGTTGTATTTGGCAACTCAACCTTCAGGCGCCGTAGGAAGTGAATACTTTGCAGAATTATGGAAATGGAATGGTGTAGATGCTTATGAATTCCTTGCTGAAACAGAAGTTGGTCTTATTGCTAACACTACAGCTGCTTGGGTTCAACTACCTATTCTAGGAGGTCCTGTAACTTTGAATCCTGGAGATGATATTCTTGCTGTTGCTGGTCACTTTGGTGGTGCTGCTGAGGCGAGATTTGGTTTAGCACAAAATACATTTGAACAAACAGTTTTAGGATTTGATGCTAATGGAGATTTGTTTAGTTTATCTTCTCCAAGCGCAGTAATGATTCGTTTGGTTGATGATCCATCTGCATCTGTTGAGAACTTAGCAAATGAATTAGGAATGTCTATCTATCCTAACCCAACTGCTTCTGCTTCAACTGTATCTTTCAACCTTACAAGTGCTGCTGAAGTAACGGTTAATGTAACTGATCTTTCAGGTAAAGTTGCACAATCATTCAACCTTGGTAATGTAAGCGGAAATCAAAATGTTAATATTAATGTAGATACACTTAACAATGGTATTTATATGGTTAACGTAAATGTTAATGGAGTTGTTTCTACGCAAAAACTTGTTGTTCGTAAATAACATTTCGTTCAAAAAATAATAAAAGGGTCGGTTTTCCGACCCTTTTTTCTTTGTTCAAATTTAGAATAGTTAATTTTACCAAAAATAAAATTATGAAAGCATACGTTTTTCCTGGTCAAGGAGCCCAATTTTCTGGAATGGGTAGAGATTTATATGACAAATCAACTCAAGCAAAAGAATTATTTGGTCTGGCTAATGAAGTTCTTGGCTTTGATATTGCCAAATTAATGTTTGAAGGATCAGATGAAGAATTAAAACAAACTAAAGTAACTCAGCCTGCCATTTTTATACATTCTACCATATTGGCAAGTTGCTTAGGAGATACATTTAAACCTGACATGGTTGCTGGACACTCTCTTGGAGAATTTTCAGCACTAGTAGCCAATAAAACATTAAATTTTCAAGATGGTCTTTCCCTAGTATATAAACGAGCATTGGCCATGCAAAAGGCTTGTGAGAAAGAGCCATCAACCATGGCGGCAATTTTAGGTTTGGAAGACCTCGTAGTAGAACAGGTATGTAAAGAAATTGATGGAGTGGTAGTACCTGCTAATTATAATTGCCCTGGTCAATTGGTCATATCGGGAGCAATAAATGCAGTTGAAGAAGCTTGTGTAAAATTGACCGAAGCAGGAGCAAAGCGAGCAATGATTCTGCAGGTAGGAGGAGCATTTCATTCGCCATTAATGGAACCCGCAAGAGAAGAATTGGCTGCAGCAATTGAAGCAACTCAATTTAACCGTCCAATTTGTCCGGTTTATCAAAACGTTTCCGCAAATGGTATTTCAGACCATGAAATAATTAAAGCTAACCTTATTTCCCAATTAACTGCTCCTGTTCGATGGACGCAAACAATGCAACAGATGATCGCAGATGGCGCTACCGAAGTTATTGAGGTTGGGCCCGGTAAAGTCCTTCAAGGATTGTTTAAAAAAGTTGATCGCAGCTTTCCTTGTTCTAGTGCCGAAATTGAATAATTGTTTCTTCCATTTTATGGAAATAAATATTAGCTAGCATCTTGTAAGAAACTTTAAATTTAAAATCATGAAAAAGTTACTTATTATTGGATGTTTACTATCAATGCAAAGTACTTATGCACAAGATGCATTGGGTGAAGTTGTTGGTACTGTAGTTGAAAAAAATGGTGCGCCGATAATTGGTGCGCATGTATTTATAATTGATCAGGATCGAAAGTATCAAGCAATGACAGCCACAGATGGTAGATTTAGGATTTCGGGAATTCCTGCTGGTGAATACTTTATGAATATTAGGTTTTTACAGGATACCATGAGAAATATCCCAACTAATGTTCCAATGGATGGATTTTATCAGGCAGGAACTATTTATTTTGATGGGGCAACTGTTCTAGGAGATGTTGTGATCGATGCAAGTAATGAACGTGTTAGGTTAGTTTATGGATCTATTCCAATTAAGGAAATTTCAGGTGATGAAATTGAACAAAGTCCCGTTAAATTCAGTGTTGCGGCTCTTGCAACATCATTTAACTCAGATGTTAAAATGGCCGAAGATGGCGAATTGATGTTCAGAGGAGCTAGAAAAGGAGATATGATTTATATGTTAGATGGAATTAAGGGTAGGCAAATTAGTAATGTTCCAAGTTGTGCGATAGGCAGGATGATGGTTTATACCGGTGGTATTCCAGCCAAATATGGTGACACCCTGGGAGGAGTTGTTGTTTTGGAAACCAAGAGTTATTTCGATTTATACCGAGAATGGGAAAAAGATGAACGAAAAAAATAAATTAATGAAAAAGTTATATTAGCTGCCCAATGGGCGGCTTTTTTCATTAAAAAAATCTGGACTCTTAATTCCAACTTCTTTAATATATTCCTTTAATTGTTGTTCGTTATCGGCTTTCAATATCATCAACATTTCATCTGATTCGACCACTATATAATCGTTCAATCCATCAATAAGTACTAATTTATCGTTAGGCACATTAACCAAACAATTGCTAGAATTAAATAGATGAGCGTGCTGCCCTATAATCGCATTGTTTTTTGAATCTTTTTTTAGATGCGTATGTATGGAACCCCAAGTACCTAAATCACTCCAATCAAAATCGGCTAATACTACAACAACATTTTGGGCATGCTCCATAACTGCATAATCAATTGAAATATCCTTACATTTTTTAAAACAATAGTCCACCTTATCTTGTTCATTATCATTTCCATAGGCATTTAAATCCTTTGCGAAAAGGTCATGCAGTTCAGGTTCATATTTTTTTATGGCGTCCAATACTGTTGATGCCTTCCAGATAAAAATTCCTGAATTCCAATAATAGTTACCTTCTTTAATAAACATTTCAGCTGTTTTAGCATCAGGTTTTTCTTTGAATTGTTCAACGGTTAAAATTGCTCCGGGATATTTTTCTGCTGTCTTTGAGAATTGAATGTATCCATATCCTGTATCGGGTCGATTTGGCTGTATTCCCAAGGTAATTAATTGCGTTTTTTCTGTTGCCGTTTCAATGGCGATGCTAACAATTTCTTTAAATCTATTTTCTTTTAATATCAATTGATCAGCAGGCGAAATGACTAAAGTAGCATTTCGATTTATGGAATAAATTTTTGCAGCAGCATACGCAATACAAGGTGCAGTATTTTTACGTTCAGGTTCTGTTAATATTTGATGGATACCTAGTTCGGGAAGTTGCTCTTTTACAATTTTCGCATAAGACTTATTTGTCAAAATATAAATGTTTTCAGCTGTTGTTAGCGTTAACATTCGTTCATAAGTCATTTGAATTAAGGTTTTTCCGATTCCTAATACATCAAGAAATTGTTTAGGTTTGCTTGCTGTTGACATCGGCCAAAATCTACTTCCAACCCCTCCTGCCATTATCACACAATACGTATTATTCATCATTAAATTTTTAAATGGGATAAACTTGAGCTAGTGCATTCACTAAAAATGATTTCTTTGAGTTGATCTCTTCGCAAATATATCGTTTCCTTCTCAAAGGACCTTTTATAAACTGCCTGCCATTCAATATAAAGGTCGAGTTTTTCGGTAAATTTTCCAATAATTTTATACCATCTTTTGGTTGATCATAGCTATGTAATACCCTGCTGAGTTGATGATCGCTGCAAGATGATGCCTTCGTATTGGTTAATGACACCATTAAAGCTGATTCAATATCACTAGGAAGTTGCTTACTATCAATTATTGGAATAAGTAAGGTCCGGAAAGCGTTTTTCCATTCTTCACCGTGAGGCTGAACGAATCTTCCATGATTATTAAATGTGATTAAATGCGCAAACTCATGAAGAGTTGTAATTAAAAACGAGTAGGCATTGAGATCACCATTAACGGAAATTTGATGTTTTTCCCCATTAATACCAGCTCTGAAGTCGCCTAGTTTAGTTTTTCTGCCACGTACAATTCTAAAACGGACAGGATATTGTAAAAATAGCCCTACTACATCTGATACGAAAGGTTCCGGTATGAATTTTTTGAAGGCCTCTGTGACTTCATCTTTTTTATTCAACCGTGTATTTTTCATTTTTCAAATTTAGGAGAAATGAACATGATTTCATTGGAAAGTTTTCAGCGTTTGTATGTGAATGAAAGAAATATACTTTAATTTAGCATTGCATGAAATTATTAGCACATTTTGGCAAATATATGATTATGATGTGGGTGGTTTTTTCCCGTCCAGATAAATTCAAGATATTTTGGCGCCGAATCTTTAATGAACTCGAGCTGATTGGAATTAATTCAATTTTTATAGTTGCTTTAATGTCCACGTTTATGGGCGCTGTAATTGCCTTGCAAACGGCATCCAATATTGATAACCCACTATTACCTGACTATACGGTTGGTTATATTACCCAGTCAAGCACAATTTTAGAGTTTTCACCTACAATTATTTCCTTGATTCTAGCCGGGAAAGTTGGTTCTAATGTTTCTTCAGAAATTGGAACGATGCGCGTCACAGAACAAATTGATGCATTGGAAATTATGGGGGTTAATTCGTTATCTTTTTTGGTTCTCCCTAAAATAGTCGCTGCCATAGTTTTTTTTCCGATACTTGTTATATTTTCAATGGCATTGAGCCTAATAGGTGGATGGATTGCCTTGGTATTGTCAGGATTACTCACAACAGAAACCTACATTTTAGGCATACGGTCATTCTTTGAGGTATATAATGTTATTTACGCTTTAACTAAAACAGTGGTTTTTGGTTTTCTTATAGTTTCTATCGCATCATATTATGGTTATTATACAAAAGGTGGTGCTTTAGATGTGGGTAAATCATCTACCCAAGCAGTAGTTAGCAGCAGTATTGCCATCCTAATTGCGAATTTTATTTTGACTCAATTGATGTTGTTATGATAGAGGTGGTGGACGTCAATAAATCTTTTGGAAGTAATCAAGTTCTTTATGATATCAGTGCTTCCTTTGAAAAAGGAAGAGTAAATATGATAATTGGACAATCCGGTCATGGGAAGTCTGTTCTTGCCAAATGTATCGTTGGATTACACGAAGTTGATTCCGGCAAGATTGTATTTGATGGAAGAGATTTCTCAAGTATGAATCGATTACAACGGAAAGAGATTAGAAAAGAAATTGGTATGCTTTTTCAAGGATCAGCACTATTTGATTCTATGACAGTAGAGGAGAATGTGATGTTTCCGCTCTCGATGTTTACAAAAATGTCTAAAAAGGAAATGCAATCCAGGGCAGACTTTTGTTTAGAAAGAGTCAATCTAACAAAAGCAAGTAAATTATTACCAGCTGAATGCAGTGGTGGTATGCAAAAAAGGATCGGTATTGCAAGGGCCATCGCTATGAATCCAAAATATTTGTTTTGCGATGAACCTAACTCTGGGTTAGATCCAAAAACTTCAATAATTATAGATGGCTTAATTCGAGAGATAACAGATGAATATCAGATTACTACCATTGTAATTACTCATGATATGAATTCAGTTATAGAAATAGCTGATAATATCTTATTTATCCATCATGGCAAAAATTGGTGGCAAGGAGACAGAACTTCAATAATTACTACTGAGAATCCTGAAGTGTTGAGCTTTGTTTACGCGTCAGAATTTATGAAAGAAATTCGGAGCTCAATGCAGCAATCGCGCAAATAGTTCTTGTTTGTTTATTGCCGAAAGGCTATTAGTATCGAAATTCTTAATCTTTTTAGAAATAAGCGATGTATCCAAAATGAATTTTACTGTTTCGAATGATTAGTGGATTATCAAATTGTTTACCGATGGCTAACGATACTGAGAAAATACCCAGGTTAGTTCCAAAGGATAATCCGGCACCGAATCCAAAGGGCCGATCAAAAATAAAATCTGTAGAGGTGTTTTCATAGAACCCTTGGTCATAAAATGCGAAAATATTCGAGTTTTTATCCAATAAAAATCGATATTCTAAGGTTATAACAGATCTATTCGACGCAAATATTTCCTCTTCATTAAACCCTCTTAGTGATTGAAGGCCTCCAAATCGATACAATTCGTTCTGATAAATCACGGGAGCAAAATACAACTCGGTTTTATTGGCAATTTTTAAAATATGCCTCTTATATAATGGCAAATAATATTCAATACTTAAATTGGCTTTGTAAGTGGTTGATTTTTCAAAATTTGATGTATCTGTAAGTTGAGACTTTCGATTTCCTACAGCAAACTCTGTTAATAAAAAAAATCCCTTTGATGGATTAGGCAAGTAATCTAATTTTCTTTTAGAAAAAGAAACCCCGTAAAAATCATTTTTCACATTTGACAAATTGTTTAAAACCCCTGAATTACCTCCATTTTTTAAAACCGTTGAGTTGGAATTTTGATAAAACATTTTTATCATATTCCCATTTCGTAAAATATAGGAAACACCGATTTTAGTTTTTAAATCCAAAAATGTCGTATCTCTTTTATACAAATTAAAGTTTAGATCAATTCCCATTGGGCTTTTAAATAAGTAAGGATAATTAAACGTGGCATTTAGCGCTTGAGTTTGAGCTTGAATACTCCGCCAATTAATCAGCATATTTTCTCCTTGATTGAGGATATTAATCAGTTTTAAATTTAGTTCCCCAGTAATTCCAATCCTCGAGCTTTCAACATTAGGTTGAAGACCAATTGCTCCATTTATTGAGCTACTAGATGAAGATTTAACATAAACAAATAATTCCGTTCCTTCATTCGTAAATAACAATTCATGTTTTTTAATTTCCTTTAAATAGCCAATTTCTTCAATATTTTTTGAAATTAGATTCATTTTCTGTTGATTGAAAATGTCTCCTTCTTTTACACCTATAATTTTTGAAACGAGTGAGTTATTAATAGAAGAATCACCCCTAACATGAATCTTGCTGATGGTAAAAAACTTTCCTTTATTTACAATAAGAGTAGCTTTACAATTTTTTTCATCTGATTCAATACTGTCAAGATAAACACTGCTTAGCGGATAGCCATTGTTCAATAAATCATTGTGTATGGCGAACATGAATTTTTGTAATTCTTTTGGATTAAATGGAATAAAAAACAACATTTTTTCTCTTAAAGTAGCTGAAATATAATTGCCACTCAGGGGCTCATTGGTTTTGACTTGAATAGATTTAAATCTTTCCCCAGCATAAAACCAAACCGAACAAGATTTTTGGGTATACTTAATGCTGTCTATTCCGGCTAATAAATAACCTTTTTTAATTGCTTTATACTTGAGTTTATTCAAACTTTGTTTTACCTCATTGGAATCTTTGAAGCTCGTTTTAATTTGATTGTTTACTTTTAAGTGTTCATCGGTTTGGAATATCAATTCATATTTTTTTTGAGCATGAATACTGAACGAAAAAATCAAGAAAAATATGCTGTACCTTACTTTCATAAATGATGACAACGTGAAAAATACTATAATTCTTTCTTCAAAAATCAATTGTGAATAATATTTTTTGATTAACAGTTACAAAATATGTAATTTAGCGTTAGTTAGTTGACTGTTAATTAAAATCAAACAACAATGAAGAAATTTTTGACCTTGACTCTTATTGGGATGTTCGTGGCTTTAATCATGACCGCGTGTGGTTCATCTCATGGTGGTGGTTGTGACGCTTACGGTAGCATAGATAAAGTTGAATCAGCTGATATTGCTGCTAAGTAAAAGAAATTAAAACCATTAACAAGGTCATCTTTTGGTGACCTTTTTTATTTGTCAATGATTGTAATATCATGAGTAATGGAATAACCTACTGGAATTTTAGGAACCAAAACATAGTTTTCATAAAGTATTGAAGATTCGCAATCACTGCACTGATTAACAATTATTTTATAAGTTACATTTTGATTAACGGTATCAATGGATACAGATCTTTCAAAGGATGCATCACATGAAGTTAAAATAGGATATCCAAGAACAGAATATTGAGTATAGTCAACAGCTACTGATGAATCTGCGTCATTTAAATTCATGGTAAACTGATAGGCATAAGGGTGATTAGCATTGATTAAATAATTACTGTCCATCTCTCCTGTTAAGTAGCTACTTTTTGCATTAACAATTGCGTTTGGAATAATTTCACCGGTATTGGTGTCAGTAAAACTAACAGAACATTTTTTTGAGCAAGAACTTATAAAAAATCCAAGTGCTAGTGAAAGTAATGCGACAGTAAAAATTTTCATAATACACCTTAAATTAAGACATTGTAAAATTACTTATTTTTTTCTAAGTTCAAAATTTTGACCCAAATATACACGCCTTACTTGCTCATCGGCAGCTAATTCTTCTGCAGTACCACTTTTTAATATACTTCCTTCAAATAGTAAATAAGCCCTATCCGTAATCGACAAGGTTTCTTGTACATTGTGATCTGTAATGAGAATTCCAATGTTCCTCTCGCGAAGTTCAGCGACAATTGATTGAATATCTTCAACTGCTATAGGATCAACACCAGCAAAAGGCTCATCTAGAAGAACAAACTTTGGATTGGTGGCCAAAGCTCGAGCAATTTCTGTTCTTCTTTTTTCGCCACCGGATAAACGATTTCCTAGTGTTTTTCGTACATGAGTTAAACTAAATTCTTCCAAAAGTTGTTCAAGTCTTTCTTTTCGCTCCTTTTTCTTCATTCTTGTCATTTCTAGAATAGCCAAAATGTTATCTTCGACACTTAGCTTTCTAAAAACAGAAACTTCTTGCGGTAAATAGCCAATTCCAAGTTGGGATCTTTTGTACATAGGGAACCACGTTATGTCGGTGTCATCCAAATAAACATTTCCCTCGTCTGGTTTGACTAAACCAACAATCATATAAAAGGAGGTGGTTTTACCGGCTCCATTTGGTCCAAGCAGTCCAACAATTTCACCTTGATTAACCTCAATACTTACGCCATTAACAACATTTCTTCCCTTGTAAGTTTTTTTAATTTGATTTGTATGTAATTTCATTCTTTTCAAAATTACAAATTAAATGACCATCTTGCTCTTAAACCGATTGGACTAATTTCAGGTGTTAAATGGGTAATTCGCCAAACCAAATCTATTCGAAGAATTTTGGCAATATTTTCAATACCAATTGATGCTTCTGCATATGGTATACTGCCGAATTTTTTAGTGTCAACTGGCAATAACATTTCTGCCGTGTGTCGATCAGAAATTGCACCGTATGTTAAACGGCCACTTGTTACGAGTCTTAATTTGAGTTTGCTTACGTAAGGAATTCTATCGAACAACAAGCCCTCCCAGTGATTTTCGATGAATCCTCCAACATATCGATCGGAGATAAATTCAAAAAAGTTCATTTTATTGAATGAATTGGTATACAGCCAGTAGCTTTGACTTCCCTCATGCACTTTTAAAAATGGATAGGCAGCAGTACCAAAAACATATCCTGCGTTAAAACCATAGCGCATTCTTCCTAGTACACCGATTGGTCTGTTATGCTCCATTTGAAATTCAATTTTTTGATAGTTGTAATTCCCACCAAATAATCCTTTAACTCCAAATATCCCCTGTATTGATAATATTGGATACCTAGATCCAACTGAGCTTCTGTCAAAAGAACCACCAATGAATTCCTCGTCTTTTGCCCAACGGAGGCGGGCAATGAATTCACTTGTGTTGATTTTTTGCAATGTGTCAAATGTGCTATTTGTAGCGTTCAATCGGATATAATTTGCATTTCCTAATGGAATAAATTCTTTCCATTCAAATCCACTAAAAAGAATAAAATCTTTTTGAATATCTTTCTCTATATTGATTCCTACTTTTGATACAAAGGTTAGTTTATCTAAAGGTCCTGTTCTAAAAATGGAACTAAAAGTATTTCCAACTGCTGCAGCAGTTGGTGATTGGCCAATTTGCTCAATGTCTTTGTTGTAATATGCAGATAACATTCCACGCTTCTTAGGAGTAGCATTGTACCGAATCAAAAAACCATATTTTAGCCTATTATCACCAAATCCATAAGCGATTCTTCCTCCTAATTCCAATCGTCTTGAAAATTCATTCGAAGTTCTAAGTGCCAGTGCAAGTCTAAATTTTTCAACGGGATTAATACTGACGAAAGCGTATGAACTTCCGATTTCAATTTTTTTAACCGGGTAGTAGCCTGTTGAAAGGAAATAAGTTAATTTGCTCAACTTTTGGAAATACGGTTGATCATTCAATGAATCTACCATGTTAACAATTCCTTGTTCTTGTGAGGTGAGCGGAATGTGTCGGTGAGTTTTCCAATACTCATCATTTCTTAAGCTAGCACTGTCAATGACTGTAACCGTATTTTCGGAATCATAAAAATCACTTTCATGTACTTGATTGACTTTGATGTTTTTTCGTGTAGAAGTTTTTCGGCCATAAACTCCGTATAGCTTCGAATTTTCGAAAACTTGGATATCGACGATTAGTTTTTCTTTTGTTAACATCCATACTTCCTTTTCAATTTGATCGAAATGGTGCTCAAAATAGAGATCGTTTATATAGTTGATATTTGCGTTTGGGGAAATTGTTGCTGAAAATTCCTTTATTGCATAAGTTGTATCATGCACCCACATGTATCCCTCAAAGGTCATGTCACCTTGTCGTTTTGGTTCAAATTCTAGTTTGTAACACCATATTTTGTCGAAGAATGTTGAATCCGTTAAACGAAAGGTATAATAATTTCTGGCAATGTTTGATATAGGACTAACAAAAGATCTATTGATAATATCAATATTATTGTCGTAGATATTAATATCAAAATACATCTGCCCTAAGAATTGGTTGAATTGTAAATTTTCAATTCCAGTAATTCTCGTAGCTTCAACAATTTCCTTCTTTTTCCTCGGATTTTTTTGGTAATAGAATTGTGAAATGGTTTCACTTAACAAAGCTGGCAGAAACTTATTTGCGGAATCGGTAGAGTCGAGATATTTTAGAATGACATCAAGTTTTTGAACAATACGCCTTTCTTGAAATTGGTCTCCGATATTATTTAAATCTAGTTGAAATTTATTATAGGACTCATATTCATAAGAGCTAAGCTTTTCTTTGTTGTTCGCGTCTTTATGAGCAATAATTCGTTTATGCAATTTAACGGCTGGCGATTCTCTTGAAGCAGAAATTACCACCTCTTGAATTTCTCTGAAACCTGAATTTAGGCCCATGTTTACTTCTTGAGTTTTATCTTTTTGAATGCCAACGATTATTGGCAAGTAACCATTGGCAAAAAATTGAATGCTGTCAGTAGCATAATAACTTTCCAAAATATAATTTCCCAGAGAGTCTGTCAGCGTTCCAATTTTCGAATCTTTAAATTGAATTTTAACGAATGCCAATTTTCTTCCTGTTTCGGCATCCCATACAGTGCCATAAACCTTTGTTTGTTGTCCGTATGCGCACGAAAACATGAGGAGAAAAAAAGCAATAATCAATTTATTCATTTGGCAAAAAGTACACTAAAAAAATCAAAAATGTACATCTTATCTATCTATTTATTGTTTTTGTCGATTTTTCTCAACTCTTTTTGAAACCAAAATACCTAACTCATAGAGAAACAGTATTGGTAAGGAAACAATGATTTGAGAAATGACATCTGGAGGTGTTATTGCCGCGGCAATAATTAATACTCCCACGATAGCATGCTTGCGATACTTTTTGAGAAATGCTGGAGTAATTATTCCGAGTTTTGAAAAAATATAGACGACCACTGGTAACAAGAAAAGTAAGCCTGAATAAAATATCGTGGATAAAACTGTACTCAAATAAGAGTTTAAAGTAAAGTCATTTTTCACTTCGGTACTTATTTGATAAGCACCAAAAAATTGAACGGTTAAGGGGGCCACAACGAAGTAACCGAATAAAATTCCACAAAAAAATAATAAACTCACGTAGAAAACCAATCCTTTTACCATTTCTTTTTCTTTTGCTTTTAGTCCTGGTTTAACAAATTGCCATAATTGATAAAAAATGTATGGGAATGATAAAACTATACCCCCCATAATGCTCATCATTAGTGCATAACTAAACTGACCAGACATGGTAGTACTTTGTACAGAAAGGGGAATTTCACTCAAACAAATTCCAAACCATTCGCACATAAGTTGAAATGTAATAAAGGAAGGCTTTGACATGGATAAAAAGAAAAAATTCATTATCCATTCTTGAAAATAAAACAAAGTTATAGCCACAATTAAGATAACCGCAGAAATTTTAACCAGTCGCCACCTCAATTCTTCAAGGTGATCCAAAAAGGACATATTTTTTTCTGATTCCATTTCTCATACAAAAATAATGAATCCTATTATATTTCTAATGATTTAAAGTTCAGCGTTGAACACATAAAGTGAATATTTGTTAGGATATTGTTAATTATTTTGAGGATTATTGTTAATTTAGGTAAAAATGAAAATAAGCTGTTGTAGATGAAAGAACATGACCTAAAAGGTGCATTACGCAATTATTTTGGTTTTGATAATTTTAAAGGTAATCAGGAGAAAATAATCTCAAATTTATTAGCTGGCAAAAACACTTTTGTCATAATGCCCACTGGTGGAGGTAAATCAATGTGCTATCAATTGCCCGCATTACTTTTAGAAGGAACAGCTGTAATCGTTTCACCCTTGATTGCACTTATGAAAAATCAAGTTGATGCAATTCGATATGTAAGTGAGAATGATGCTTTGGCACATTTTTTAAATTCCTCTTTGACCAAAGCTGAAATAATCAAGGTTAAGCAAGATATAAATGATGGCCATACCAAATTATTATATGTTGCTCCGGAGTCATTAACCAAAAAAGAAAATATAGATTTTCTGACTTCTGTGAATGTTTCATTTTTTGCAATAGACGAGGCTCACTGTATTTCTGAATGGGGTCATGATTTTCGTCCTGAATATAGAAGATTAAGAGAAATTTTTGAAAAAATTTCAGATGTTCCGATAATCGCGTTAACTGCAACGGCAACACCAAAAGTTCAATATGATATTCAAAAGAATTTGAATATGTTGGATGCTGTGGTTTATAAATCTTCCTTTAACAGAGACAATCTTTATTACGAAATCAGGCCGAAAAGAGATGTCATTAAACAAATTATAAAATACATTAAAACAAAGGAAGGTAAAAGCGGAATTATATATTGTTTGAGCCGTAAGAAGGTAGAAGAAATGGCAGAAATCCTTCAGGTTAATGGGGTTAATGCATTAGCTTACCATGCTGGATTGGATGCCACAACAAGGGCGAAACATCAAGATATGTTCTTGATGGAAGAAGCGGATGTAATTGTAGCAACAATTGCATTTGGTATGGGAATAGATAAACCAGATGTTCGATATGTAATTCATCATGATATTCCCAAGTCATTAGAAAGTTATTACCAAGAAACTGGGCGAGCGGGAAGAGATGGAGGTGAAGGGGAATGCATAGCTTTCTACAGCTATAAGGATATTGAGAAGCTAGAAAAGTTTTTACAAGGTAAACCTGTGGCAGAACAAGAAATAGGTCGTCAGTTGTTGAATGAGATAGTTTCCTATTCGGAGACATCAGTATGTCGAAGAAAATTTATTTTGCATTATTTTGGTGAAACATTTGATGAGAGCAATTGCAATGAATTTTGTGACAATTGTAAACATCCAAGAGAGAGACAAGAGGGAAGAGAATATGTGTTAATGCTTCTAAAAGCGATTAAAGAACTTCAGGAAACGCAAAAATCTAAACATTTATGTGCCTTTCTTTCAGGTAATGTTACCTCAGAAATAAAGGCATACAAGCACAATTTATTAAAGGGTTTTGGATGTGGCGTAGCTAAAGATGAGCATTTTTGGAATGCCGTTATTAGGCAGTCCATAGTGGCGGGCTTGGTAAGTAAGGATATTGAGACATATGGCACCTTAAAAATTACTCCCAATGGTAATGATTTTCTGTTCAATCCTGTTTCATTCAGTTTGATAAAAGAACATGATTTTTCAAATACAGATGATGAGGAATTTTTAATCGCTTCTTCTGGAAAATCAGGCGTATTTGATGAAGCACTATTTGATATCTTGGCAGATTTGAGGAAATCAGTCGCAAAGCAGTTGGGGATACCGCCTTTTGTTGTTTTTCAAGAGGCATCACTGAAAGATATGTGTTTCCAATATCCAATAACGATTGATGAGTTAACCAACATTCAGGGTGTAGGAAATGGAAAAGCAGCAAGATATGGTGCTCCATTTGTTGAAACAATTGCTAGATATGTTGAAGAGAATGAAATTGAAAGGCCTCAGGATGTAGTGGTCAAATCTTTAGTTAATAAGTCTGTATTGAAAGTTCAATTAATTCAAAATATAGACAGAAAATTACCCCTTGAGGATATTGGTCGTTCGCAAGGAAAATCTGTAGAAGAAGTAATTGAAGAAATTGAGGCGATTGTTTCCTCAGGTACTAAAGTTAATTTGAATTATTATATCGATGATATCCTAGATCAAGAAAATCAAGAAGAAATTTTTGGTTATTTTAAAGAGGCGGAAACAGATGATTTGGTAGCGGCTTACAAAGAATTTGACGGCGATTACAGTGAGGAAGAATTGAGATTGATGCGTATTAAATTCATGAGTGAATTGGCTAATTAACACTTACAATTTTCGAAATAAAAACGTATTAATATTTCCAAGAGAATCTCCCCCTTCAATCTGTAAATCACTATTTGTTAAAGTTAAAATTCTATAAGTAGAAAAGGTTGTTGTTCCAACAGATAGGGGCGCTTGTTCAAAAACTATGTAATTCCCTTTATTCAAGATACTATAAGAACCGTTTGATTCAATATTACCCATGTCGTATGGAAAATTGTAGGCAATTTGCATGGTATAAGTGTTGGTCGTGTCACTTGATGAATGCGAAATTAAATTTAACTCTCCAGATACATCCGTTGTTTTTTCTGTTAGGCCTTCATTATCAGTTTTGGAATAACTGATAACCTTCCATTTCCCATCTAATCGTTTTGCTGCAGTTTTAGTTTTGTTGCAACTGATTGAGAGGAATAGAATAATTATTATTTGTGCAATTTTATTCATTATTTAACTATCAAAAGCCATCAATGCCATCATTGAAACTCCTATTTTTAATGCATCCGTATCTATATCAAACTTGGGATTGTGTACACCGTAAATTATACCTTTTTGTTCATTTCTAACACCTAATCTAAAGAAACAAGCGGGAATCTCTTGAGCATAAAATGCAAAGTCTTCCGAACTCAAACGAATAGGTAAATTACAAATGTTTTCATTTCCAAGAAAAGATTTGGCTTTATCCGCAGCTTTTTTCGTAATTTTTGGATCGTTAAAAAGTACAGGATACCCTTTGCTAATTTCTAATTCAACCTTTGCTCCCATACTCTCTGCAATCGCATAAATTTGGCGGTGAATTAAATCTATTGCTTTAGTTCTCCAGTTTTCATCCATGGTTCGGAAGGTGCCTTTCAAAATTGCTTTAGATGGAATCACATTTGTTGATCCTAAAGCTTCAAAATGGCCGAAAGTTATTACGCATGGAATTTTAGGATCACAGTTTCTGCTTACAATTTGTTGAAGGTTTGAAATTATCGTCGCGCCAATTGCTATCGGATCCACACAGTCATGTGGTGTAGCTCCATGTCCTCCCTTTCCAATGATCGTTAGGTGAATCTCATCGCAAGAAGCCATATATATTCCTTCTTTAAATCCAACTTTCCCTACCTCTAAATCCGGAAATACATGTAAGGCATATATTTCTTTAACTGGTGGATTATTCAATACATTTGCAGCAATCATTAATGTTGCGCCACCTGGGTTTTTTTCTTCGCCAGGTTGAAAAATAATCTTAACCGAGCAGGATAATTTTTCTCTGAAATCATGAATTAATTCGGCAGCACCTAATAGTACAGCTGTATGAACATCATGTCCGCATGCATGCATAACTCCAGGTATTTTGGAGGCGTAGGGAACTACATTTTCTTCCTTAATAGGGAGTGCATCTAAATCAGCTCTCAATGCAATACATGGTTCTGAATTTGAATGATTCGGTTTTTTAATCAATGCAACAATTCCAGTCTTTCCAACTTCTTTCTCGTGCTCAATTCCAATAGCAGTCAATACCTCTGAAACGTAGTTCATGGTATTGAATTCCTGGTAGGATAATTCAGGAAACTGATGTAAATGTTCTCGATATCCCACAACCTTGTTGAATAATTCCTCCGAACGGTTTTTTATTAATTCCTGAATTGTCACTTCCATAGTTGGTGATAAAATTAAAATTTTCCGGTTAATTTCGAATAAATCTTCGTTATTCAACCATTAAATTACAACCTCTTTGATCAGCATAATCAAACCTTCCTATGATTTTGAAAAAATTACTTTGTCGTTTACCTAAATCTTGGGTACAAATAAAACTGCAACTGTAAAGGTTAGCTAAATCAATTATATTGATACCACCGGTTTTTCCATTTTCGACGATATGAAAGGGATCATTTATTTCCCTAATAAGCACTTTCATCCATGGAGGTTCGGTGAATAATCCATTTTGTATGCTGTAGCATTGCGATAATAGTTCAGTCATGCCATATTCTGAATAAATTTTTTTTGTTTTTAAACCCTTTTTCAATTTTTCGTGTAAGATTTCTTTTGAAAATTCATTTCTCCGCCCTTTCATACCTCCTGTTTCTATAATTATCGCCTCGGAAAAGTTTAGATTTATTTCTGCTAAATCCAATAATGCATAAGAAACACCAATGATGACCACCTTCTTCTTTTGAATCAAACTTTCTAAGTACAAGTCATGAATTTTTCTCAAATCATGTAAAACAAACTGAGACAAAGGCGATTGGGTTGCATTGATTAAATGATTAACCATATAAACTAAACTAGAATTTCCTTGTTCCAGATAATTGGGAAGCAATCCAATAATTACTTGATCCTTTGGATTTCCTATGAAGTTTTCATAGGTTTTTGTGAATGATTTTACATAAAGTTCAGGTTTATTAACCAAATGGCTACTTCTATCTGAACCGGTTGTTCCACTGCTTAAAAAGGTAAGTTTAGCTGGGACATCAATAGTTTGTATTACATGTGTTTTAAAAAATGAAATAGGTAAAAAAGGAATAGCAGTGTAATGTTTTGGCTGATTTAAGGATAAATGATCAACAAATTTTCTGTAAATGTTTGAATTTTGGTATTGATAATTAAATACTTCAAGGGCAACTCGATTAAACTCTTCCTCATTGTGAATTTGGAAAATTTGATCTTCTAAATATTGATATGAATCAATCACGAATTAATGTTTCAAAG
>Ga0068876_10001227_pt1 | contig 20264 bp, 13 predicted proteins | sample NOAtaG_6_FD_66442 | JGI IMG/M metagenome (GOLD analysis project Ga0068876, IMG submission 66442) | Freshwater lake microbial communities from Lake Erie, under a cyanobacterial bloom - NOAA_Erie_Diel5S_2200h metaG | ecosystem: Environmental > Aquatic > Freshwater > Lake | place: USA: Ohio, Lake...
CGATGCGCAGGGCGGGCGCCGCACACAGATGCCAGGCCCAGCCCGAGTTGGCGAACACGTGCATCACCTGCACCCGCCCGCAGGCCCGCCACAGCGCCAGCAGGTAAGGCAGCAACCGGACCAACGCCCGCAGCATCGGCACGCGCCCGGCCCAGGCCGGCCGATACGGCGCGTTGGTCCGCACCAGCTCGACCCGTGCACCTTCGGCCTGCAGCAGCCGCACCAGCTGCTCGCACTGGTTGGCCATGCCACCGGACGGCGGTGGCAACGGGCCGACGACGCAGACCTGCGGCCAGGTGTCGGCCGCCAGCGGGGCCGACGAGGCCGCAGCCGCGGCACCCGCTCGCCTGGGCCAGACCAGCAACAGCAGGCCCAGCACACCCAGCAGCATCGCGGCATGAAGGCGCATCCGCAGGCGCGCCATGGCCTCGCGCTGCTGAACGTTGCCGGGCTCGGCCAGGATGCGGATGCCGGGCTGCACACCGGAGGCGATGGCGCCCACGCCTTCGAGGATGCGCGAGGTGCCGGCGAACAGGCGCACCACCGGGGCGGCGTCTGACGTGAACGGGTTGTTTCCCCAGGGCAGGTACCACTCGGCCACGCCCTGTCGCAGGTAGTTCCAGGCCTTGTCCGGCTCGACGTACCCGGGCCGGCTGCCTTCGTCGAGCAGGTTCAGCTGCAAGGCCGTGCCACTGCGCATCGCGTCGCGCAGTTCCAGGGCCGACAAGGGGACCTGCGGGTCATCCGCGCGCGAGAACCAGTAGTTGTCGAATACATCGGCGAGCTGCCACCGAGACCGTTCGGGGTTCCAGACCTCGACCCAGATGTGGCCGTGGCCGCCAAAGCCGTCGAAAGAAAACGCCCACGGCCGCACCTGCATGCCGGCCGCGCCGGCAATGGCCATGAAGGCGCGGACGTAGTCGCCGCAGTAGCCACGCCCTTCATTCACGATGGCGGAGTGGGTGTCGACGAGGCCGGCCTTGACGGGCCCGCCGACCAGCACCGGTGCCGACCCCAGAAGATGCTGCGTGATCGCCCGCGCGCGCGCCCAGTCGTCGGGCAGAGCGGCCAGATTCAGCTTCGCCACCAGGTCGACGAAGTACGGTGCCGGCGCAACACGTTCGGTCACGTAGCCCGCCGGCACCGCCGGGGGCCGCCAATCATCGCGTGCCGGGACAAAGTCGGGACCCAAGGCCAGGGCATGGCGGATGCGAACCAGCTCGGTGCCGCTGAACAGGTGCGGCGCCACCAGCGCCACGGCCACCACCAGCAGCAGCGCGCCCACGCGGCGTCGGCCGAAGCCGCCGCGTTGGCGTGGCTGCGGCTGGCCGATGACCGCCGGCTCCACAGTCACCAGCTCAGCCCTTGCACCGGCACCGGCAAGGTCTGGCCGGCCGACAGGCCGACCAGGTCGATCACCCGCTGCCCCGGACGCAGAAGCGCCGCCAGCGCCTCGGTCACTGCCTTGCTGCTGCTGCCGAGCACGATCACGTCACTCGCGGCGACGACCTCGTGCAGCTCGGCCTTGAGCATCTGGCCGATGTGCGGCAGGTGCTGGGCGATGAAGTTCTTGTTCGCGCCGAGCAGCCGCGCCAGGTGGACCTCGGGGTCGTAGATGGCCAGCTCGCAGCCCTTGCCGATCAGGCGCTCGGCCAGGGTCACCAGCGGGCTCTCGCGCAGGTCGTCGGTGCCGGTCTTGAAGCTCAGGCCGACAAAGCCGACCTTGCGGCTGCCGGCGGCGGCACTGGCCGCCATCACCTTGTCGAAGGCCAGGTCCAGGTGCGCGTCGTTGCTGTCCAGGATGCTCGCGAGCATCGGCAACGCCACGTCGCGCTGCTTGGCCAGATAGGCGGTGGCGCGCAGGTCCTTGGGCAGGCACGAGCCACCGAACGCAAAGCCGGGCTTGAGGTAGGCGCGGCTGATGTTGAGTTGCGTGTCCTGGCAGACCAGGTCCATGACCTCGAACGGATCGACGCCCAGCGCACCGCACAGGCGCGCGGTCTCGTTGGCGAAGGTGATCTTCAGCGCGTGGAAGTTGTTGCAGCAGTACTTCATCATCTCGGCAGCGCGCACCGAGGTTTCCAGGTACTTGCACGGCAGGTGGCCGAACAGCTCGCGCAGCCGTTCATGGGCGTAGGGCGCGTTGGCACCAACGATGGTGAACGGCGGCTTGTCGTAGTCGCGGATCGAGCTGCCCTCGCGCAGGAACTCCGGCTGGAAGCACAGGTGGAAGTCCACGCCGTCCTTCTTGCCCGAGTGCTGCTCGATGATCGGCCGCAACACGTCTTCGACCGTGCCCGGTACGAGCGTGGATCGCATGACGACGACATGCGGCGTCGCCTTGCGCTTGAGCGCCGCACCCATCTCGGCGGCCAGGCGCAGGATCGCGCCCTGGTCCTGGCTGCCGTTGGCGGCCGACGGCGTGCCGACGCAGACCAGGCTGATGTCGGATTCGAGCACCGCCTTGGCGGCGTCGGTCGTGACCTCGACGCGACCGCTGGCCGCGACCTCGCGCATCAGGTCGACCATGCCTTCTTCGACCACCGGGGTGTTGCCCGCGGCAATGAGGTCGAGCTTGGTGCGGTCGATGTCGACGCCGATCACGTGGTGGCCGTCGCGGGCCAGGCAGGCCAGCGACACCGCGCCGACGTAGCCCAGGCCGAAGATGCTGATGTTCATGCGGGAGTACCGGAAGGAAGGGTTCGGTTGTGGCGGGCGGCGAACTCGCGCACGCAGCGGCCGACGATGCGGTCCAGGCGCTGCATCGAGCTTGGCCAGGCGTGGTGGCTCAGCATCCGCTCGCGACCGGCGGCGGCCAGGCGGGCCCGTTCAGCCGGGTGGTCGACGATGCGCAGCACCGCCTCGGCGATCGCCTCGGGGGCGTCGGCCACCAGGAAGTGCTTGTCGGCCTCGGCATCGACACCGCCAGCAGCGGCCGTCGAGGTGACCACGGGCACGCCCATCGCCATCGCCTCGAGGATCTTGTTCTGCGTGCCGCGGGCGATGGCCAGCGGAGCCACCATCAGCGCCGAGTCGCGAACGTAGGGCTGGACCTCGGGCACCGAGCCGGTGACGACGACACCGGGCAGTTCGCCCAGCGCGCGCATCTGGGGCGAGGGGTCGGCGCCAACGATCTTCAGCTTCAGCGCCGGCCGACGTGCCTTGAGCAGCGGCCAGACGTCCTTGCAGAAGCGCGACATGCACTCCTGGTTGGGGTAGTAGTCCATGCGGCCGATGAAGCTCAGCGTGTCCGCGTCGTACGCGCCGTCGGTGGGCGAAAAGACCTGGGCGTCCACACCGTTGGGGAACCAGTCGGTCGCCGCGCCGGTGCCGTAGTCGTTCAGCGTCTGCCACTCTGCGCGCGTGGTCGCGGTGCACAGGTCGAAGCGGCGGGCCAGGCGCTTCTCGGCCCACAGCATCTTCGTGCCTTCGAGCGTGTAGCCCCAGGACAGCGGCCACGGCTTGTAGTTCGCGTACTCCAGCCACTTCTGCGAGTCCATGTCGCCGAAGTCCAGGATCTTGGGCGTGTCGGTCACGTGCTCGACGTACTGGGCGACCGACGAACAGTGCACGAAGATCAGGTCGAAGCGATCCTTGGCCAGCAGCCGCTGCACCTTGGCGGCGAGTTCGCTGCTGTAGAAGTAGCCCATCGAACTCGGCGTCGTCAGCGGCAGGCGCACGATCATCCGGGCGAACTGCACCGGCTCGCGGACGTGGCCCATCTCGAAGTGCGTGCAATGCGGCGCGATGCCGCGGCCCTCTTCGGCCTCGGCATCGCTGCGGGCGAGCGAACACACCGTGACGCGGTGCCCGGCCTGGTGCAGGTGCCGGATCATGTTGAACGGCCGGATCTTGCCGCCGCGCTTGGGCTTGAACGGGAAGCGATGGCAGAGGTAGAGGATGTTCATGCCGCCAGCCTCTCGACGACGCGGGCGCTGCCCGGCGCGGCCATCTCGCGCAGCTCGTCGGCCAGGTCGCTGGCCGACCGGCCGTCCAGGTACAGGCGGCTCCAGACCTCGAGGTTCATCAGCGTCAGCAAGGCATCGGTGCCGTCGCTGCGCTGGGCCTCGTGGTCGGCCATCAGGGCCGCAACGACGTTCGGGTCGAACAGGCCGCGCCGGCGCACCGCTGCGGGGGCCAGCAGGCCACGCAGCACGGGGGCCAGTTCCTTCTTCAACCAGGCCCCCATCGGCGTGCCGAAGCCGCGCTTCTTGCGGTGCAGGATGTCGTCCGGCAGGGTCGGCGTCAACGCCTTCTTCAGCACGTGTTTCAGCCGCCCGCCCTGCACCTTCAGCGCCGTCGGCATCGCCGCGGCGAGGTCGAGCAGGTTCTGGTCGAGCAGCGGCACGCGGCATTCCAGCGACACGGCCATGCTCATCTTGTCGGTCAGCAGCAGCAGGTCGTCGGGCAGTTGCGTCGCCATGTCCACCGCGAGCAGCCGGTTGAGCTCGTCGCCGCCTTCGTGCACGGCAGGGCCGGCTTGGGCAAAGGCCTCGGCCAGACGGTCGTTCGCCGGCGGGCGATCGCCCAGCAGCAGGCTGGCGACGACATCGCGCGACATCACCTGCACGTAGCTGCGGTAGCGCTCGTCGGCCTGCATCTCGGCACTGGCGATGAAGCCCTTGGCCAGCCGCATCGCGTTCAGCAGCTTGTTGTGGCGGTCGGCCGGCAGCCGTGCCGCGGTGGCCGAGGCCATGCGGCGCGCCCAGCCCGGCAGGGCATTGAAGCGGCCGGCGTAATGGCCGCCCAGGTAACGCCGGTAGCCCCCGAACAGCTCGTCGCCGCCGACGCCGGACAGGATCACCTTGACGTCCTGGCGCGCGAACTGCGACACCAGGTAGGTCGTGATGAAGGCCGTGTCGGCGAGCGGCTCGTCCATGTGCCAGAGCAGCTTGGGCAACAGGCCGACGACATCGGGCTTGACGACGATCTCGTGGTGCTCGGTGCCGAACAGCTGGGCGACGCGACGGGCGTAGGGCAGCTCGTTGTAGAGCTGCTCGGCCGGGCCGCCTTCGAAGCCGATCGCGTAGGTGCGGATCGGCTGACCACCACCGTGCCGCGCCATGCTCGCGACCACCGCGCTCGAATCGACACCTCCCGACAGGAAGGCCCCGATCGGCACGTCGCTCACCATCTGCATGCGCACCGCTTCGTCGAGCGTGTCGCGGACGCGCTCGATCCATTCGGCTTCGCGGGTCACGGTGTCGATGCGCGTCGACAGCGACCACCAGCGCCATTGGCGGACCTGGCCGTCCTCGACTGCCAGCAGCGTTGCCGGCGGCAGCTTGACGATGCCCTTGAAGAGGCTGTGCGGCGCGGCGACGTAGCCCAGGTGCAGGTAGTCGCCCAGGGCCTCGCGGTTCAGCTCGGCACGCAAGCCGGGCAGCTCCAGCAGCGCCTTGGCCTCGGTGGCAAACGCCAGCCGCCGGCCATCGTGGTGCACGTACAGCGGCTTGACGCCGATGCGGTCGCGGCCGATCAGCAGGCGGCGCCGCCGTGCGTCCCACAGCGCGAAGTCGAACATGCCGTTCAGGCGCGGAACGACTCCGTCGCCCCACGCCGCGTAGCCGTGCAGCAGGACCTCGGAGTCCGACCCGGTCTTGAAGACATGGCCCAGTGCCTGCAGCTCCGCCCGCAGCTCGCGGAAGTTGTAGATCTCGCCGTTGCAGACGATGGTGAGCTGGCCGTCGGCGGTGCTGATGGGTTGATGCCCACCGGACAGGTCGATGATCGACAGCCGGCGCATCGCGATGCCGCAGTTGCCGTCGATGTGCTGGCCTTCGTCGTCCGGGCCGCGGTGGGAGGTGACGTTGCCCATCGCCGTCAACAGCGCCGGCGCGACCGGGCTGCCGTCGAGGTGGATCAGGCCGTGGATGCCGCACATCGGTATCAGGCTCCCAGCGCCGACGGGACAGTCAGGCCGCGGCACGACAAGGCCCGGCGGTAGACCTCGGCATAGCGCGCCACGCTCGCCGTCCAGGTGCGCTCCTGTTCGACGAAGCGACGTGCATTGGCGCGCATCTGCGGCCAGCGGTCCTGGTCGGCCAGCGCATCGGCAAGACCCTGCGCCAGCGCCGTGGCATCGCCGGCCGGGCACAGGTAGCCGGTGTCGCGGTGGCGGATCAGCTCCCGGTGGCCGCCGACGTTGCTGGCGACAAAGATGCGACCCTGTGCCATGGCCTCCAGCGGCTTGAGCGGTGTCACCAGTTCGGTCAGGCGAATGGGCAGCCGCGGGTAGGCGAGCACGTCGATCAGCTCGTAATAGCGCTGGACCTCGGAATGCGGCACGCGGCCGGTGAAGACCACCGCGTCGGCCAGGCCGGCGGCCTGGACCTGCGCCTTCAGCGCCGCCTCCTGCGGGCCGCCACCGACGAGCAGCAACACCGCATCGGGCCGCGTCCGGCGCAGCTGCGCGAGCGCGTCGACCAGCAGATGCAGGCCCTCGTAACCGTAGAACGAGCCGGCAAAGCCGATCACCGTACTGCCCTGCAGCCCCAGCCGGGCTTGCAGTTCGGGCGAGGCCGGCACACCGAACTGGAAGTTGGTCACATCGACCGCATTCGGGATCACGGTGATCTTCTGCTCGGCGATCCCACGCGCGGCAATGTCGCCGCGCAGTCCTTCGCAGATCGTCGTGATCTGGTCGGCGCCCTTCAGGGCCAGGGTCTCCAGTCCACGCGACACGCGGTAACGCAGGCTGCCCTCGGTCGTGGTGCCGTGGTCGACCGCGGCATCCTCCCACGAGGCCCGCATCTCGTAGACCACCGGCAGCCGCTTCTGCAGCCGCACCCACAGCGCCGGCAGCGCGTTGAGCACCGGCGAGTGGGCGTGGATCAGGTCCGGGCGTTCGGCCTCGCAGACTTCGGCGATGCGCGCTGCGGTCAGTCGCATCTGCGCCAGCAGGCCCTCGCGGCCGCTGTTCGGCGTTCGGTGCAGCGTCAGGCCGTCGACCGATTCCTCCCGCGCAGCGCCGGCGCCTTGTTTGGGCGTCGTCAGCTGCAGCGTGGTCCAGCCGCGGCGTCGTTGCTCGCGCAGGATCGCCAGCGTGCGGAAGGTGTAGCCGCTGTGCAGCGGGATCGAGTGATCCAGCACGTGCAGGATGCGCATCAGGCAGCCGCCTCCAGGGCCGTCGGCACGGCGGCGCTGCCACCCGTGCCCTGGCCATCCATCACGTTGCGCAGGAAGCCGTCGAACATCAGGAGCGTCCACAACGGCGCGCTGTAGTCGCGCTGGCCGCTGCTGTGCGCGTCGACCAGGTGGCGCAGGTAGGTCGGGTCGAACCAGCCGGTGTCGAGCAGCCGCGGGCCGAGCAGGCTGTCACGGACGCGCTGCTTCAGCGGGCCACGGAACCAGCGCGCCAGCGGCACCGCAAAGCCCATCTTCGGCCGGTACAGGATGTCGTGCGGCAGGGCCGGCTCCATGGCCTTCTTCAAAAGCCACTTGCCTTCGTTGCCGCGCACCTTCATGTCGGTGGGCAGCGTCGCCAGCCACTCCACGAGCGGGTGGTCCATCAGCGGCTCGCGGACCTCCAGACTGTGGGCCATGCTGGCGCGGTCGACCTTGGTGTTGATGTCGCCGACGAGGTAGGTCTTCAGGTCCAGGTACTGGATCAGCGCCAGCGGATCGTCGGTACCGGCATTGGCGGCATGACGGTCGAACACGGCGCGCGCGTTGTAGCCGCCGAGCTCGCGCTTGAACGCCGGGCTGAACATCTGCGCGCGCATCGGGTCGCGCAGGATCGAGACGCTGTGGAAGTAGGCCTCGACCGAACTGCGCGCCATGCCCTCGAAGGTGGTCTTGGCGCGGAACATGCGAGGCGCCCAGTCGGCCTTCGGGTACACCCGTCCGAGCAGGCCGAACACCGGACGGCGCAGGCCGGCAGGCAGCGCCGAACGCATGCGCTCCTCCATCAGGTGCAGCCGGTAGCGCCGGTAGCCGCCGAAGCTCTCGTCGCCACCGTCGCCCGAAAGCGCCACCGTCACGCGCTTGCGCGCGAGCTGGCAGACCCGGTAGGTCGGGATCGCCGAGCTGTCGGCATAGGGTTCGTCGTACAGGCTGGCCAGCGTATCGAGCAGGCCGAAGTCGTCGCTCTTGACGGTCTCGACGAAGTGGTCGGTGCGGTAGCGGTCGGCCACGGTCTTGGCAAACGCCGCCTCATCGAAGGCCGGGTCGTCGAAGGCGATCGAGCAGGTGTGCACCGGCGCGTCCGACAGCCCCGCCATCGTCGCGACCACGGCCGAGCTGTCCACGCCGCCACTCAGGAAGGCGCCGAGCGGCACCTCGGAGATCATGCGCAGCTTCACGGATTCGGCCAGGCGCTCGCGCAGCTCGACCTGGGCATCGGCGGCCGAGACCGGGTTGTCGAGCGTGAACCGCACGTCCCAGTAGGGCTTGGATTGCGGCATCGGATCGCCACGCCGCCACAGCATCAGGTGCCCGGGCTCGAGCTTTCGTGCCTGGCGGAAGACGGTCCGCGGCTCGGCCGAATAGCCGAGCGCAAAGTACTCCTCCACCGCATACGGGTCGATCTCGCGCTTCAGGCCGCCGTGGGCCAGCAAGGTCTTCAACTCGGAGCCGAAGACCAGCCAGCCGTCGTCCAGCAACGCGTAATGCATGGGCTTGACGCCCAGACGGTCGCGCGCCATGAACAGGGTCTGCTTCGACCGGTCCCAGAGCGTGAACGCGAACATGCCGCGCAGTCGCTGCACGCAATCCGCACCCCAGGCCCGCCAGGCGTTGACGATGACTTCGGTGTCGCTCTTGGTCCGGAACGCCAGGCCCAGGGCCTGCAGTTCGGCCATCAGGGGCTGGTAGTTGTAGATCTCGCCGTTGAACACGATGACGACGCTGCCGTCGGCACTGTGCAGCGGCTGCTGGCCGGTGGCGATGTCGATGATCGACAGCCGCCGGTGGCCAAAGCCCAGACCCGGCTCGAGGTGCACGCTGCCTTCATCGGGGCCACGGTGGTGCTGGGCGTCGTTCATGCGCGCCAGCACACCAGCGTCGGGGGCGCGCGTGCCACGGGTGTCGAAGAGGCCGGTGATGCCGCACATGGGCTGGTCAGGTGGGCTCACGCCCCGCATGCAAAGCCGGGAATCCTACGCCAGCCCCTTGTCACGAGCGGTGCTGCCACGGCGGTGCAGGCTGGACCGCATGACTTCTGGCACGAAGATATACCGGGCACCCGGAGAACCCGGGGGCGAGACGAAAAAAAGCCCCGCGGAGCGGGGCCGGTCGGGTCGGAAGCGGGGGTCGCGCTTCAGGCGACCCGGCGACGCCGGGCGATGCCGGCCACGACGCCCAGGCCCGCCAACAGCAGGGCCCAGGTTCCCGGCTCCGGGATCACGTTGGCGTAGGGCTTGTACATCCAGATCGAGGCGTCCCGGGAATCGTTGTTCCACTCGTCCATCGCAATGAAGGCACCGAGCTCGCTGATGTACTTCCACTTGCCGAGAACGCCCCGCACGTGGTTGCCCGCCGGCTGCGCGAACGTGGTGCTCGGCGCGACATGCACCGTCCAGATCGGGTCCATCGCGCCACCGGGCAGGTACTCCGGCTTGGTCACCCAGACGGTGCCCTGGAGGTTGCCGTCCCAGAGAACGAACTGGTCGTTGACCTGGTCGTACTCGATCGCGGTGTCGATGCTGGTGTCCAGCGGGTTGCCGTTGATGTCGACCAGGCGAACGCTGAAGTCCAGGTTGGCCCCGGGATTGTTGGTGTTGTTGTTCGCCAGGTTCCAGACCGCCAGATCGCTGACCCGGCCGACCGCAGGCTGCGCCGTGCGCACGAAGAGGCCGCGGTTGGTGTCGATCGCCGCCGTGCCTTCGCGCATCACGCTGTTCTGCGTCGTGCCGACACGGGCCCAGGTGTCCGGGCCGCCGTTGATGCCCAACTGGTAGCGCCAGAGCTGCGGTAAGCCCGAAGCGTTGGAGTCGATGCTCAGGTAGATGACGTCGCGGCCGTTTTCACTGCGGTAGGCATTGGTGCCATTGAGGTAGCTCATGCCCTGGTTGATGGGCAAGCCACGCCAGGGGTCGTTGAGCCGCTCCTCCCAGGAGACGCTGCCCTGGGTCGCCGGGTTCCAGCCGGTACCGTCTGCACCGCCGACCTTGTTCGGATCGGCCTTGGAGGGATCCCACCACCAGACACCGGTGCGCAGGTTGTTCGGACCCCCGGTCAGCGGACCGCCACTGTTGTAGGCACCACCGCCGAACACGACAAAGCGGTCGGCGCCCGGCGCGTAGACGTTCAGGTCGAAGGTGTGGGCGCTCTGCGGCGCGCCGTCGCCAGCGACCCGCCACTGCGTCCCGGGCGCGATGTCGACCCGGCTGGGCAAGGTGCCGCGTGTCCACTGGCCGTTGAGCCCGGACATCGTATACACCTCGTTACCAATGTAGTTGGCATGGCCTCCGCCGTAGATGATCAGCTGCCCCCGATTGCTGTCCCAGTCGAAGCTCGACCAGGCCCTCGCAACGGCTTCGGGGCCGGACGGCAGGAACGGAGCCGCCACCGAGCCGGTCGCAAACGCGCTGCCGAAAGTCGTGGTGTTGACCTTGACCCAACCCCCTTCGGGCGTGGTGTTCAGCAGGCCCTGCAGGTAGGACGTGTCATAGGCGGTGGCCGGCAAGGAAATCAGAGCCGCAGCGGCGACGCTCAAGAGCTTGTATGGGGTTCTCATCCTGATGACTTTGTGTAGGGCGATGGGTCGACCGTCTGGAGCCGATAGGGCCCTCGGTGGGAGACGATGGCGCAAAAGGCGCGTTCCGACAACACCGCGAATCGGCGGGTGCCGGCGCTCGAAACGTGAATTTTCAGCGACTTCCGAGCCGTGCCGCGTCGTGGCCGAGCACGCTGCGGTAGACCCCCGCGTAGCCCTCGACCATGGCGTCGAGGCTGAACCGCCGGATCGCGGCCTCGCGTGCTGCCAGGCCGATGGCCCGGGAACGATCACGGTCTTCGTGGTGGCGGACCAAGGCAGTCGCCAGGGCCTCAACGTCCTCCGAGGCGAACAATTCACCCGTCAGGCCGTCGTCCACCAGTTCCGGGTTGCCTCCGACCCGGGTGGCCAGGACCGGCAGACCCGTCGCCATGGCCTCAAGCAGCGTGTTGGAAATGCCTTCGGCCAAGGACGGCAGAACGAAGACGTCCATCGCCCGCATCAGTTCGGGTACGTCGCGCCGGTCGCCGGCCAGCCAGGCCAGATCACCCACGCCCGCGCCGTCGAGCGCCGTCTGTACCGCCGCTCGCTCGGCACCGTCGCCGACCAGGACCAGCCGGGCATCGCTGCGCATCGCCGGCTGAATGGCCAGCGCCAGGGCAAAGGCCCGCGCCAGCAGGACCGGGTTCTTCACCGCCTGCAGGCGGCCGACGGCGCCCACGATCCAGTGCTGTTGCGGCGACCAGGGACAGCCGTCGATCCGGGGCACATCGGTGGCCGACGCGGGAAAGAAGCGATCGGTATCGACGCCGTTGCACAGATGACGGATGCGTCCTGGCGCAATGCGGACGCGATCGACCAGGTACTGCCGCAGGTCCAGCGACACCGTGGTGTAGCGCTGCACGAAGGGCGAGAACAAGCGACGGACCCGCTGATGGCGGACGCTGGTCCCGTCAAGGTCGTCGACGTCGCGACCGTGTTCGCCATGGACCCGGCCAGGCACGCCAGCCGCCCAGGCCACCGGCTGCATCTCGAGCGCCGCGAGGTTGCGCGTGTGCACGATCTGCGGTCGGTGCTCGCGAATCAGCCGCCACAACGCCGGGTAGACACGCAGCCCGTGGCCGGGCGGCTTGTGCAGCGCGACGCAAAGCACCTCGGGGTCGGCAAGCCGCTTGCTGAAGGCGGTGACCTCGGTCAGCGCGACCACCATGTGCCGCCAGTGGTCGCGCGGCAGCCGGTTGATCAGGTTGACGACACCGTTCTCGAGCCCGCCGGTGTCAAAGCGATGCAGCACGTGCATCACCAGCGGTCGATCATCTTTCCCGTCCATCAGCGTCGGCTCGACAGCCGCCGCGGGATCACAGGCGCCAGAGGCGGAAGCCCGCATCCCGGATCAGCGAGGGATCAAACGCGGCCTTCACGTCGATGAAGGCCCCGCCCTTGACGAGCTTCTTGGCAAAGTCCTCGGCGGCCAGCGTCGTGAACTCGCGGTGCGACACCGCCGCCACCACGGCGTCGGCACGTGGCAGATCCTCCCAGGGCACCAGGCGCACGCCGTACTCGTGCATCGCCTCCTCGGCATCGGCCTGCGGGTCGGCAACGAACACTTCCACGCCGTAGCTCTCCAGCTCGCGGATGATGTCGATGACCTTGCTGTTGCGGAGATCGCCGCAGTTCTCCTTGAAGGTCAGGCCGAGCACGTTGACCCGGGAACCCTTGATGTAGGAGCCGCTGGCGATCATGTTCTTGATCGTCTGCTCGGCGACGAACTTGGCCATGCCGTCGTTGATCCGGCGGCCGGCCAGGATGACCTGCGGGTGGTATCCCAGCATGTCGGCCTTGTGCGTCAGGTAGTACGGATCGACGCCGATGCAGTGCCCGCCGACCAGGCCGGGCTTGAACTTGAGGAAGTTCCACTTCGTGCCGGCGGCCTCGAGCACTTCGGACGTGTCGATGCCGATCTTGTCGAAGATGATCGCCAGCTCGTTCATCAGCGCGATGTTCAGGTCGCGCTGGGTGTTCTCGATCACCTTTGCGGCCTCGGCAGCCTTGATGCTGCTGGCCCGGTGCACGCCGGGCACCACGATCTTCTCGTACAGCTCTGCCACCTTGGCCAGCGTCTCGGGGGTGTCGCCGGAGACGATCTTCAGGATCTTGGTCAGCGTGTGCTCACGGTCGCCGGGATTGATGCGCTCGGGGCTGTAGCCGACGAAGAAATCCTGCTTCCACTTCATGCCGGACTCGCGCTCCAGCACCGGGATGCAGACCTCCTCGGTCGCGCCGGGGTAGACCGTGCTCTCGTAGACGACGATGGCGCCCTTCTTCATGTGTCGACCGACGCTGGTCGAAGAGCCGATCAGCGGCTTGAAGTCCGGGATGTGGGCCTCGTCCACCGGCGTCGGCACGGCGACGATGACGATGTCCGCCTCGGCCAGCATCTTCGGGTCGTCGGTGTAGATCGCGTGCGTGGCGGCCTGGACCTCGGCGTCGCTGAGTTCACGCGACGGATCGGTGCCACGTTGACAGGCCTGGACCTTGTGGGTCGCGATGTCGAATCCGATGGTGCGCATTTGCTTGCCGAATTCAACGACGAGCGGCAGGCCGACGTAGCCCAGGCCAATGACGGCAACGGTGTTCATGGAAAAGAGTGCGTGGTTGGGTGATGAGGACTCGGGGACGAGGACGCCGCAAACGGCATCAGCGTCCGAAGACGGAGGTTCAAGGGCTGGAGCGCGCCGCCTCCAGCATGCGGGTCAGGTCTGGCCAGCGCGCAGCGGCAAAACCGCCCAGTCGGGCCTGAGCCGCGGGGACATCGGAGTCACCTTCGATGGAGGTGTAGAGGATCAGCACCGCCGCGTCGTCGCCGCGGCCCAGCAGGCGGTTCAGTGCCAGTTGAACCTTGGCCCGGTACTCGCTCGTCGTGAAGGTGCCGCCGACCCACCAGACCTGTGCCGCCAACAGTCGCGGCGCGGCGCCGGAGTCGACGCTGGCCGATGCCCGCAGGACGGCGGTCCGCAGGGGCACACCGACGCCCGGAACCTCACCTTGCCCCCTTGACACCTGAGTCCACCGCACCGGCACGGGCTCGACGAAAGCGTTGGTCGAACTGACCATCTTGCGGTCGAATCCCTGGTCGCGGTAGTAGCCGACCCACAGCCCGACCGGCGCACCGGCATCGCCACCGCGGTACTGGGTGCGCGCCACGGCGCTGGCGTTCAAGTAATGCGGCGTCCAGTCCGACAGCGGTGTCCCATCTTGTGTCCAGGCGGCCGACGCGGCCGGCAGGTCCAGTCGAGGAGCACCGCCGCGGCTGGACTGCTCGAGCTTCCAGATCGCACCGTGGGTGGCGAACATCAGACCGATGATGCCGACGATGACGATGGCCTGGCGCGGTGCGATCGATGCTTCGCCCAACACGGCACCCGAAGCGGTCGGCGCCACGGCAGGCGCCTCGGGCTCGGACCAGCGGGCCCCGATGACGAACATCAGGAAGATCACGAAGCCAAAGAACACCCAGCCGTAGATCAGGTGGTCGGCACCCGCCGCGATCTGGTTGCTGGTGAGGTGGGCCACCATCACGATGGCATAGGCACGCACCCAGTTCGCGACGATGGGCACGAGCAGCGACACCAGGACAAACAGGACCCGGCGCTTCGTCGACCGGTAGTTCAGGTAGGCGAACAGCGTGCCGACCATGAACGACGCGATCAGGTAGCGAACGCCGCTGCAGGCTTCGATCACCGACCAATGACCGCTCGGGATCACGAACTGCAGCCCCTCGCGGAACACCGGCACGCCCGTCAGTTGGAGGGCGACGACCGTGAAATCGGCCGTCCAGTCCATCATCGGCTCGACCATGAAGTCGCCGAACGGCACGGCAAAGTACAGGAACAGGAGCGGGAAGGCGAGTCGTCTCGTGATCGCCCAGCCGAACAGCGCCGGCACGCACAGGACGATCAGGCTCACCAGCGCAAACTGGGTCGCGGCATTGACGCTGGCGAGTTCGGCCAGCAACCACGCGGCGCAGACCGCCGTGATCGGCAGCAGCAGGACCGGTTGCGGCTGTCGTGGCAGCAGGGCGAGTTCGGCTCGCCGCCGCCAGACCAGCCACAGCACGATCGGCGGAACGAGGAAGGCGTGCGTGAAGGTCTCGGAACGGATCCAGATCGACACCATCGCGACCGCGGTGTCACGGAACGCGAAGAGCACCAGCGCCAGCAGAGCCAGCGCCGGCAGCAAGGCGACAAGGCCGCGGCCGATCGTCGCCACGCTGAGGCCGGAGGGTGTCGGAGCGTTGCTCATCCCAGACTCCTCACGACCATCGGCCCGAGCCAGTTGGCCACTGTCAGCGGCAGCTTGCGCCAAGTCTCGATCAGCAGCTTGTACTTGGCGTTGCTCGGGTTGTTCTGCGGCACCGCGTCGCGCTTGAAGAGCTGGAACTCATAGGCCAGCGGCTGCGGCTCGAAACCCCAGTTCTTCTTGAAGGCGTAAGGCCCGGTGCCGAGCTTGCTGCGGCCGTAGTCGAAGAGGGTGTCGCCGCGTGCGCAGGCATGGCGCATCAGCTCCCAGTACTTGAAGTCGTTGGCGGCAAGGTCTCGAGCGGCCTCGTCGTCGCCGGCGTAGTACGGCAGCACCTCGCCGCGGAAGCGGAATCCCAGCACGCTGGACAGCAGTTGCCCGCTCGGCCCGGTGACGGTCAGCACCTCGCAGTCGCTGCCGTATTCGCGTCGCAAGGCTTCGAACCACGACTTGGGCAGCGCCGGGGTGCCGTGACGGTGCACATTGCCGGCATACAGGGAAAAGAAGCGATCCACGCCAGGGTCGAAGCTGGCGGTGAGGTCGTTCTTGATGCCTTTGCGGACCATCGCACGCTGCTTGCGCGGAATGGCGAGCATGTTGGCCTCTTCGTCGGCCAGGATGGGCTTTCGGAAGGTGACGTAGAGATCCTGCAGCGGCCAGTCGGCATGGCGACGCTCGAGATGGCGCAACTCGAGGTGCTGGGCGCCACGCTGGCGGCCGAGTTCAATGGCCGCGCGTTCGAGCATCGCGGCGCTGGCCGCATCGTTGGCGGCGACACCGCCGTAGACGGCAAACGGCAAGCTCGTGATGGCATGGCCGAAGAGCAGGCTCTTGATCTCGCCCAGCGGCAGCACGCCGGTGATCTGTCCGGCCTCATGCGTGTACAGGTAGTGCGTGGCGTGGCCAAAGGTGCTGGCGATGGCGCGGCCCCAGGCGGTACGGTGGAACACGCTCGCCTGCGGGCACGCCAGCACGAAGGCGTCCCACAGCGCGGCGCTGCGGGCGTCGGCCAGGTCCAGACGCTCGAGGGTCGGCATTGCGCTCGTCCCTAGCGCCCAGGCGCCGAGGCCGCCACCGGCGCGGCAAGGAAGACCTCGTCCATGCGGCCCCAGCGGAAGTCGGACAGCAACTGCCGCAGGCGCCCTTCGGTCCGGCCGATGTTGACGTAGTGGCGAAAGCGCGTCTTCGCGTCGATACCGGGCACGCGAGGCTGGCCGGCATCGATCTCCCAGGGGTGGAAGTAGAAGACCGCCGGCGCCCGGTCCTCGCGGTTGATGCGCCGGATCAGGAAGCGCGTCATCGCATAGGGCATCAGCCGGAACCAGCCGCCGCCGCTGCCGGGCCAGTTGCGGTCGAAGGCGCGAACGGTCGTGACCGGGATCTCCAGCAGCCCCCCCGCGACGCGGTACGGGAATCGCGGCGAGTCGGGCATGCCGTAGTGGTCGTGCGCGATCGGGTAGACGCTGCTGCTGTAGCCGTGGCCGGTCTCGGCGAGCACGTCGAAGGCCCAGAGGTTGCTCGCGTCGATCGAGAAGCTCGGCGCGCGGTAGCCCTGCACCGCCTGGCCGGCGATGTCCTCGAGCAATCCTCGAGCCCGGCTCACGTCGGCACGGAAGGACTCACGCGAGAGATCGCTGGCGCGCTCGTGGCCGTAGCCGTGGCTGGCGAGTTCATGCCCGGCGTCGACGATGCGGCGGACGAGTTGCGGATAGCGCTCGGCGATCCAGCCCAGCGTGAAGAAGGTGGCCTTGACCTGGGCCTCGTCGAGCAGACCGAGGATTCGGTCGACGTTGCGTTCGACACGGCACTCGCGGCTGTCCCACTCGTCGCGGCGGATGTACGGCGCCATGGCCGAGACCTGGAACCAGTCCTCGACGTCGATGGTCAGCGCGTTGGTGATCGGCGGGGCAAGCATGGAATGGGCGAAGGCTCAGGCGAGCGCCGCCGGTGCACCGGCGTTCAGCCAGGCGTGCAGGTCAGCAGCGATGCGACCAGCGGCGTGGCCGTCCCAGAACTCGGGGACCCGGCCCCGCTTGCCGCGGCCCGCCAGTATGTCGCCCACGGCGGCGCGAATCGCATCGAGATCGCGACCAACCATCGTGTTCGTGCCTTGTTCCACGGTGATCGGCCGCTCGGTGTTCTCGCGCAGCGTCAGGCAGGGGACGCCGAGCGCCGTGGTCTCCTCCTGCAGGCCGCCGGAGTCGGTGAGCACGACGGTGGCGCCGTCCATCAGGCCGACCATCTCCAGGTAGCCCTGCGGCGGCAGAACCGCAACCCGCGCGCCTGCCAGCAAGTGGCCCAGTCCAAAGCGCTCGATGTTGGCCCGCGTGCGCGGGTGCATCGCAAACACCAGGGGCAGCCGTGCCGACAGCTCGGCCAGCACCGCCAGCAGCGGCGCCAGCGTGTCGGCGTCGTCGACGTTGCTCGGCCGATGCAGCGTGACGACGCCGTAGGCACCCGCCACCAATGCGGCGTCCTGGCCATGTTCGGCCAATGTCGCCGCCGCCGACCGTGCCGCGCTGCGGTGCGACAGCAACGAGTCGATCATGACGTTGCCGGCAAAGCACACGCGCCCGGCGGCGATGCCTTCGCCCACCAGGTTGTCCAGGGCCGAACGCTCGGTCGTGTACAGGCGGTCGGAAATCCGGTCGGTGAGCACGCGGTTCACCTCTTCGGGCATGCGACGGTCCCCGCTGCGCAGGCCGGCTTCGACGTGGACGACCGGCACGTCCTTCTTGCAGGCCACCAGCGCAACGGCCAGCGTCGAGTTGACGTCGCCGACCACCAGCACGCAGCTCGGCCGGTGTTCGTCCATCGCCGGCTCGATGCGCTTCATCACTTCGGCCGTCTGCACCGCGTGCGAGCCCGAGCCGACGCCGAGGTTCAGGTCCGGACGCGGCAGCTGCAGGTCGGCAAACAGCTTGTCGCTCATGCTGGAGTCGTAGTGCTGGCCGGTGTGCACCAGCAGCGCCGGGATCGGCGGCTGGTGGGCCGCGAACGCCCGCAGGATCGGGGCCATCTTCATGAAGTTGGGCCGTGCACCGACGATGCACATCACCGGACGCAGGGGCCCGGATCCGGTCGCTTCGCGGGTCATGGTGTCGAGCCCTCGTCTGGCTTCTTGGCCTGCATCGCTGCGACCAGCTTGCCCAGCATCGTCAGCGTCTGCACGTTGATTCGCTCCAGTCGGAGCAGGCTGCGCTCCAGGCGCTGCATTTGGTCCAGCCGCTGATCGGCCGAAAGCTGCGCGATCTGCTTCTTCATCGAGTCGGCCTCGGCCGCGTCGAGCTTGGCGTCGCCGAGGTCGATGTCCAACGACGCCCCTGCCAGTCCACCCGGCAGCAGCGGGTCGCCGCCCGCGGTCAGAGGCATCGGGCCCGAGTTGCCGCCGCCAGCGCGCAACGGCACGGCGTTTTCCTCAGCGAACTCGCGCACGACCTCGGCCACGGCCTCGGCTGTCAGATGCGTCTGGCCCGCCAGGAACCCGGCCAGCAGCAACCGGTCGGCGATCGCGTTGATGCGCCGGGGGATACCGCCGCTCGCCTTGTGGATGCCCTCGAAGGCCGCGGCGTCGAAGCTCGGCCGGCCCTTGGCACCGGCACACTTCAGCCGGTGCTCGATGTAGCCCCGGGTTTCGTCGGCGTCGAGCGGGCCGATGTGGCAGGTGGCCGCGACACGCTGCCGGAACTGCTCCATCTCAGGGCGCTGGAGGATCTCGCGGAACTCCGGCTGGCCGACCAGGAAGCTCTGCAGGAGCGCCTGGTTGCCGAACTGGAAGTTGCTCAACATGCGCAGCTCCTCGACCGCGCGTGGCGTCAGGTTCTGCGCCTCGTCGACGATCAACAGGCAGCGCTTGCCCTTGCTCGTCTGGCTGATCAGGAAGGCTTCGAGCGTGATCAGCAGCTCGCTCTTGGGCACGTCCTTGACGCGAAAACCGAACGCCGCGCCGACCATGCGCAGCGTGTCCTCGGCGCCGAGCTGGGTCGTCACCAGATGGCCGGTGACGACGTTGCTGCCGGCCAGACCCTCGATCAGGCTGCGCAGCACCATCGTCTTGCCGGCGCCGATCTCGCCGGTGATGACGATGAAGCCCTCGTTGCGCGACACCCCGTACTCGAGGTAAGCCTTCGCACGGCGGTGCTGCTTGCTCGCGAAGTAGAAGCTCGGGTCCGGATTGAGCTGGAAGGGCTTGGCCGACAGGCCGTAGAAGGCTTCGTACATGGCGCGGCTCAGAACCTCAGGCCCAGCGAGGCGCCCAGCGCGGTCTCGCGGTAGGGGTCGCGCGGGCTGTTGAAGACCGAGTAGCGGCCATTCAAGCCCAGCGTGGTTCGCGGTCCGAGCTGCCCGCTGAGCGAAGCCGTCACCGACTTCAGCTCGTTGCCCGGATTCGACGCATTGCCCTGCACGAGCTGACGCGAACCCAGCAGGGAGATCGACCATTGGGGGGTCAGTCGCCAGCCGAGCGCCACGTTCCATCCCCAGAGTTGGGTCCGACCCGGGTCGGTGGCAACAGCCGAAACCGTGTCGAGCACCCGCGTGTCGCTCGAGAAGGCGGAGACCGTGACCGAAGCGCGACGCCCGGTCCAGGCGGCGGACAGGTCGTGCCGCTCCTGCAACGAGATGGCACCGTTGACGCTGCCCCCGGAAACCAGCGACTCTGCCGGGATGCCCAGGGCTCGCAGGAAGTCGCGAACCGCCTGTTCGCGCTCCACCGGATCCGGGAACCGCGACGCGAACTGGGCAAACAGCAACTGGTAGGCCGTCTGCGGCTGACCGACTCCCGCGGGATCGCTGCCGTTGCTGACGTCGCGGGTGGTCGAGTAGCGCCACACCGTGCGCGGCGTGCGGTGCTGGAAGACGAAGCGCCAGCCGTCGCCGAAAAAGCGGCGGTCGCTGTTCAAGCTCAGCTCGGTACGGGGCGACGGAGTCCAGCGCAGTCCCAGGCCCCAGTTGTCGTAGCGGCGTCGCTCCAGGCCGCCGACGTCGGTGTCCTCCTGCCCGGCATTGGCCGAGAACTCCCAGTCGATGTCCGGACGCCAGGTCAGGCTCGCATTGACGCGATCGTTGACGGTCTCGCGGCTGGCCTTGGGGTCGGTGGTCTGGTGGTTGGCGCTGAAGGCCCATCCCAGGCCCAGGCCTCGCCCGGCCGACGCGAGGGAAACGCTGGCACCCAATGTGGTCGAATCCGCGGCGATCGAATCGCGGCCGTTGGTCCCGCTGGCCACGAGGCGAAACTCGGCCTTGGCCCAGTCCGAAATCCGGCTGCGGAACGAGGGCGACAGGTACAGGCTGCCGACCTCGGTTCGAT
>Ga0068876_10001249_pt1 | contig 20079 bp, 14 predicted proteins | sample NOAtaG_6_FD_66442 | JGI IMG/M metagenome (GOLD analysis project Ga0068876, IMG submission 66442) | Freshwater lake microbial communities from Lake Erie, under a cyanobacterial bloom - NOAA_Erie_Diel5S_2200h metaG | ecosystem: Environmental > Aquatic > Freshwater > Lake | place: USA: Ohio, Lake...
CCGCTCACCGAGCCGGTCGCCGACGCCGCACCCGCGCCGCCCGCGCCATCGACGCCCGAGAGGCCCGAGACGCCCGGCGCGCCCTCGAAGGGCGAGGAGTACACCGTGCACTGCGAGCCGGAGGCGTTCGTCGTGCCCTCGAGGTGGAAGCCGCCTGCGCCGCCCGCGCCGCCCCGCGGTGCGGTGAGGCCCGCGGCGCCGGAGCCCGAGCGCGTGGGCGCGGCTGCGCTCGTCACCGGGTTGGTCGCCGACCCGCCCGCGCCGCCGCTGGCCGACACGCCGCCGCAGCTCGCGACCGCGCCCGCAGGACCCGCCGTCGCTGCGCTCCCGCAGGCCCGCCGCGCCGACGCGAAGCCCGTCGCGCCCGCGCCGCCCGCGGCACCCGACGCCCCCGCGCTCCCGGTCGCTCCGTCGCCTCCGGTGCCGGCGATGATCGTGTTGTTCTGGATCAAGAGGTCGTTGTCCGAGTCGCGCACCCACACCGCGATCGAGTTGCCTCCGGTGCCGGCGCTGACGCTGGTGATGACGAAGCCGCTGAGCTCCGTCGCGCTCGTGATGGAGTTCGCGACGACGGTGATCCGGTCCGCGGCGCTGCCCACGCTCGAGGCCACGTCGGTGCCGCGGATCGAGGTCCCGAACACGTTCGGGTTGCGCACCCAGTTCGTCGCGTTGTGGCCGCCGAGGAGCGAGATGCCGTTCACCAGCGTCACGTTCTCCACGAAGAGCCCGCTCGAGACCCGCACGCGCACCCGGCCCGAGGTCTGGGCACGCAGGAGGCCGCCGCCGATCGTCGCGCAGGGCGCGTCCCATGCCCCGCAGGTCGAGGTGTCGGCCCCGCCGTCCGCCGGCGTCGAGACGTAGATGGTGTCGGGCTCCGGGAAGAGCTCGCAGCCGTTGTCGCGCACGCCGTCCGCGTCGATCCACCCGGTCTCGCAGGTGAAGCCGCAGGTCGCGGTGCTGCCGGCGACGTTGCAGCGCGGCACCACGTGGTAGGCGGCGGAGCCGCCGGGCCAGCCGAGCTCGCAGTCGAAGCCGCAGGCGCCGCAGTGCTCGGTCGTGCCGTACACGCCCGAACCGCTCCGGAAGCCCTCGTCGGTCACACCGTCGCAGTCGTCGTCGACGTAGTCGCAGCTCTCGCTCGGGCTCGGCGTGCCGGCGACGCCGTCGCAGATCGGCGCGCCGCTCGGGTCGCTCGGGTCGCAGACGGTCACGCCCGCGCGCCGGCAGGTGCCGAGGCCGGAGAAGCAGGCCGTCCCGAGCCCCGGGAAGTCCTCGTTGATCGCGCCGTCGCAGTCGTTGTCGATCGCGTCGCAGACCTCGGGCAGCGTGCCCGGCAGAACCGTGCCCACGCAGCTCAGCGCGCCGTCGCTGCACTGCACGGTGCCGGGGCCGCACTCGCCGCCGAGGCCGGTCGAGCAGGCGAAGCCGCCGCCCGGGTTGCCGTCGTCCGCCGCGCCGTCGCAGTCGTCGTCCTCGGCGTTGCAGGTCTCGGTGCCGGGGAGCACTTGCCCGATGCAGGAGGTGAACATGCCGCCCGCGCAGGTCTGCACGCCGGCGAGGCAGCGGCCGACGCCGTCGGTGCCCGTCGGCCCGTCGTAGCAGCCGCGGGTCAGCGCGCGGCCGGTGCCGCTCTCGTCCTCGTCGACGTTCGAGTCGCAGTCGTCGTCGATCCCGTTGCAGGACTCGCCCATCGTCGACATCTCGGGCACGCACACGAGGCTGTTCGACACGCACTGCGTCGTGCCGCGCGAGCAAGCACCGGACATGCCCGTCGAGCACACGACGCCGGTCCCCGTGACCTCCTCGTCCGTCGCGCCGTCGCAGTCGTCGTCGAGGCCGTTGCAGAGCTCGGGTGCGCCCGGGTACGCATCGCCGTCCGCGTCGTCGCAGTCCGGGCCGTCGCAACCGACGCCCACGCCGTAGTCGTCGCCGTCGCCGTCCACGCAGCAGCGCTCGCCGACCGGCGTGCAGACCGGATCCGGGCGGGGAGTGATGACCGAGTCGATGCAGTCGAAGTTCGACGGGCACTCCGCGAGGTCGCGGATGCAGGTCTGCAGGCACACGCTGCCGCCGCTCGTCAGCTCGACGCAGTACGCGCCGGTTCCGCAGTCCTCGTCGGTCGTGCACGCCTCGCAGACGAGGCCGGCCGTGCCGCCGTCCGGATCCGGCGGCCGGGGCACGTCGCGCGGCGCATCCCCCGGCCCGCCGTCGACCATGGGCGCATCGGACACGTCGGGCAGCGGTCCGACGTCCCGCTCGGGGCGCACCGGTGTCCCGCAGTCGCATGCGGAGAAGAGCAGCCCCGTGAGGGGCAGCGTGAGCAGGCCGACGAACGACGGGGCACGACGGAGCGCGGGCATGGCGCGAGTCTACCAGCGTTCCGAAGGGCCACGAAGTCCCTGGCCGATGGGGTTTTCCCCGCCCGAAATGGGCCCCCGCTGCGGTATCCTCCGCCCCCGTGACGCTCCCCGCTCCGCAAGTCGTGCAGCGCCTCTCGCAGGTCGCGCGCATCCTCGAGTCGACCTTCCTCGGCAAGACCGAGACGGTGCGGCTCATGCTCGTCGCCGCGTGCGCCGGCGAGCACATGCTGCTCGTCGGCCCGCCGGGTACGGCGAAGAGCGCCATCGTGCGGCTCTTCGCCAAGCTGGTGGATGCCCGGTACTACGAGTACCTCCTCACCCGCTTCACTGAGCCGAACGAGATCTTCGGCCCGATCGACATCGCCGCGTTCCGCGCCGGCGCCTACAAGCGGCGCATGGAGGGCATGCTCCCCGAGAGCGAGATCGTCTTCCTCGACGAGGTCTTCAAGGCGAACAGCGCGATCCTCAACTCGCTGCTCGGTGTGCTCAACGAGCGCACCTACACGGTGGGCAGCTCGGTCGTGAAGGTGCCGCTCATCTCGGCGTTCGGCGCCTCGAACGAGGTCCCCAACGACGAGGATCTCATGGCGGTCTTCGACCGCTTCCTCATCCGCCTCCGCTCCGACAACCTCGACAGCTACCACTTCCAGGATCTCCTCGTGCGGGGCCTCGCGCACGAGGTCAGCAAGCTCAGCGGCGAGTACGACCGGCAGCAGCCGCTCCTCTCGGCCGCCGATCTGCGCGGGCTGCAGGTGACCTTCGCCGAGCGCATGCGGCGCTTCCCCGAGGAGTTCCTCGCGCAGTACAAGGGCTTGGTCTTCCAGATCCGCGCCGAGGGTGTCTCGGTCTCCGACCGCCGCGCGGTGAAGATGCTCAAGCTCTTCGCTGCGAGCGCCCTGCTCGACGGCCGCGCCGCACCCGACCCGAGCGACTTCTGGATCCTCAAGCACACCTGGAACAACCTCGATCAGGCCGAGATCCTCGACGGCGTCGTCGGCCCGGTCCTCGAAGGCTGGTACCGGGAGCACCCCGAGAGCCGCCGCGTCGCCGCGGAGGGCGTGGGCATCGAGGCGCTGCTCGCCGAGATCAACCGCATCCGCGACCTCGTCACCGGTGACCGCCCGCTCTCGGACATCCAGCTCTTCAGCCAGCTCAAGGCGCTCAACGAGATCAAGGCGGCCCTGCAGGCGATGGGCACCGAGCCGGCGCGGCAGGCGCTGATGCGCGTCGATCAGCTGCTCGGCCACGTGTTCCAGTCGGGCAAGTTCGCCTCGTGAGCGGAGGAGCCCGGCCTTGACCCCGGAGCAGGAGCGCGAGCTCGGCGGCCTCTTCGTCTCGGCCGTCGAGGTGCAGAACCCGGCCCAGCTGCTCCGGGCCGCGCAGTGGCGCAACACGCTGTGCCGGGTGGGTCTGGCGATGCCGCTCTGGGTCGTGCACGACCTCGGCGCCCTGCTCGTGGGCCCGCCGGGGCGCATCGCGGCGCGCGCCGCGCTCGGCAAGCAGCTCGCTCAGAACCCCGCGCTCGCGGCCGCGTACGCCACGTGGGTCGCGACGCTCGAGGAGGTCGCCGCGACCGAGATGGCCGTGCGCTCCCGGGGATGGCGGCTCACCGACGACCTCGTCTCGGTGGTGCTGCTCCGCATCCTGTCGCCGATCTGGGAGCGCTTCCTCGGCCCGGGCCGCCGGCCGATCGGGGTTCCGCTGCCCCTCGACCCGGAGCTCTACGCGCAGCTCGAGCCGCGCCTCGGCGCGCTCTTCGCCGGCCACGATCGCAGCCCCGACGTCGCGCTGCTCCAGTTCCTCTCCAGCGAGCAGCTGCGGCTCGTCATCGCGATCGAACAGATCGACCTCGACACGCTGAAGCTCCTCGGGCTCTTCGGCGCGGAGGCGAGCGCGGCGAGCGCGTTCGGGATGGTCGATCTGCTCGCCGTGCTCGAGTCGCCCGAGGCGAACGACGTCGTGAACTTTTCCCTCGATCTCTTGCCCAGTGTGCTCGAGACCAAGCGCGCGAGCGGAGCGCAGACCTTCAGCGTCGACGGCTACGCCGGCCTCGCGCGCCGCGGCACCCTCGACTCCCTCATGCTCTCCGAGCTCGCCTTCGACGAGGACCTCTTCGATCAGCGCTACTCGGAGAACGAGGTGTTCTACTACGCGCGCGAGAAGACCCGCGAGGAAGAGCGGCGCCTGCACTACGTGGTGTGCGACGCGACCGCCTCGATGCGCGGCCAGCGCGCGGTCTTCGCTCGCGGCCTCGCCCTCACCCTCACCAAGAAGCTCCTCCTCAAGGGGGACGACGTCTTCTTCCGCTTCTTCGACTCGCGCCTCTACGACGTTCACCAGGCGCGGGCCAAGCGCGCGCGGAGCGAGGTCGGGATCGACGTGCCCTACGTCCTCGCGTTCCAGGGGGAGCACGGTCGCAACTACGCGAAGGTCTTCGGGCTCCTCGTCAACGAGGTCACCCGCACCGCCCGGCGCGAGAAGAAGCGCATCACCTTCTACGTGATCACCCACGCCGAGTGCCACGTGCCGCTCGAGATCATCGATCGCCTCCGCAGCGTCGCGGGGCTCTACGGGATCTTCATGTTGCCGAGCGAGGGCGCGCTCGATCTCGAGTGGACCTCGCGGCTCTCGACCGTGCAGGTCGTCGACGAGGCGACGCTGCACCGCAAGGACGATCGGCAGCGGCGCGCCATGGACATCCTCGACGACGCGGCGGGTGAGCGTCCGAGCGCCGTGCCCCGCCCGCGGCAGGACGAGGACCGCCAGCGCCGCAAGGACCTCGACGACGCCGAGGCCGAGCTCGACGCGTACCTGCGGGGCGCCGGATGAGCGGCAGGCCGGTCGACGTCCGCGAGGGGCTTCGGCGCGGGGCCCGGGAGCTCGACTCCCGCCGCTATCCGGAGGCACTGAACCAGCTCTGGCCGGTGCTCGAGTCGCTCCGGATCGTCGACGACGAGCTGCGAAGCTGCCTCCGCGCGCTCCGCACCGCCTACCAGGCGCTCGGTGTCACCCGTGCGGTCGCGACGATCGAGCTCTTCCTCGGCAACTGGAGCGACGCGGAGCGTGCGTCGAGCGCGCCGCTCGACCGGGCGCGCGTGGCCGCGTCGCAGGCCCAGCACCTCGTTGCGGCGCAGCACTTCGAGGCCGCTGGCTGGCTCGGACACGCCGCGATCCAGTGCGAGCTCGGTCGCAACGATCGGGGCGCCCGCGTGCTGTGGGAGCGCCTGGCCGACGACCCACGCCTTCGGGACGAGCCCTACACCGCGGGGCTCGTGCGCTTCAACGCCGCCCGCGCGGCGGCCCGGCAGAAGGACCGCGACGCGGCGCGACGCCAGACGATCGAGTGCATGCACCTGCTCTCTGCGGCGGCCGACCAGTTCGAGGCCCGCGGCCTCCGCGAGCGGGCCTTCGATTGCTGGAACGTCGTGCTCGCGATCGGCCGCGAAGGCCGCTTCGAGAACCTCGCCGAGGGCTACCTGAACTCGATCCGCATCCTCCGCGAGGACGGACTCTGGCGCTACGCGCTCACCTACTACGAGGACTTCCAGGACCTCGCGACCTCGCGGGGCGAACTGCACGCCGCCGCCACGCTGTACCGTGAGGCCGCCGAGTACTGCCGGCGGCAGGGCCTGCGCTACGGCCCGGGCTACCGGCTGCGGGGCGCGGACGTCCACGCGCAGGCGGGCGAGGCCGCGCTGGCCGCCGGTGCCCCGCCGGAGATGGCGGAGAACGCGCTCTCCGCGGCGATCGGCGCGTGGAGCGAGCTCGGCCTGCATTCGCGCGTCCGCGGCGCCTACGAGCGGCTCTCGCAGCTCCCGCTGCCCGACGCGCGCAAGGCCCGCTACGCGCGGCTCGCCGCCCGCCTCGCGACGATCCCCGATGCGCCGGTCGAGCTCGTGAAATTCCCCGATGGCGAGAAGGGCGACAAGGCCTACCCCGAGGTGTGGCGGCTCGACGTGATCGAGTGGGAGCAGGCCGGCGATGCTGCCGAGACCATGGCCGAGCTCATGCTCGACGTGCGGACGAGCGAGCCCTCCCGCGTGCGGGCGCTCGTCGCCCGGCTGTGGCAGCTCGGACAGCTCTCGCACGGCGGACCCCTGCCGCCCGATACCCTCGCGACGCTCGCCTCGCACCTCGGCGCGACCGAGACCTACGTCGCCCTCGCGCCGCTCGAGGCCCTCGCCGCCCACCCCGAGCCGCGGGTGCGCGGCGCGGCGATGAGGGCGCTGGCCCGCATGTTCTTCAAGCGCTCGTTCGTGCCGCTCGGCCGCGGCCTCGAGGACCCCTCGCCCGAGGTCCGGCGCGACGCGGTCGCGACCCTGGGCCGCTTCCATTTCCGCCACGCCTTCGACCCCCTCGCGCGCATCTTCCGCGAGACCCGCGATCCCGAGGTACGGCGCGCCGCGCTCACCTCGCTCGGCAAGATCTCCTCGATCGAAGCCCTCGAGTTGCTCGTCGAGGTGCTCCGGCACGGGGACGCCGCGGACAAGTCGGTGGCCCGCGACGCGCTCGTGCGCGCGGATCACCCGGACGCGAGCGCCACCCTTCGTCGCATCGCGGCCTCCGAGCTCGGGGTCGCGCGGCAGGAGCTCGATCGGATCCTCCGCGCCCGCGGCGCGTGAGCCCGCCGCGGCGAGGCCGGATCGTTCAGGCCATCGCCCAGCCCGGGCGTGCATCGCATCGAGGCGACGTCACTCCGGGTGCTCGCGCAGGTACACCTCGATCCGCGCGCGCACCTCTTCCTCGCTGGGCTCGGCGAGGATCGGCGAGGGGAGCTCGATGATCTCGATCCGCGCCGAGGCCCCCGAGGTCGGCCCGATCACGACGTCCATGTGCACGGCGCTCGCGGCGTCCACGCCCGCGGGGATGGCGTTGCGGTAGGTGGCTTCGAGGCCGCTGCGCTCCACGACGCCCGTGACGAGCCGGGTGCCGAAGTAGCGGAGCACGAGGTCGAGCGGCTGATCCGTGGTGTACACGTGACGCAGATCGTAGGCGGCCATCTCCTCGAGGCCCCGCGGCAGGACGAGGCCCAGGACGCGCTCGTCGGACTCGAGCAGCTCACCGTCCGGTCCCACCACCGGCGGCGGCGGCGCTTCGCCGAGCCCCTCCGGGGTCGGCGGCGGCGCGATGAACTCGGCGGCCTCGCCCTCGGTGTCGGTCGGGCCACCGCTGCAGCCGAGGCAGAGCACCGCGCTCGCGAGGCGCAGACCGGCCCGACCTCGGCAAGCGCCGCGCGGCACGATCATCAGTGCACGTCCGCGCGCGACTGCGCGTGCGGTTCGTCCTTCTTGCTCCGGAGCGCGTCGCGACGGCTCAGCGCGGCGCGGCAGAAGCGGGCGAAGAGCGGATGCGCCGCGTGCGGGCGGCTCTTGAACTCCGGGTGGAACTGGCAGGCGATGAAGTACGGGTGCTTGCTCGTCGGCAGCTCGATCATCTCGACCAGGCCGAGCTCGGGCGAGACGCCCCCCATCACCATGCCGGCCTCCTCGAGGCGCTGCCGGTAGACGTTGTTGAACTCGAAGCGGTGGCGGTGCCGCTCGGAGATCTCGGTCGTCCCGTAGACGTCGGCCGCGAGGCTTCCGGGGACGAGGTTCGCGCGGTACGCGCCGAGGCGCATCGTGCCGCCCTTGCTCTTCACCCCGCGCTGATCGGGCATCAGGTCGATGATCGGGTCGGGGCACTCCGGCTCGAACTCGGTGCTGTTCGCGCGGCCGATCCCGCACACGTGGCGGGCGAATTCGATGACCGCCATCTGCATCCCGAGGCAGATCCCGAAGAACGGGATGCCCCGCTCGCGCGCCAGCTTGATCGCCTGGATCTTCCCCTCCGCGCCCCGGCCGCCGAAGCCGCCGGGCACGAGGATGGCGTCGACGTCGCCGAGCTCGCTCTCCACGTTCTCCGCGGTGATTCGCTCGCTGTCCACGTAGCGCACCTCGACCCGCGCGTCGTTCGCGAGCGCGCCGTGGGTGAGCGACTCGTGCAGCGACTTGTAGCTGTCGCGGAGGTGCACGTACTTGCCGACGAGCGCCACCGAGACCGTACCCTTCGGCGGGTTCTTGTAGGTCTCGACGGTCTTCTGCCAGGCCGAGAGATCCGGCGGGCGCGACCAGATGTTGAGCCGCTCGGCGACCTGGTCGTCGCACTTCTCGTCGTGGAGCGCGATCGGCAGCTCGTAGATGACGCTGACGTCGGGGGCCGCGATGACCGCGCCCACCGGCACGTTGCAGAAGTGCGCGATCTTTTCCTTCACGCTGCGCGGTAGCGGCTGGTCGGTGCGGCAGATCAGGATCTCGGGCTGGATGCCGAGGCCCAAGAGCTCCTTCACCGAGTGCTGGGTGGGCTTCGTCTTCAGCTCGCCGGCCGCGGCGATGTGGGGCACGAGCGTCACGTGCACCGAGACCGCGTTCTGCGGGCCTGCCTCGAGCTTCAGCTGGCGCACCGCCTCGAGGAAGGGCAGCGACTCGATGTCGCCGACCGTGCCGCCGATCTCCACGATCGCGACGTCGGCCCGCTGCGCGACGTCGATGATGCGGGCCTTGATCTCGTCGGTGATGTGGGGAATCACCTGGATCGTCGCGCCGAGGTACTCGCCTCGGCGCTCCTTCGAGATGACCGCGTCGTAGACCCGCCCGGTGGTGAAGTTGTTCGCCCGGGTCATGCGCGCCGAGGTGAAGCGCTCGTAGTGCCCGAGGTCGAGGTCGGTCTCGGCGCCGTCGTCGGTGACGAAGACCTCGCCGTGCTGGTAGGGCGACATCGTTCCGGGATCGACGTTGATGTACGGGTCGAGCTTGACGTTCGTGACCTTGAGGCCGCGCGCCTCGAGGAGCGCGCCGATCGAGGCCGCGGCGAGGCCCTTGCCGATCGAGCTCACGACGCCGCCGGTGACGAAGATGTACTTGGTTCGGCGTGTGCTCATCGTGGCTCTCCCGGGTTCGTGGGCGGGTTCGTGGGCGCGCTCGCGCTTCGTCTCGTCGCGCCGCGGAAGGCGGCGCGGGCGACATGGCTCGTCACGCGCGGGTGGGTGCGTTGGCGAGCAGCTCCGGACTCGTGTGACTGACCGCGCGCTCGCACGGGCCTCGATGCTACGGAGCACCTCCGCGGTCGTCAACGCGCAGCCGCGCCCGCCCTGGCATCACGCGCATTTCCCGCGCGCTTGCCCGACGCGGCCGCGGCGTCGGGGCGGAAGGCGCCGGCGGTCCGCCGCCGCGCGGTGCTGGTAGGATGCGCGGGTGAGCGCGACGGAGCCCTTGCCCGAGGTGCGTCGAGACCGGCTGATCTACCGCTGGGATCTCGACAAGACCTACCTCCGCACGCAGTTCGACACGGTGCGCGACTGGGTCCGTATCGCGTTCGAGAAGGCCCACGACAAACGCACCATCCCTGGCGCGGCCGCCCTGCTCCGCGAGCTCCGCGCCACCGGTCCGCGGGGGATCTTCATCGTGAGCGGCAGCCCGACCCAGCTCCGCAAGGTGCTCGAGGCGAAGCTGCGCCTCGACGGCGTCGCGTGGGACGGCCTCGTGCTGAAGCCGCAGCTCCGGAACATCCTCCGCGGCCGCTTCCGCTTCATCAAGGACCAGGTCGGCTACAAGCTCGCGGCGCTCTTCGAGTCCCGGGCCGGGATCGAGCCCGACGTGCAGGAGTACCTCTTCGGCGACGATGCCGAGCTCGACGCGTCGATCTACTCGCTCTACAGCGACGTCTGCACCGGGCGCACCTCGCTCGAGGTGCTGCGCGAGGTGCTCGAGCGCTCGGGCGCCTACGACGACGTCGTGCCGGCGGTCGTCGCGCTCGCCGAGAAGGTGCCCAAGGGCGGCGGCGCGATCCGCATGTTCATCCACCTCGAGCGGGTCAGCCCCCCCCTCGACTTCGCCGCGCTCGGCAGCCGGGTCGTGCCCTTCCACAACTACCTCCAGCCGGCGCTGGTGCTGCTCGAGGAGGGCGCGATCGACCCCCACGCGGCCGTTCGGGTCGCCGCCGAGCTGCTCGGCGCGCACGGCTTCACCGCCGACGCGCTCGTCGCGAGCTACTTCGACCTCGGGCGCCGCGGACACCTCGGCGGGCGCGGGGCGCGGGCCCTCGTCGCCTTCATCGAGGAGCACGACGACCGGACCCTCGGTGTCGCCGACGCGCCGCAGCTCCGGGCCTTCGCCCGCGGGCTCGTCGCGGAGGGCGCGACCGCGCTGCCGGAGGCGGTGCCGCCGACCCCGCCGCACCTCGACTACGTCGAGCACTTCGGCAAGGACAAGGCGCGCGCGAAGGCCGCCAAGCGCCGCGCGATGGGCCGCTGAGGGGACCGCGTGGTGCGCACGAGGGGCGATCGCCGGTCGCCGCCGCGCGGGGTCCCGGTTGATGCTTCGCGCCTCGGACGCTACATCCGGCGACCCATGAGCTGGATCAAAGAGAAGGCCCACACCGAGCTCGCCCGCATCCGCGAGGCCAAGGAGAAGCAGGTCTATCCCTTCTTCCGCCCCTTCGAGACCGGCGGGCTGCACACGACGATCGCGGGCCACCCGCTCGTCAACTTCAGCTCCAACGACTACCTCGGGCTCACCACGCACCCGAAGGTGAAGGAGGCCGCCAAGGCCGCGGTCGAGCGATACGCGTGCGGCCTCTCGAGCTCGCGGGTGCAGGCGACCACGGTCGCGCACGTCGAGCTCGAGGAGCGCCTCGCGAACTGGTTCCGGTTCCCGAAGTGCCTCGTCACGACGACGGGCTACCAGGCGATGGTCGGGACGATCATGTCGCTCGCCGACAAGGAGACGACGCTCGTCCTCGACAACCTCAGCCACGCCTGCATCCTCGACGGCACCTTCCTCGCCGCGGGCACGCCGACCCAGCAGGCCGAGGTGCGCTTCTTCAACCACAACTCCGCGCGCTCGCTCGAGCGGGTGCTCAAGACCCGCGAGCGGAAGAACGCGCTCGTGTGCCTCGAGGGCGTCTACTCGCTCGACGGCGACCAGGCGAACATCACGGAGATCCTCGAGGTCTGCAAGCGCCACGACGCTTGCGTGGTGCTCGACGACGCGCACGGCACCGGCACGCTCGGCGTGCACGGCCGGGGCATCCTCGAGGAGCACGGCCTCGAGGGGACCTTCCCCACCGAGAAGCTCGTCGTCGTCTCGACCTTCTCCAAGACCTTCGGCGGGATCGGCGGGATCATCCTCGGCGACGAGGAGGTGGTCGATCACATCAAGCACCGCGCGCGCTCGTTCCTCTTCAGCGCGACCCTGCCGGTGCCGATCGTGGCCGCCGCCGCGACCATCCTCGACATGCTCGAGGCCGACGGCCCGGCGCTCGTCGCCGAGCTCCGCGGCAAGGCCGAGTACATGCGCACCAGCCTGAAGCAGGCCGGCTTCGACCTCGGCCACAGCAACACCCACATCATGCCGGTGATGTGCCGCGAGGAGCGCAAGGCGCTCTTCATGCACGTCGCCCTCCTCGAGAACGGCGTGATGATGGTCCCGATCACCTACCCCGGCGTGAAGCAGGGCGAGGAGCGCCTCCGGGTGAACGTGACCCGCGGCCACTCCCAGGAGGACATGGACAAGGCCATCGACCTCCTGAAGATCTACGGCGAGGCCTTCTTCGTGCTCTCGGGCGAGGACATCGGCCCGATGGAAGCCAGCTGAGCGCTCACTCCAGCTCGGAGCGGAGGATCGTCATCGCGGCGAGCTCGCGGCCGGTCTCGTCGTGGATGCGGGCGATGACCCGGGGATCGGCCAGCGTCGTGTCGACGTCGAGGGTGGCGAAGTAGCGGCCGGCGTCGCCGCAGAAGCTCTGGCTCGCGTCGGTACCGGGGCTGGTGCAGGTCGAGTTCGTGTTCGCGAGCGGCGAGCTCACGACCTCGGGGATCGCGTAGCTCGGGTGACGGATGCGGCGGAGGTGGCTGCGGTGGATGTCGCCCGAGAGCAGGATCACCCCGCCGATGCCGGCCCGCTCGATCGCGTCGAAGAGCGCGCCGCGCGAGTTCGGGTACTCGAGCCAGGTCTCGCCCCCGGTGAAGCTGAAGATCGAGCCGGACGCGAGGAAGTGAAAGGTCGCGGTCGAGCGTGAGAGCTCCTCGATCAACCACGCCTCCTGCATCGCGCCGAGGATGCGGCCTGCCGCGGTCCCCGGCGGATCGCGCTCGTAGCGGTCGTCGAGGAGGAAGAAGTCCACGTCGCCCCGCACGATGCGGGTGAAGATCCCCGGCTGGCCCGCGATGCCGCCCTCGGGCTGGGCCCAGTAGTCGGCGAAGGCCCGGAGCGCCGCGCCGCGGCCCGGCGAGGTGCGGTCGGTGTTGTTGCCGACGAAGTCGTGATCGTCCCAGATCGCCAGCGTCGGGGTCGTGCGGGCCAGCGCGCCGCGCTCCGGCACCTCGAGCGCCCGGCGGTAGAACCACCACAGCGACTCGAGGTCGGGGGAGTTCGCGTAGTGGTTGTCCCCGAGGAAGACGAAGAGGTCCGGCGAGGCGGCCGCGATGGGCCCGAAGATGGGCTGATCCCAGAGCCGCGAACAGGAGCCGAGCGCGACGCGGAAGGCCTCTCCGTCGCCCGGCCGCGGCGCGGTCTCGAAGCGCCCGGCGCGCGGAGCGAGCATGCCGTCGACCTCGACCTCGTAGGCGTAGCCGTGGGCCGGCACGAGGCCACTCGCCTCGAGCGTCGCGGTGAAGTCGTCGTCGGGCGACGGATAGGCGAGGGCGGCGAGCCAGCGTGTCTCCGGGCGCGCCTCGTCGCGCAGGTAGAGCGCCACCCGTCGGGTCGCGTCGGTGCGCACGAAGACCCGCGCGCTCGTGCCCGTCACCGCGCCGACCATCGGCCCGTGCGTCAGCGGGCTCGGGTAGCAGGTCGTGCACCCTGCGTGCAGCCCGAGCGGATCCCGGTACGTCTCGCTCTCGCCCGCGGCGGTCCCGTTGCCGAGCAGGTGCAGGCCCTCGGAACAGTGCACCGGCTCGCCGTCGAAGCGGACCTCGACGCAGCCGACCCGCCACGCATCGACCCCGCCCACCGAGCGGAGCTCGACGCGGTCGACCGCGCTGCGCGGCAGGGACGCGCCATCGACGTGGTACACGTCCAGCTCCCCGATGCGGAAGTCGTCGACGTCGGCGACGTTCATCCGGTAGCACGCGGTCGCGTTCAGGCAGAGCGAGAGCGTGTTGTCGTTGGTGCCGTCGTTCGGTCCGGGACCGGTGCGCACCGCGAACGAGAGGTGATCGATCACGTCGGGGAACTCGGGCGGTCCGGGATCGAACAGGGCCGCGTCCGGGGCGTCGAACGCGGACGCGTCCGTGGCATCGACCGTCAGCGCATCTTCGGCGGGCCGCTCCGCGTCGCCCCCGCCGGCATCGCTGGGGTCTCGAGGCCCATCGAGCGTGCCCCCGTCGACCGGGACGCAGCGGCCGAAGGCGACGCGCTCGCCTTCGCCGCAGTCCGGGCCAGGGCAGCCGGTGAGGACGAGCAGGAGGGCGAGCGATGCCGCGGCGCGCATCCGTTCAGCCTACCCGGTCGCGGCCCGCGTGGGCGCGCGGCCGTCGGCCTCCGGTTCGTGCGCGGCGGCGCGGACCGGCCCGAGCGCGTGCGCCCGTCCGAGCTGCGCGCCGAAGAGGACCACGACCCACGAGAGGTGCACCGAGGCGAGCAGCACCGGAAATGCGCCGAAGCCCGAGTAGAGCGCGTTCCAGCGCGCGAGGCCGATCTGCAGGCGCACGTGCGCGAGCTGCAGCCCGTACCAGAGCAGCGCGGCGGCGGCGGCGCCGAGGAGCCGGGAGCGCCACGGGGCCGGGCGCGGAGGGACGGCGGCGTAGAGGACGAGCAGTCCCAAGAGGACCGCGAGCGGCGGCGCGACGAAGAGCAGCGCCGCCCGCATCGAGGCGTGCGGGACCCAGGCTGCGAGCAGCGCCGCGAGCCAGGTGTCGTGGGTGAACGACGCGCTCGCGCTCGCGTAGAGCAGACCGAGCGGTGTCACCGTGGCGACGAGGAAGAGGGAGCGGAGCCGCGCCGGCGCCCGGGGCCGCGGTCCGCGCTCCTCGAAGATCTGTCGGAACGCCTCCTCGACGCCGAGATGCACCCGCGCGAGCGCGAGGCCGAGGATGCCGAGGCCTCCGAGGCCGAGCCCCGAGAGGTCCGTGTCCTCGACGAGCGCGAGCACCGCCTGCGCCCACGTGCGCAGCGTGGCGACGCCCTCCGAGCCGCCCTCGTCGCCCAGCGTCGACGAGAGGAACGGGTCCACCGTGCCGGCGCGGAAGTCCGCGTAGAGCCCGGTCGTGCGCGTGAGGGCGAAGGCGAGCGTGAGCGCGGGCACCACCGCGAGGAGGGTCGAGTAGGCGAGCGAGGCGGCGTGCAGTTGCACGCGGTCGCGGAAGAAATTCCGCACCAGCACCCAGAGGAACTGCAAGGCGCTGCGCAGGCGCCCGGTGGCCGGGTCGCTCGCGTCCTCGAAGAGCGGGCCGTGGGTGCGCGCGAGCAGCATCGCGACCGGCCGCGGCGTCGATGCGAGCAGGGAGGAGAGCCGGCGGTTCGCGCTCACCGCCGGAGCCTACCGTGCCGCGGCGATTGTGTACGATGCGCGCTCCATGCTCGCGCTTCGCGTCTACGTGTTCCTCGGAGCGTTCCTGCTCTTCTCGATGGAGCCGCTCGTCGGCCGGCTGCTCCTGCCCGAGTTCGGCGGCGCGTTCCACGTGTGGACGACCTCGCTCATGTTCTTTCAGGCGGTGCTCTTCCTCGCCTACGCCTGGGCGCACCTCGTCGCGCCGAAGATCGGACGCGCGCAGGCGATCGTCGTGCTCCTGCCGCTGCTCTTCGTGCCGCCGAGCCCGGGCGAGATCCTGCCCGACCACGACGTGCCCGCGCTGCTCTGGGCGCTCGTCCGCGCGAGCGCGCTGCCCTTCTTCGCGCTCGCCACCACCAGCGTCACGGCGCAGGCGTGGCTCGCCCGCTCGAGCCTGCCAGGCAAGGAGAGCCCCTACTTCCTCTACGCGCTCTCCAACGTCGGCTCGCTCGCCGCGCTGCTCGTCTACGCCGCGCTCGTCGAGCCCTTCGTGGGCGTCAGCGTGCAGCGCTGGGTGTGGGCCGCGGGCTTCGTGGCGTGGGTGATCGCCGCGCTCGCAGCCTGGCGTGCGACCGAGGGGCAGGCGGCCGCACCCGCTCCGAGCGCGACGTCTGCGCATCCACTCGAGACCGCCTACTGGATCGCGCTCGCCGCATGCCCTTCGGCGCTGCTCATGGCGGTCACGAACCTGATCGCGCTCGACGCCGGCAACGTCCCGCTGGTGTGGGTCGTGCCGCTCGCGCTCTATCTCCTGACCTTCGTCTGGGCGTTCGCGACCCCGAAGCCCGGCGAGATGACGCGGGTGCCGCTCGCGGTGCTCCGCATCTGGCCGCACTTCGCCGCGGTGGGCCTCTTCTTCTGGTCCGGCGCCGACACCGGCTCGACCTGGCTCGAGGTCCTCCTGCACGCCGGGATCTTCTTCGTCGTCGCGCTCGCGGCGCACACCGAGCTGTACCGGGTGCGCCCTCCGCCTGCCGAGCTGACCCGCTACTACCTCGTGCTCAGCTTCGGCGGCTGGGTCGGCGGCGCCTTCGTCGCGCTGCTCGCGCCGGTCGCATTCGATGGCCTCTTCGAGTACCCGATCGCGATCGCGGCCCTCGCTCTCGCGATGCTGGCGTGGAACCGCGAGGCGGTGCGCGCCTGGTTCCGCGGCGCGGGCATCCCGGCGATCGGGATCTCGGTCGCGCTCGTCCTGGTGATCGGCTGGAAGGTCGCGGAGGGCGCGGCGAGCGGCGAGGGCAGCGAGCGCGTGCTCGAGACGGATCGCAGCTTCTACGGGATCTACCGGGTGATCGACACGCGCCGCAGTGGTGTGCTCACGCGCGACCTCGTGAGCGGCGTGACCTGCCACGGCCGGCAGTTCCTCGAGGAGGAGATGCGGCGTGAGCCCCTCAGCTACTACCACCGCACCGGACCCCTCGGCGACGTGGTCGTGACGCTGCGCGATCTGCGGCCCGATCCCGCCGATCGGCGCCTCCGCATCGGCGCGATCGGCCTCGGCGTGGGCGCGACCGCCGCCTACACCGAGCCGGGGGACGAGCTCGTGTTCTTCGAGATCGACGCGCTCGACGTGCGCCTGGCCGAGCAGCACTTCACCTACCTCGCCGACGCGCGCGGCGACGTGCGCACGGTCGTCGCCGACGGTCGCCTCGCGCTCGCGGCGATGACCGACGCGCCGGCGTGGGACCTGCTCCTCGTCGACGCGTTCTCCGGCGACGCGATCCCCACGCACCTCGTGACCCGCGAAGCGGTCGAGCTCGATCGCCGCATGGTCGGACCGGGCGGCGCGCTGCTCTTCCACGTCTCGAACCGCTACTACGATCTGCTGCCGGTGCTCGCGCGCATCGCCGAGGAGCTCGGCGTGCCTGCCGCCTACGAGCGGCACCTCGACCGGCTCATGCCCGGACAGGACCCCTCGGTCTACTTCGTGTTCGCGCCCGACGAGGCCTTCGTTCGCCTCCTCGAGCCCGCGGGCTGGGTCCCGGTCACGCCCGAGCTCGCGGCCCGCTCGGCGCTCTGGACCGACGACCACGTCAACACCCTCGCGGCCTTGCTCCCCGACTGGCGCTGAGCGCGGGGCGCGCGCGAACGCCCGAACTCGGCTAGCCTCGCCGAGGTCTGCCATGGCGACGCACGCTTGCTCCCGGCCGCTGCCGTATCTGCTCGCGCTCGCGCTCTCTCTGACGCCGGGCTGCCTGCCGGCGGGCCTCGCGAGCGGCAGCGCGTTCCTCGACGCGGTCACCTGCGTGCTCTGGTCGGGGATCCTCGGGGGGCTCACCGCCGTGGTCCTCTACGTCGTCTCGAAGACCCGCGAAGCGAGGAGGCAGCACCGGGCCTACCGCGCGCGGGCGTGCGCGTCCGCGGAGGTGCTCACCACCGGCGCGGGCCGCTGTGGGTTCGCGTGCACCTCGGCGACCGAGCACTGGGTGTGGCTCCGCGTCACGCAGCCGGGCTCCTCCCGTGCCCCCGCCCTGCCGCTCGTGCTCCGGATCGCCACACCGACGCGCGTTCTCTTCGAGCATGCGGGGACGCTGCAGCTCGACGACGACGCCTCGCCCGAGGGCTGGCCCGTCGAACCCGGGACCGTGGGGATGTTCGGCGAGGACTTTCGCCTGGCGCGCTTCTCCCCGAAGCTGGGCGAGGAGGTCGTCGTCGAACTTCGCTACCAGCCGACGACGAGCCCGCCCGATCCCGCGGCGTCGCTCGCCGCGCTGGAACTCTGGGTCGCTCCGACTCCGCCTCCTCCCTTGTGGTGAACCCGCGACCGGCCGCGGGCCCGAGGCGCTCACCACGCGCGACCGGCGAGCGGGCCGCCGCTCAGGATGCGCTGCTCGCTGTCGCCGCGGCTCCTTACCTGCGCGCCGGGCACGCCTACCGTCGGCTGCGTGCTGCACGGAGCGCGCGGGGGAATCCGAGGATGGTGAGCGGCTCGCCGGTCGGGGTGAGCACCAGCTCGGCGCCCATCCGCACCTCGCGGACGTGGTGCGGGCCGTCCACCCAGACCCGGCCGTCGCGCACCTTGCTGACCAGGCGCAGCGTCTCACCCGGGGCGATCAGCCCGCGCAGCTCGGGGCGCGTCGTGCCGTCGGAGAAATACGGCTCGCGCACGACCCACTGCAGCTTCTTGCTCTTCACCGGCAGCACCTGGCCGCCCGCCGAGCGCTGTGCCGCAGTGCTCCCCGCCGTACAGCCCGCCCAGATCCCGCTCGACTTGATCTCGATCTGCCGAGTCTTCTTGCCCTCCACCGAGAGCAGGAATCGGGTCGTCGCCGCCGGGCTCGCGTGGGCGAAGAGCACGTCGTTGAGCACGCGGCGCGAGAGCACCTCGCCGTCGAGCGCGACGCAGGCGCGCGCGAGGTGGCTCGCTTGCAGCCGGCCCGCGAGTGCGGCTTCGAGCAGCGGCCGCACCGCGCCCTTCTTGCCGGCGCAGAAGTGCCCGACGCTGTCGGCCGGCGCGGAGTTGATCGCGACGACCGGCGTGGCCTCGGAGAGCCAGCGCGCGGCCCAGAGCAGCGTGCCGTCGCCGCCCACCGTGACCACCAGATCGAAGCCGTCGACGAGCCCTTCGTCGCCGCGGAAGCGGAACGACGCGCGCGCCCCGAGCGCCTCGAGCGCCTCCCGCACCTCGTCGAGCGTCTCGACGTGCGCGTAGTGCGCGGCCTCGAGACGCCGCACCGAGTCGTGCTTCTGCGCGAGGAGTTCGAGGAAGCGCGGCGTCTTGCGCTCGACGACGTTCGTCTGCCACGCCGACTTCTTGTAGACGCAGAGCACCCGCGGCGCCGCGGGCTTCGACGGCGAGCGCGGGGCCATCGGCCTCAGCCCCCGAGCCGCTCGACGAGCCGGCGGATGCCGATCTCGGTCTTGATGTCGGCGATGCGTCCATCGCGGCACGCGGCGAGCGCCTCGTCGAGGGGCACGAAGGCGATCCGCGCACGCTCCTCGACCGGCGAGCCGTCTTCGCTCGCCTTGCCGATCGCCGACGGGTCGACCTTCGCGGCGAGGAAGTGCAGCTTCTCGGCGACGAGGCCGGGCGTCAGGAAGAGGGGCGGGCCGAGCGGTGCGAAGGCCTCGGGCGCCACGGTGAGGCCGACCTCCTCGTCGGTCTCGCGGCACGCGCACGCCCGCAGCCCCTCCTCGCCCTCCTCGCCCTCCTCGACCAGTCCAGCCGGGATCTCGAAGAGCGTCGGATCACCGTGCGTCTCGGGCAGCGGCAGCGCGTAGCCAGGGCGCAGCGCGAGCGGCGGGCGGATCGAGGACCGGAGGCACACCCGCGGCTTCAGCCCAGGCGCCTCGGGGTCGGCGTAGAGGACGATGCCGACGGCGTCCATCGCGTCGCGCTCGACGCAGTCGTAGCGGTACTCGCGGCTCGTCGCGCCGCCCTCGTACTCGTTCTTCAGCACGAGACGCCGCACCCGGATGAAGCCCTCGTCGGAGCGCATCGCGTCCGAGAGGTCGCTGACGATCTGGATCTTCACCGTCGGTCGTTCACCGCTCCAGCGCTGGCTCATGGCTCGTCTCCCTCCGCGTCCTGACCCGGATGGCCCCACTCGAAGGCCAGGCCCGGCACCACGGCCCAGGTCTCGCCCGCACCGAAGAGGCCCCAGGCCTCGAGCACGGCGCTGATCGTCACCTCGGACGACAAGTGCAGGCCGAGGCCTGCTCCGCCGCCGACGAAGCCGCCGGCGGTGACCTTCACGTCCTGCGTCGCGCCGCCCCAGATCCCGCCCCGCAGGCGGAGCGAGAAGGTCACGTCGCCCGGCGTGAAGAGCGCCACCGACGCGCCGACCGGCATCATCACCCGGTTGCGGTCGTCGCGCTCGGAGGGGATCGCCCCGACGCCGAAGCACGCACCGAAGCGGAGGACGTCGACCGGGACCCACACGTCGAGCAGGGCCACCGCGCCGGGGTCTCCGTCGGCGTACACGAAGCCTGCGGTGAGGGCGCCGGCGATGTCCTGGGCCTTCGCGCCCGAGGTCCCGAGCAGGGCGAGGAGCGCGAGCGCGGGGCCGAGCTGCCTCACGTCGGGATCTTCTTCGCGTCGGCGAGGAACTGTGCCAGGCCCAGGTCGGTGAGCGGGTGCTTGAGCAGCTGGAGGATGACCTTGTGCGGCAGGGTCGCGACGTGCGCGCCGAGCTCGGCGGCCTGCACGACGTGGACGGGGTGGCGGATCGAGGCCGCGAGCACCTGGGTCGGC
>Ga0068876_10001253_pt1 | contig 20029 bp, 15 predicted proteins | sample NOAtaG_6_FD_66442 | JGI IMG/M metagenome (GOLD analysis project Ga0068876, IMG submission 66442) | Freshwater lake microbial communities from Lake Erie, under a cyanobacterial bloom - NOAA_Erie_Diel5S_2200h metaG | ecosystem: Environmental > Aquatic > Freshwater > Lake | place: USA: Ohio, Lake...
TTTTTTATGGAAATTCTTTTATTAAGCTAGCTTTCAAAACACCAACATATAAAGAATTAGATTGAAAATAAACCAAAATTGATTGAGAAAATTTCTGGTGTTCACTAGGACGCTTTAATCTTACCAACAAAATAGAAATCATGTCCATTGCAGTTACGAAATACCAATTAATGGATGTTACTGAAAATAAATTTGAAAACCATGGTGTTTTTAACCCGGGTGTTATTGTCCACAATGGGTTGATTCATTTGTTTTATCGTGCGACTACAAAAGGCAATTTATCTACAATTGGTCATGCCATTCTCGACAATCCGACAACCGTTATTCTGCGAGAAAAGGAACCATTTCTTATTCCCACAGAGCCCTACGAATCGCATGGAATTGAGGATCCCAGGATAGTGAAAATTGATGATATATTCTACCTGACCTACACCGCATACGATGGAAAGAGTGCTTTTGGTGCTTTAATGACATCAACCGATTTATTGCATTTTGAAAGAAAAGGAATTCTTACACCCTATCTGACTTACAAAGAATTTCAACTTTACATGGAATGTTGTGAAGATTTGAATATTAAATACCTGCGATTTGCCAAACTTTTTCACCGAAGAGTAGACCCAAGTCTTTTCAGCGCCATGCTGCTGTGGGATAAAGATGTTTGTTTCTTTCCTCGAAGAATCAATGGGAAACTGGTAATGCTTCACAGAATATATCCTGACATTCAAGTCGTATATTTTGATCGAATTGAAGACCTTACCTATTCCTTTTGGAAAGCATACCTCATAGACATTCACGACCACATTTTAATCAGCAGTAAATATGATTTTGAATCGAGTTATGTCGGTGCGGGATGTCCTCCAATTGAAACAAGTGAAGGATGGCTTATAATCTATCATGGCGTAGAGGATACCTCTCAAGGATACGTGTACAGTGTGGGTGCAGCACTTTTCGAATTGGATAATCCATCAAAGGAAATTGGACGATTGAAAGAACCTTTGTTCAAGCCTGATTTGGAATGGGAAAAGAGAGGTGTCACCCAATTCGTAGTTTTCCCAGTTGGTGCTATAGAAGAAGAAAAATTCCTGTATATCTATTACGGTGCTGCCGACAAGCGAATTGGGGTAGCAAAAGTTGAAACACAAGAAATAATTAATCAAATAAAAAAAAATCAACATGAACAGCCATAACCTTGATTTACCGGAGGTTTTAATCGTTAGTTCTTATCCTCAGAGAGAATGCGGAATTGCAACTTATAGCAAGGACTTGTGGCATTCTTTAACCGAAAGAACGAAAAATCAACTTTCTGTGCGAATTTGCGCACTACAGAATGGGGATAAAAAACATCCGTATCCCAGCGAAGTAAAATATATTTTAGATACAAGTAAAAAAGAAGACTATCGCAACTTGGCTGAACAAATTAATAATGACCATGCCATACAACTGGTGTTTATTCAACATGAATTTGGGCTTTTTGGAGGGTTATATGGCAACTACCTGCATCTGCTTTTAAAATATATAAGAAAACCGACTCAATTAACTTTTCACACGGTTCTGCCCAATCCAGACTTTATGAGATTGATGTGTGTAAAAAAAATAGCCAAACGAAGTCAGCAACTTGTGGTGATGACCAATGATGCAAAGCGTATTCTTTCCAAGCATTATAATATAGAAGAGCAAAAAATAAGTGTAGTGCCACACGGTACACATACCGCTATTCAACATGACAAACAAATTTTAAAGCAGCAATATGGCTACTCGGACAAAAAGATCCTGAGTACATTTGGATTAATCAGCTCGAATAAAAACATTGAAAATGTACTGTTGAGTTTACCAACTATTACAAAAAAGTTTCCGGATGTATTGTATTTAGTGATTGGGATAACCCATCCTGAGGTCCAAAAAAATGAAGGTGAGAAATACCGTAATTACTTGGAAACGATTGTAAATAAATTGAATCTAGCCAAGCATGTTAAGTTTGTCAATCAATACCTGGAAACTGAAGAAATTTTGCGTTACTTACAAATGAGCGACCTATACCTTTTCAACTCCAAGGACCGGCACCAAGCTGTTAGCGGCACCTTTTCCTATGCTTTGAGTTGTGGGTGTCCAATTGTTGCAACTTCTATTCCTCATGCCAAAGAATACCTGACTGAAGACACAGGTATTTTGGTAGATTTCGAAGAACCAGAACAATTGAGTCAAGCGGTTAATCATTTATTAGAAAACGAAGATAAAAGAAAACAAATGGGAATGAATGCCTTGCACAAAAGTTCCAAGAGTACTTGGAAGAATGCAGCATTAAACCACATGAAAATCTTCGAAAAGTCGATGGATTTAGGCTCAAATAACTACAGTTTACCAGAAATATCATTGCAACATTTAGTTCGGATTACACATCATTTCGGCGTTCTTCAATTTTGTAAGCTAAATAAACCGGATATACAATCAGGTTATACGCTTGATGATAATGCCCGTGCATTAATCGTTTGTTGCTATTTTTTTGCGCAACGCAAGGACAATCAGTTATTTCTGTTAATAGACAAATACCTCAGATTTATCGGACTTTGTCAACAAGAAAATGGACTATTCATCAACTATCTGGACGAAATTGGAGGCGTTTCTGCTCAAAATGCAAATGAAAATTTAGAGGATTCCAACGGAAGAGCAATTTGGTCGCTATGTACAATCTTGTCAATGAAAACAATCTTACCAGCAGCAATCATCAATAGGGCAGAAATATATCTACGTTTTGCCATTTCTGAACTTCAAAATTTCACCTCTCCCCGAGCAAAAGCTTTTTGTTTAAAGGGTTTCTATTTATTGCAACCACACGATAAACATTCTACAATTGATATGCTCTCTGAAAAATTTGGAAATGATTTGTTGCAATGCTACGGTAACCATAAATTGGAAGACTGGCACTGGTTCGAAAATGAACTCACCTACAGTAACAGTGTTCTTCCTGAAGGATTACTTTGCGCCTACCTTTTAACTGGAAATCAGCGATTTAAAATTGGTGCAAAAGAAACTTTTGATTTTTTAATCCGACACATTGTAATCGACGATAGAATTTCGGTAATTCCCAATAAAACATGGTTCAAAAGAGGTTCTGAAAGGGTTTATCCCGGAGGGGAGCAACCCATTGAGGTTGCCTATTTTATTCTAAGTCTAAACCTGTTCGACCAAGTTTTTCCAGGTCAACTGTATTATGAATTGAAGCAACTGGCATTCAGCTGGTTCATGGGAAATAATGTGCTGAACGAAATGGTATATGACCCTACCAGTGGTGGCTGCCATGATGGAATAGAAGTAACAAATGTAAATCTCAATCAAGGTGCTGAATCAACGATTTGTTATCTTTTGGCGCGTTTAAACATGGAAGATCAGCATACAATTGATTCCGACAATCATTTTAATAAAAGAGCCAATCAATTCTATTGGTTCAAAGAAAATGAAAACAAAATTTTCATCCAACAACAAGTTTAAAGAACCTTTATTTATGCGATCACCCAAAAAAAAAGAATCCATCCCTCCAATTCCGAGAGAACCAGAAATCGCACCGGAACCTATAATTCCTGAACCAGAAATTTTACCAGAATTACCAGAGGAACCAGATCCTGAAGAAGATCCAAATGAGGATCCAGATGAGGGTCCAACCCCTGAAATTGAACCTAATATTCCCCCAGAAGATTGTATGGATTTTAAATAAATTTTACGTGTAAGGTTGCAGTTACTGCTGCTCAAACAAAAAGCGTTAACTTTGTGGAACATTTAAAATTAGCGTATGACAATTAAAGAAAATATGGTTGTTTCAGTGAATTACATCTTGACCAATCATCAAACAGGAGAAAAGATAGAGGAAACATCACCCGAGCAGCCAATGGTTTTTCTTTATGGTGTGGGTGGAATTATTCCATTATTCGAAGAAAATCTTGCAGGTAAAAGTATTGGTGATTTGTTTGATTTTTCCATTCCATCAGATTTGGCATACGGACCCTTAGATAATAATGAGCTTGCGGCTATTCCGATTGACGTATTTCACGATGAACAAGGAAACTTTGATGCTACCTATTTTACAGTAGGGAAATTGATACCAATGTCTGATAACGAAGGAAACCAACTGCGCGGAAGAATCGTTGAAGTATCTGCTGAAATTGTAAAGATGGACTTCAATCACCCATTAGCTGGTGTTGATTTGCACTTTAAAGGCTCCATTACTTCCATTCGACCTGCAACACAAGACGAAATTGATCATGGACATGTACATGGTCCTGGGGGACATCACCACTAAAAATTAATGGAATATAACTTGATGTTATCGACCTATTAAGTTAGATAAATAAGAATAATTTTATTGAAGAAAATGTTAAAAAGGGGTTGTTTTGGCAACCCCTTTTCGATTATAAATTATTTAGGCAACTCTTCAAAAGTTTTGTTTACCAATGTTTTGAAAGCATTCTTATCAAATTTATTTTCGTTGATACCATCATAGGCTTTGATAACATTTCCATTCCAAAGGTACAATACTCCTGGGGTGTCTTTAGTATTACCAAGTTCTTTCCAAAATTGGACTACGTCCAGAATCTTGTTAGGATATTCATCACCTGCAAAGGAGAAAAACTCAGGAATTCTGTCTGTTTCTTCGTCCATGAAAATAATTTTGATTTTGGGAAATTTCGGATCTTTCTTTTTCAACTCTGTCAATTCTTTCGCCGTTTGTTGGCAGTGATCACAACCAGGAGCAAAGAAACAAAGCACTTTTTTTCCTTTGTCAATTTCTAAAAAGTATTTCTCAAAACCTGAGGATTTCGGTGTTGGTTGTGAAACTTGTTTCTCAACCGGGGCTACTAATTTTGTGATGGTGTCGCCCGTTGGTGTCACTTCAATAACAGGGATTGGTGCTTGGATAGTATCACTTTCTTCTTCAGTTTCTGGTATAGGTTGGGTGGAGGTGGATGACGACTTCATCGGTCCAACAAGATAAATTAATAGTATTGAGGCAAGCGTTATAGACATTAAAAAAGAAAAATTGGATTTGTCCTTTGAAGCGTCAGCATTTTTAAATAAAAATGCAAGCATTCCCATAGCAATAACATTTTTAATTACTGCTTGCAGTGGTGTCATCGGTAGTAAAGCTCCAAAACAGCCGCAATTACCAGTATTTCCAGCAGACATTATCTCATATGTCAAATGAGAGGTAAAAATGAAGAGCATCAAAAAAGACATGGGCAACACCAACTTCTTAAAATAATGAGGAAGTAAAAGTAATATCCCCAAAGCCAATTCACAGCCAATTAAGGTTCTTGAAAAATAAGCAGCAAATCCCTCGCTAAATCCCATCGGAATCAATTGTTTTGCTTCAAAAGTACCCAAAGCTAATGCCGGAGATGGATACAATTTGGCTACTGCTGATAAAAGAAATAGAATGGCCAGTAAAACGCGAAATACCCAAGATAATTTTGCCTTTGTTGAATTGCTCATTGCTTTTATTTTTAATTAATAACTGTTTAAAATTAAAACATGTTTTGTTCTTTCAACATGAAGTAATTAAAACTAACTATTTTTTAACTTTTGTATTCGTTTAATTCTTTAACTGATTTTTCTTTTATCCGAGAATATATTAGTTTTACCTATCTAAATATCATGTTATGAAAAATAAAGTACTTTGTCTGCTTTTCCTATTCAATTACATCCTCAGTTGGGGTCAATCTTCGAACTGGCAAACCTTCACTGATTCTATTCCTTCCTTGTCTTCTCCTAGAGCTTGCGATTTGAACAATGACGGAGTAAAAGATATTGTTCTTGGCGGTGGTACAGATGGTGCTTTCAGTAACAATGGTATAATGGCTTACAATGGCTTAAACGGAAATTTATTGTGGAAGCGATCATCTAGAAATGAAGTTTTTGGTAGTGCCATTTTTCAAGATATCACAGGAGATGGAATAAAAGATGTATTCATACCAGGAAGACAAGCCCAGCTATTGGCCATAAATGGAAGTACTGGCACTTTGATTTGGGATTATTTTCCATATGGAACAAATCCTGCAGACAGCGGATTATACAACTTTTATAACCCACAATTCATTCAAGATGTTAATGGAGATAATACGCCTGATATTCTAGTTTCCAACGGTGGGGACCACAATGCTCCTGCATGGCAAACCAACAGACCTCCAGGACATTTAATGGTAGTGAATGGACTTAACGGATCTTTACTTGCCAAAGCTGTAGTACCCGATAGTGCTGAAACTTATTGCTCCCCAATTGTCGCAGATATTTTAGGTAATGGCTCAAAATGGATCCTTTATGGTACAGGAGGTGAAAACTTGGGCGGATCTTTTTTCGCATGTCCGCTTAATGATTTGATTCAAAATAATTCGTTAACCAATTCTATTACCCTTGCAACAAATCCAAGTAAGGGATACATTGCTCCGGCTTCAATAGAAAAAGATGGACAAAATACCTACGACATTTACATCCAATGCTTTGATGGTACCATAACAAAAATTAAAGGTGGCAATTTTTCAACGGTTTGGTCTACAAACATACCCAATACCGAATCCTCTGCAGCATTAGTACTTGGTAAATTCAACACCGATTTTAGTCCTGATGTTTTTGCAGTATTGTTCAAAGGAGTTGCTCCATCTTACACCGATTTTTACCAAGTTGTATTGAATGGAGAAAATGGCAACATTGAATTCATCGACAGTTTAGGTACCATGCATTATGCATCCGCAAATGCAGTTGATGTGGACAACAATGGAATTGATGAAGCGGTAGTTTCAGTTACTTACTCGGAAAATGGTTCCTACAAACACAAATTACACTATCTGGACTTTTTCAACGATACCATTGTTCAGCTAGACGTAACTAAACCAGGAGTAAATTTGGGATGTACGCCGTTGATTGAAAATATCGATAATGATAATGCATTGGAATTAATCTATGTCGTTAAAAAGGATAGTATTAACCCAGTTGGATGGAAAGGAATATATGTAAACTGCCACAATTTATCTTTTGGAATTCCGAATTCAGGCATCGCATGGGGAAGTTATATTGGAACTTACCAAAATGGTTACTACAATTATGCGCCGGTCAATTGTGGTTATGGCAGTATTATTCAGGCAGTAAATTTCATCCACCCAACTTGTAACGGATTTTCCAATGGCTCAATTTCTCCTGTAGTTTCAGGAATTTCGGGTCCTTACACTTATTTATGGTCTACTGGTGATATCACTCCTTCCGTTAGTAATCTTTCAGCCGGTAATTACACAGTAAGAATAACGAATGCGCAAGGATGTTACGAAGACCGCTCTATTGTGCTTTTGGACCCTTATGTTATAACTTTTGGTGGAATTGCTGCACCAACTTGCCAAGGTGGAAATAACGGTTCTGCTGTTCTAAATTCATCAGGCTGCTACTGCATGTTTAGTACATGTACATTTCTTTGGGAAAATGGGGTTACAACAAAACCTAATTATAATTTAATTGAAGGATGGAACGCTGTAACAATAAATCATCCAGATGGATGTACGGTTGTAGATTCTGTATTTATACCTTCTCCCGCTCCAGTTATCGATTCTTTCTTGGTTCATCATCTTACTTGTTATGATGATAACACCGGAATGATTGAGTTGTATCCAAATCAACCAGTTGCTAATGTTAATTTTGCTTGGTCCCATGGCGCGTCTACTGATTCTGTGTATAACTTGTGGGCAGGTAATTTCTCTGTTATCCTGACAGATTCTAGACCTTGTATCGACACCTTATTCTTCACTGTCGAGCAACCAGATATGCTTACATTCTCTGCAATGATGAATCCAGTAAATTGCCATAACGGATCTGATGGTTCTATTACCATAAATGCCAACGGAGGGGTTACACCTTACACTTATTATTTAAACAATTTACAATTAACAAACCCAGTAATCAGTAATTTGATAGCCGGCAATTACACAGTAAATGTATCCGATTCAAATGGATGCTTTGGTGGATCAGTAATGGCAACAATTGAAGAACCAAGTGCACTTTCTTTGAATATAAGTGGAACGCCAGCTACCGGATTAAATAGTTTAGATGGAATAGCAACAGCAACAGTGAATGGAGGTACACCACCCTACCAATACTTATGGAACGATCCGAATGCTCAACCTTATGACATGGCTGTTTATTTGAACCCGGGATGGTATATCGTAAACGTAACAGATGCCAATGGATGTGAGATACAAGATTCCATTTATTTGGGTGCAGCGGGTAATAACATGCTTTCCGTATCTGGAATCGAATTATTTCCTAATCCGTCCAATGCATTTGTACAATTAAATGTTCCTTCGGAATTGGTGGGAATATCCTATGAAATTACAAGTGCCAATGGACAATTACTCAACTTTGGTTTGGTTTCCAGTGAAAAAAACACCATTAATTTGTCAGCATTCGCAAGCGGCATCTACATGTTGAATTTATCTTCTGGAGAAGTTTTGAGGTTGGTGAAGGAGTGAGAGGAATTTTAAAATTCTTTTAAAAAGTAAACTTTGATATTATTTAATGGATAAATTAATTTTCAAAACTTGTTTAAGAACCATCAATTCTGAAGAATTACAATCTTCCGTGACACTTGCCTTTTTTCAGTTGAAATTCGGAAATAATAGCTTCCTTTAGTAAGATTTTCCAATTGAATTTCGTTAGTTTCACCCTCAAGATTCCAAGTTCGAATTATCCTTCCTAACATATCCATACAAGTTAACTCAAATGCGCCTCCGTCTTCAAATGTGAGATTCAAAATATTGATCGCAGGGTTGGGGAATAAATTAGCTACACTAAGTTCCTGAGCACTTATTGACAAATCCGTAGCGTACCCACAAGCATTGGCAAACAATTGGCTGTTGTTGTAGAAATAGGTTGCAGGGATTGAACCTGAATTCATAACATTTGGGGTGCCAATCGATGCCCACATGTTGGAAGGAATTTCAGCAGGTTGTTGACCAAAATAATAAGAAGAGTCCGGCAAGTTAGATGTTCCTGATGGCGCAATGGTGCCTTTGTTGTTGTTGCCATAAACGAAATGTCCAGTTCCTTGAATCGTATAATTCACGGTACTGTAAGGTGCAGATGTATTAGGAATTTCATTGCCCACCAAATTCTGATTCGGAGAAGTATTGTCACTGAAGAAAATACCGAATAAACTTCCCCTGTTTCGAAAGAAGGTATTGTGAGGTCCGTTCGCGCCATGTGAATTGTCGATGACCATATTTTGACCATCGTTTTGTTCGAACAAATTGGCGTAAACATAATTTCCGTGCAGCACCATATCTCCTGCTGAGTTTGAAGGAAAAAAGAAACCTTCATTCCAATAAGGATCAATAGAACGGTTGTAACAAAAAACATTGCCATTGGCACCAGCCTGAACAATCATGGAATGCCGTAAACGCTCAAAAATATTACTGTAAATCAAACATTCATTGGTGGTAAAATGCAGCATTACGCCGTAAGCGCGACCTCCCCCGCCGTATTCAAACGCATGATGAAAATACGAATTGGTTATTGACAAATTGGAACTGTGCGAAGCTTCAATATGTGCAAAAGTCGTTTTGTTCGATTCAATACCATTAACCCAACAATTGACTGCATAGTCGAAATGGATAACACTGGCTTGTTCGGGTGCACAATTATCTAGTCGTTCGATGGATAAACATTCAATACCAACATTTGAAACTGGAATTATTTTCTTGGCTTTTGGATTTCTGGAAAGCGTATAATTCATTCTTAGTGTTGCGTCCAAATACAAAGTATCCGCAGCCACCGCTGCAACTTGAGCAATTTGACCAACGGAATTCAAGGCCCAGGATGAAGTCACCCAATCGCTGTCATTTTGAATCAATTGAATCCAATCACCTGATTGATATAGCGAAGGATTTGCTATTCTGATAAAGTTTGCACCCTTGGTGGCTTCTTCGATCAATGTGGATGTATCACCATTGACAACAGACCCAAGAATATTGATACCATTTCCTGATCCGGCATGATCAATAATAAACTTCGTATTCGTTGCTCCGGCCCCTCTAATTACCATATTTGATCGAAGCGGAATAGCCGAATTAAAAAGGTATTGTCCGGGAGGAAAATAAACAATGATTGGCTCCTGATGATTGAGCATCAATGAACCCAAAGGATAATCACATGGTGTTTGCCCATCGTTAAACAATCCTTCAACGACGGCATCCAAAACAGTAAATCCCGCAGTTGAAGAATCTTTTATTCCGGCAACCGACCAATCCACTACCCTATCCTGTGGAATGGTTTGCGAAAACGAAAGTATGGAACAGCAACTAAAAAAAGTGGTGAAAATTGTACGAAACATAAAAAGAATTAATGGTTTACAAAATTAGGGATTTTTAATTTTTTGGATAAGAAGTTCCGGAAAATCGGTAATCAACACATCTACCCCCATATTAGCCAATTGCTGCGCTTTTTTTTGAGAATTAACTGTCCATGCAAATGTTTTGATACCTTTTTTGAATAACACCTGAACTTTACGCTTTCGTATTGTAGGAAAAAACATGCCCATTGCAAATGGCTCGAAGTTTAAATCATCAAGGAAAGAGAGTACGTTGACCTTTGGTTGATAAACTAAGTACACCATTTTAAATGTAGCGTCTAAACTGTGAATTTGATTTAAAATTGACGCATCAAAACTCATGAATACAATTTGATTTTTATACTTAGAGGCATTCGCTTCATTGAGTACAATTTGAGCATATGTATTGACGGATGGATAATTTACGGTATCGCCAAATTTGTATTTGATTTCAAAAAGTAATGTAACATTTGCAAAATCGACCGAATCAAAAACGGTTTTCAATAAAGGTTTTGAAGAACTTAATTTAAGCTGTTCAGAAAATTGAGGATGAGGTTTGGAACCACAATCATATTGTGCCACCTCTTCCTGTGTCATATTATAGATGCTTAAGGATTTCTGATTTTGAATTGAGCTGCTGTCTTCATTCCAACAATAGGTTCGGTCAATAAAGGGTTCATGAGAAACCACCAATTGCTTATCTTTATTTACTACCACATCAAATTCTATTGCATTTGTACCACAAGCAACAGCTTTTTGAAATCCAATAATGCTATTTTCTGGGTACAAACCGCGATAACCTCGATGACCGGCTATTTTTACCTCATGCTGTGCCAGCCCAGCGGTGCAAATTATTACCAAAACAATTAAGAGCGTCAATTTCATCGTTCAAAAATAAATAAAAACGAAAAGGAGCGCGCAGCTTTCGCTGTCACGCTCCCCAACTAATTGTTTATTATTTCTTATTTAATGATTATTCTTTCGCCATAGGTACTTCCATCAATCTCAGTGTAAAACAATGTGTAAACACCTCTTTCTAGTTCTACTGTGTCAATTCCTATCTCTAAGTCAAGGTTTACTCTGTGAACAATTGATCCCATTTCATTGATTATATAAGCTTCAACTGTTTCACCGTCAGCTTTAATATTGATACTTCCAGCGGATGGATTTGGATATACAGTTACTGATTTATTATCGCTATTTGAGCTCATTCCATCAATTTTTCTAGGCGTATAATTTGATGTCAATGATGGAGCCGCTGGTTGTCTGATTTCAAATCTTCTTGTTGTACTGCAACCTGTTGCAGTTTCTGTTATCAACACTTCATATCGGTCACTTTTCAACTCAGGTTGATCTTCGGATGTTTCATAAACTGAACTGCCATTTACAGAGGTCCAAAAATATGTACTTGGTACATTTGTTTCAATATCAATGGAACCATCAGCACCGTTATAAGTTGTAACATGATTTACTGTTGCATGTACGTTAATTGGTTGAGGTTGAATAAGTGTTACATCAGCGGTACTAGATTCTGAAGTGGCATCTGCAACAATTAAAGTGTAATTACCTGCTGTTAAATCTGTAGTAACATAGGTAGATCCGGTAATAGCGACTCCATTCACTCGGTATGGAGATACCCCACCTAAGATATTTACTACTATGGCACCATTTGCCGAACCATGACATGATGGATTCAAAGTATTAACATCTAAACTTATGGGTGCTTGTGCAAAAATATTTCCTGCAAATGCGGTTAAACTTAAAGTAGTTGCGAGTAAAAAAGTATTTGTTTTCATAATTTTAATTTTTAATATTTTTTGGTTTCATTTGGTTGAGACAAAGTTGTGGTGTTTGTGACGAAGAACAAAGAAATTTACCTTTCATACCGATCAATTTGGTAGTATGTACCGAAGTGATTTAAGTATTACTACTTATAATTGGAGCTTTTGAAATAGGAAAACAATGTTTTTAGCGGTTAAGTTCACTTCTAAAAAACTGATAAAAATCATTATACGTGTTAACATTCAACGTTAAGGTTTCATCCTTCCAAGTTCCTTTAATCGCTTAATGTGAGATTTTATCGCTTTGGAAAATGATGAATTAACTTGATAGTCGTAACCGTATTTCTGAGCAGTTCTTTTTATTATTGGCGCTATTGCTTTGAAGTGAATATGGCAGATGTATTGAAACAAATGGTGTTCTATTTGAAAATTTAACCCTCCGGCATACCAGCTCAACAATTTATTATTTGGTGCAAAATCAACTGTTACACAAAGTTGATGCACATGCCATTCATTTTGGATGATATTATTTTCATCGGGCAGCGGTTGTTGCGCACCTATTACTACATGAGCCATTTGAAAAATGGCACTCATAATTATTCCGGCAGTAATGTGCATAATAGAAAACCCAATTAATATTTGCCACCATTTAAAATCCGTAACAAACAATGGTAAGCCGACGATAATCATTAAATAAATGGATTTAATAACGATTAATTTTACGAGTTCCTTTCGAAGTTTTATTCGCTGTTCTTCCATTATGCCTTCTTTATTAAACAAGAAAAGTTGTTTGAAATCAGCTACTAACTTGGATAAAGTCATCAAACCGTACAGAAAAAAAGCATAGATAAACTGATAGCGATGGTACGGTTTTAATGGGGCATGATTTGACAACCTAATGATGCCTTTAGTTAATATATCTTGATCAAAACCATAAATATTGGTGTAACGGTGATGCAACATATTATGCTGAATTTTCCAGTTTATGGCATTACTGCCAAGAAGAACAATTGTAGAGGCGAATAACTTATTGACCCAATCTTTTTTTGAGACCGAACCATGGGCTCCATCGTGCATAATGGACATACCAATGCCCGCTTCTCCTATTCCCATGATAAGTACCAAAAGAATACTTACCCATACAGGAATGCTAGTAGTTAATAGAAGTACAAATGATCCGATATAAAAAGAAAGCATAACAATTGCTTTGGTATAAAAACGCCATGTGGCTTTCATGGAAAGATTGTTAGCTTTAAAATAAGCGTGCACATTTTTCTTCAACTCCGCTGCAAATGCTGTTTGATGCTCATTTTGACTTTTAAATTCTATTGTCTTCATACAGATAAAATGAATTTGCAATAAAAAAATCATCCGTTAGTCGTCAAAAAAAATTCAATGATTTATATCATTTAAATCAAGTTGATTTATCTGTAGGGAAAAATAAATTCACAACACATTTGATGGAGAACCTTAACCTATTAATTAAACCAAAATCAAAGAATGATATTCTTCGAAATAGTTTATTTTTGAAATAAAATGAACTCCATGCGTTTTTTAATGAAAATTATGCTCTTTGTGTATGCAGTTAGTTCTTGCAGCAAAGAAATTGAAATTGATATTCCAGGTTATGAGGAACAATTAGTCGTTGATGGGCGCATTGAAGTAAATGGTTTTCCAGTAGTCATTCTTACCACCAGTAAAAACATCTACTCTCCATCAAATTTTGCGAGTTACGTCGAATCCATGGTTACTGACGCCAGTGTTTCAGTAAGTAATGGTAGTCAAACAGTGCCTCTTGAATTATTTTACGTAACTGAACTTCCTTTAGAAACCCAAAAAAGAATTGCCGAGATGTTGTCGCTGGAGATGGATATGCTCAACTTTATTCCCTTTCGTGTCTATTCAACAGTAGATGCTCAAATCATTGGACAACTTGGTGAATCCTATACACTTTTTATCAATTGGAAGGGTAAATCATTTCAAGGAACGACCGCTTTGTTGCCACCCGTTGCGTTAGATTACAGTATCTGGAAACCTGACACCAGCAATACTGAATTTGGCACATGCGTTTCACGTTTGTCTGATCCGCTGAATGAGAAAAATAGCTACAAATGGGAGGTGAAGAATATAACTTCTAGTTCGAATGGACAGCCTAAAGATGTTATTTTCAGACATAGTGATAGTCCATTTTTTAGCGATGAATTTTTCAATGGGCTGAGCTTTGAATTTGAAACCCGATACCATGAAAAAGACACCACCTATCCTGACGGATATAAACGACATTACCGCTTTCAAGATTCCGTTGTCATTAAAATGAGTCGTGTGGAACAAAGCGTATTTGAATTTTTTGATAAAAAAGAAGCTCAACAATCCTCGAATGGCAATCCATTCGCTACTCCGGTAAATATACCTTCTAACATGAATAATGGTGCATTAGGAATTTGGGCGGGTTATTCTCCATGGTATGACACCTTATTCTGTATTCCTTAATCCATTGACTTTATTGCTTATCGGTATTTCGCAAAAACCATTTTCGAAAACAAAATACCTTTTCTTTATTGGATTTAAAAGCTAACCTTTTCAATCCTTTCCTATTGTTGATTGTTAGCTTATAAAGCATTGTTGCGTTAGATGTTTCAACTAGTTTATTACTAAATAAAATGGTGTTCGACCTTGCGATGATCCAATTGAATTCCTTACCTCTGTAAATATTAAATGAGTTATTCAAAGGCACTTCTTGAGCGGTTAAATCTATCCATGACTCATCGAATTTGGACACCTTCCATTTTAATGAATTCCCTGAAATCAAAAATCCTATGGTGTCATAACTTATTTGAGGGGAATAGAAATAAATTGTAGAAGTTTTATTGATTGTATTCACTTGCTGATATAAAGCAATGGTCTTTTTTTTTGGTAAAGGCCACCAAGTTGAAGCATAACAATTACATTCAGTTACCTGAGTGAAATAAGGTAATGAAATAAATGTGCAAAATGCAACAAAAACTAATTTCACCAGAACTTTAATTTTACCCCAAATTACTCAGATTTATTAAATCATGGCTACGAATAATCAAAATCTTTTAACCAATCCTTTTTAAACAAGTCCAAATAATTTTTATTGAGATAAACCTTCTCTTTACCAACTTTTCTGGAAGTGAATATGCCAGCTTTCTCAAGAATTATTAAATAATTTCCAACAGTTTTAGGTGTGCCAATGCCCGCATCTATTAATAACTGCCTTTTAACGTAAGGTTGTTTAAACAAAATATCCAACAATTCCTCTGAATACATCTTCGGGAACATTTTTTTTAATTTTTCACCAAATGATTTCTTCATTTCCAACAAGTCTTTCAATTGATTCAAAGTCAATCTGGCAGCAATTTCAACCGTTTCAAGAAAAAACAACACCCATTCTTCCCATTTTTCGGCTATAGTAACTTCATTTAGGCAATTGAAATATTGATGTTTTCTCTTTAGCAATACTTCACTCATTTGCAAGACCGGCAATTGCAGTAACCCTTCCATTTGCAAATACAAATTGATGAGTAGCCTTGAAATCCTCCCATTGCCTCTAGAGAAGGGATGAATTGCTAAAAGTTGATAATGAATCAGCGCAATTTTGATTAACGGATCAATCGATTTTTCGAGGTTTATAAATCTTTCCAAATTAGAAAGTAGTTCAGTAATGGGTTTATCACCAACCGGCGGCGTGTAAATAATTTGATTCAAATCGTTCGTTAGTTTGATAGTGCCGCTTCTAATTCCTGGTTTATTCGAAATTTCTTCTGAAAGCGTTAATAAAAGATCCCTACTGACGAAAGGCCTGCTCTTTAAAATTTCAAAGCACTTGATTATAGCAGCTTGAAGATTTAAAACATCTCTGGTTCGCTGGTTTTTAACCATGAAATCAGCAATTAAAGCACGTAAAACGATATCTTTTTCAATTGTGATTCCATCAATGTATGAATTGGCCAAAGCTTCCCTTAAGGTATTAAGTTCAGTAAAGTAATTCGATTGCTTTTCATATTGTAAAAAAGCATTCAAATGAGCAATTTCTCTACTTGCATTAATAGTTCTCTTCAGTATTTTCTTGGATTGAATATCAATACTTGGTGGAAGAACTGGTAGCGCATTGTGCGGAAGATCTTTATTAAATTTCAAAGTCAATAAAAATAATTACAATAATAGATTCAAATGTAAAAATAAAACTGTTTTACTCTTTAAAATTTTTTGAAAGTAATTAATTTAAATTTCTACTCGTAAAATATTTAAAACACCTATAATATTGACTTCTTTTTATTGTAACCGTCCAATAAAGTTCTTTTTGAAACATCCCTTACTTTAAGTTCCTTGGCTATAGTTCTTCCAAATTTTGAAGCTGTTTGTGGTCCTTTGGAAGTGATGATATTGTGATCAACTACAACATCGTCATCATTATAAATTCCACCCAGAGAAATGATTTCTTTTACTACAGCTGAATTCGATGTAAACTGGCAATTTGATAGTCTCCCCTGCAATGCTAAAATCTTAGGCGCAAGACAAATTGCTCCAATTATTCTATTCAACCCAATAGCTTCATTTATTAATCTTTTTACTTCCTCATTATGAAAAAAACCTTCAGCCCCAGGGCCTCCAATGAATATAATGGCATCAAACGGAAAAACATTAACTGTCGATAAAGAAACTGTAGCTTCTGCCATGGTACCCCTCACGCCATAACAACTCCCTCTAAAATTGCTAGCCAAAACGGTTTCTATGCCATTGCGATTTAATTCTATTTGGGTTTGATCAAGTTCTTCATCTCTGAAATCATTTTGTGGAATTATTATCAAGGCCTTTTTCATATCTTTTTTAATCAAAGTAAATGTTATATTTCATCTCGTAAAATGAAGAATATCAATTTATTTCTATAAGATCATCAACACTTTTTAAATTACTGTATTACCTCATGATCCTTCTATATTACAATCAGATTTATTATTTTTGAGCTCGATAATCAAAATAGTACATCATAAAAACACATCAATTAAAAAATTTATTTTTAATCCATGTAGTGCTACTATTTATTGGTTTGTCTAAGAGCTATGCGAATGACACGCTGAATTATCAGCTAAAGCTGCACGGGTTTCTGGATATTTATTACGGTTATGATTTTAACAAACCTAAAAATACCCAAAGACTACCTTTTCTTTACAATCACAACCGACATAACCAATTTGCGCTGAACCTTGGAACAATTGGAGTCGAATTTACCTCTGGAAATTTATCTAGCAAATTAACTTTTCAAACCGGCAGTTATGTCGAAGATAACTATTCGACAGAGCCTGGATTAACCAAACTCATACATGAAGCAAGTGTAAAATACAGATTTAAGAAAAATGGTCGTTTTTCAAGTGAAATTGGTATTCTTCCATCTCATTTAGGACTTGAAAGTGCTCCTTCATTCGACAATCCGACGCTAACCAGATCTCTTGTAGCAGAAAATTCACCCTATTATATGGCAGGTTTGCGTAACAATTTTCATGCATCAGACTCACTCACTATTTCAGTATTAATTTTGAATGGATGGCAACGGATTGCTAAACAAGAAGGCAACAGCTTACCTGCATTCGGAACCCAATTTAACTGGCAAGCAAGCAAAAATTTCATGGTCAACTGGAGTACATTCGTTGGTTCGGTCTACCCCGACAGCTTAAGAAGAATGCGCTATTACAACAACATTTTTGGAATTTGGAAATGGTGCAAAAAATCAAATGTGTTTTTTGGATTCGATTTAGGAATTGAGCAAAGAAATAAACAGTCCAAGCGCTACGATTTTTGGTATAGCCCATTTTTAATTATGGACTATTCGTTCAATAATAACTTTAAAATAGCAGCAAGAGGTGAATTATTTAATGATACCAAAGGTATCCAAATCAAGCCTCAAGGGTTTAATGGTGCAAATATTTGGGGAACATCACTTAACCTCGACTATACTTGCAATGAATATTTAAAATTTCGAATTGAAGGAAAATTGTATTTTTCTGAGTTGGATATTTTCACTCAATCAAACGAGACACCTGCCAGTTCAAACGCTTTTATTTGTGCGGGTTTATCCTGGGAATTATAGTGTATTTGGTTCCACGGAGTCCAATCTCTTCATCAAATAAACAGCTAATTTTTTTATTTAGACTGTTAAAATAATGAAGGAAATAAAATAATACTTATTGTACTTTGTAATATAATTAAAATTAACTTATTTTTACCGCAAAAGAAAATCATGCTATGACAAAGAAGAATTTCATTCTATTCATTATGCTTTGTTTCTCCAATATTTTTTGGAGTCAACAAATCACAATCAGTGGAACCGTAAATAACGAAAAATCAGAATTACTACCTTTTGTGAGTGTAATGGTAAAAAACACTAAACAAGGCGTTTTAACTGATATCAATGGGAATTATTCGATAACTATCAAGGATACATCGGGAATTGTTCTCGTATATTCTTTCACTGGGTATTTAAAACAAGAAATCGAATTGAAAGGTCGAACATCGTTAGATGTAATGCTTGTCGCTGATATTACTTCATTAGAAGAGGTGGTAGTGATTGGTTATGGAGAGGTTAAAAGCAAAGAAGTCACTGGTGCGACTGGTAAAGTAAAGGGTGAAGACATCGAAAAACTAAATGTAACTCGCATGGATCAGGCCTTACAGGGGCAAGTTTCAGGAGTTACTATTTCAACCAATTCAGGTTCACCAGGGGGATCGTCGAATATAAGAATTCGGGGTCTTTCCACATTTGGCGATAATGACCCATTAATATTAGTTGATGGTGTGGTCTATGATTCTGAAGGTTTGAATGCTTTAAACCCATCAGATATTAAATCAATCAATGTTTTGAAAGATGCTACTGCCGGAATTTACGGTGTTAGAGCTGCAAATGGTGTTATCCTCGTTGAAACAAAAAATGGCCGTATCAATTCAAAACCTACATTAGAATATCATGGTTATTTCGGAATGCAGCAAACTTCGAGAAAACTCGATTTATTGAACGCATCAGAATACGCTGTTATAAAAAATGAAATGTTCGCCTTTGGTGGTCAGGATATGCCTTTTTCAAATCCAAATTTAGGGGTTGGTACCAATTGGCAAGATTCAGTTTTTTCAATGGCTCCTGTTCAGAACCATAATTTAAGTTTAAGTGGCGGAATGGCTAACACCAAATATTCGATTGGCTTGGGTTTTCATAATCAAGATGGTATTGTTGGTGGGTCAAAAGCGAACTTTTCCAGATATAACGCAAGATTGAATATTGCAACTGACCTTTCAACCAAAATGAAATTGAATTCAGTATTACTTTATTCAACAGACAATAGAAGTACGCTACCAGAGAATGGAATAGGATCTGTTTTGTACAATACAATAAATGCATTTCCAAATGAACCAGTTCAAACACCGGATGGAAATTACTCCTACTTGGAAGAAGTAAGTGATATCATCAATCCAATTGCTCAAATACAAAACCAGTACAATTGGAGTCAAGCAAATAAATTCGTTGGCAAAGAAGAAATCGAATACCGTTTCAACGACCATTTTACTTTCACTAATCGTTTCAATTACAATTACGCAATTGTAAATACTAAAGTATTTTCTCCTTTGGTATGGTATGGAGATGGTAAATATGCCAACACGGCTTTGAATGCAGACTTAGAATCCCCATTGGTTGAAATAGCTGATGACGTATTTTTAGAGAGAGGTGCAGCCGTTTATGAAGAGAGAAGTACCTTCTTAGACCTAACCTATGAAAGCTTTTTAAACTACGATCAAACATTCGGAGAATTGCATCGAATAAAGGGAACTGCGGGTGTTTCGGTATTTCAAAGAACTGGTGAATCGTTAAGCGGAACAGCCTATA
>Ga0068876_10001254_pt1 | contig 20022 bp, 12 predicted proteins | sample NOAtaG_6_FD_66442 | JGI IMG/M metagenome (GOLD analysis project Ga0068876, IMG submission 66442) | Freshwater lake microbial communities from Lake Erie, under a cyanobacterial bloom - NOAA_Erie_Diel5S_2200h metaG | ecosystem: Environmental > Aquatic > Freshwater > Lake | place: USA: Ohio, Lake...
CCCGCAACGATCCTTCCGATCACAAGCCAATACAAGTTGGGCGCAAAGGCCATGAATAAATAGTCAATTCCCAATCCAAACAAGGAGAAAAGTATAATGGGTCTTCGGCCGTAGCGATCACTCAAGTTGCCTAAAATGGGCGAAAAAATAAATTGCATAATGGCATAGGCAAACATGAGCCATCCTCCTTCACTCGCGGCATCTGCAACACTCTCACCAGTAAGTTCTGTAAGCAATGTAGGTAAAACTGGAATGATAATTCCTAGTCCAATGACATCTATGAGGAGGGTGATAAAAATGAATAAAATCGCGTTTTTGTTTTCCTTCATAATGCAAATAAACAACGGAACTATCGTTGCCTTGTTGCATATTTGCGGAAAGTCGTTAAAATCATGACAAGAGCATTGGATTTTCCTGTTTGGAATGAGGAATCATGGAAGAAAGGGTTGCAAAAAGAATTGGGTAATGTATCGCCAGATGCACTGGATTGGGATCCTCTCGGATTGGGCACATTGCCCTTGTATGCCAAACTGGAAGAAGCTTATGTATTAAAATCTTTTCCAACCTCGTGGTCTATCGGAGCCATCGCCCCTGATGGTGCGGAGCTTGATTGCCTACCCGCATTGATGGGTGGCGCCAATGCGTTGTTTTTTTCGGAGAATCAGTCTTTACCGGCCTCATTGAAGGAGGTGTTGGGAAACATCATTTCATTTCATTGTGTCGATTCCAATCAATTAAACAAGGTTTTGGAATGGTACAATGCGCAGCAATGGGATTGGAAAGATTGCAAAATATCCTTGTATCGAGAGAATATTTCGGCAAGTAATCAGTATGTGTCATATCAACAAAAAGGCGCTTCCATTCAAGATGGTTGTGTTGAAATACAATTCCAATCCACTCTGCAGGCCCCACAGGCGATTGCCGTTGCGCTGAAAAAGGCAAGGCAATTATTTCAAGATAAATTGGCATTGGGTGTCAGCACCAAAATGGCGGCTGAGAGTATTTGCTTTGTGTACAGGAATCAACCCTCTTTTTGGGTGGATATTGCCTGTCTCAAATCCTTGCGTCTAGGTTGGGAAGATTACTTGCAATCACAAAATGTGGAGAATGCTGAAGTTTTCATTTATTCAATAGCTGAGGACAAGAGTACCGCAGAGCAAGAGTATGATCGGTTGTTACCCCTCACCACCATGGCGATGTCAGCCATATTGGGGGGATGCAATGCCGTTTCAATTTGTCCTATTCAACATGAGCATTCAGAAGCAGCAGCGCGATGGAGCCGGAACATTCTTCATCTATTGGCTGAGGAATCATTGTTCAATGGGAAAGAGGATGTTATCAAAGGGGCATTTTCGGTAGAAGCTTTGATGAAGCAGATATTAGATGATTGTCAAATAAGTGGTAGTAAAGTACAACTGCTTGCATCTGAATTGCGTTCTTTCGGCCCTGGTCAAGCGCCATTTTTAGGAGGTCCCTACAGCAGCATGTACACCATTCGGCCGTGGACCATCCGCCAATATGCCGGTTTTAGTACTGCCGATGAATCCAATGCTTTTTATCGGAGAAATTTAGCAGCGGGTCAAAAAGGTTTGTCTGTTGCTTTTGACTTGGCTACCCACAGAGGGTATGACAGTGATCATTCAAGGGTAACTGGGGATGTAGGGAAGGCGGGAGTGGCCATTGATACAGTGGAGGATATGAAGCGCCTTTTTGATCAAATTCCTTTGGATCAAATGTCGGTATCCATGACCATGAATGGAGCCGTGCTACCCATCTTAGCTTTTTACATTGTGGCTGCAGAGGAGCAAGGCGTAAGACCTGATCAACTGAGCGGAACCATTCAAAACGATATCTTGAAGGAGTTCATGGTGCGCAATACCTATATCTATCCGCCGAGTCCGAGCATGCGCATTGTCAGTGATATTTTCCGTTACACCAGTCAAAACATGCCGAAGTTCAATCCCATCTCCATCTCTGGTTATCACATGCAGGAGGCGGGTGCTACATTGGAAATTGAATTGGCCTATACCTTGGCCGATGGGTTGGAATATGTGAGAGCAGGCATCGCGGCGGGAATGGATGTGGATGATTTTGCCCCTCGACTATCTTTCTTTTGGGCCATTGGAATGGATCATCTTTCGGAAATTGCTAAAATGCGAGCGGCTCGGGTAATTTGGGCGCAATTGATCCAGCAGTTCAATCCGAAGAATCCTAAGTCAATGGCATTGCGTACTCACTGCCAAACGAGCGGTTGGAGTTTGACCAGGCAAGACCCATTTAATAACGTGGCAAGAACTTGTATCGAGGCGATGGCCGCAGTGTTGGGCGGGACGCAGAGTTTACATACCAATGCTTTGGATGAGGCCATTGCGCTGCCCACGGATTTTTCAGCCAGAATAGCGCGCAACACCCAAAAGTACATCCAGCAATCTACGGATGTTTGCAAGGTGATTGATCCTTGGGCAGGATCGGAATGGATGGAGAGGCGCACAATGCAAATGGTAGAGGATGCTTGGAAATTGATTGACGAGGTGGAAGCTTTGGGCGGTATGACAGCTGCCATTGAAGCAGGAATTCCTAAGTTGCGCATAGAAGAAGCGGCGGCACGAAGACAAGCGAGAATAGACAGCGGTAAGGAAAAAATCATTGGCGTGAATTTATTTGAAGTGGAGGATGAGGTGAAGTTTGATATTCTCGAAGTGGATAACCAAGAGGTCAGGAAGTCGCAAATGGAATTGTTGAAGGAAGTCAAACGTCAACGCAATGAGGAGATCACTCAATCGCATTTACAGGCTCTAACAGAGGCCGCCAAGAATGGAAATGGAAATTTATTGGACTTGGCCGTTGTTGCAGCGCGTTCTCGTGCTACTTTAGGCGAAATATCCGATGCTTTGGAAGTGGCTTTTGGTCGGCACCAGGCATCGATTAAAAGTGTAAGTGGCGTGTATTCATCCGAGTCTCAACAAGATCCTTCCTTTCAGTTGGCCTTGAACAAAGCCAATGAGTTTTCTCAGTTAGCAGGAAGAAGGCCGCGCATTATGGTGGCTAAAATGGGGCAGGATGGACACGATAGGGGAGCTAAGGTGATTGCTACTTCCTTTGCTGATATCGGATTTGATGTGGATATGGGTCCTTTGTTTCAAACGCCCGAAGAAGTGGCTAAGCAAGCGATAGAAAATGACGTTCATGTGATAGGGGCCTCTTCATTGGCTGCGGGACATAAAACCTTGATTCCTGCATTGATTGAAGTGTTGAAACAGTATGGTCGCCCTGATATCATGGTAGTAGCAGGTGGAGTGATTCCAGAAAGCGATTTTGACTTTCTATACAACGCAGGTTGTGTCGGGGTATTTGGTCCGGGCACTAAAATCCCAGCTGCCGCCACAGAGATCCTGCAGATTTTAATGGAGGGTTATTCGAAGCGTTGAACGTTGGTTGGTCAGATTAAGACAATCCACTGATCACCCCATTGGCGTCAATGTCCATTCCTTCTGAGGCAGGAATCACCGGCAAGCCAGGCATTCTCATCATTTCGCCTAAAATAGGTATGATGAATCCTGCACCAACGGCAAATTCAAACTCTCTAACCGTAACATGAAATCCTCTGGGTCGTCCTATTTTACGTTCGTCATCGCTGAAAGATTTTTGGGTTTTAGCCATACACACTGGAAGTGTCGCCAAACCTAATTTCTCGATCGTTCTCAAATCGGCTTCAGCTTCTTTGGTATAATGCACCCCATCAGCACCGTAGATACTTTTAGCGATCTTTTCGATTTTTTCTTTTACTGGAGACTCCCATTTGTAAAGTGGGGTAAAGGCATTTCTGCCACTTTCTAGAACGTTAATGACTTCACGCGCTAAATCCCTCATTCCATCTCCGCCCTGTGAAAAGCCTCTGGCTACAACGGCTTTCACACCTTTCAAGGCACATCGATCCATCACATATTGGATTTCTTCCTCAGAGTCTGTTGGGAAATGATTCAACGCCACTACGGGTGTAATGCCAAAATGTTGGCAATTCTCGATGTGCTTTTCCAAATTTTCGATGCCTTTTTCGATGCGCTCCATGCTCGGCGTATTGTACTCCTCTTTAGGTGATCCTCCATGATGGCGCAACGCTCGAATGGTGGCTACTAATACAATGGCATTGGGCGTCAATCCTCCATAGCCACATTTGATATTCATGAATTTCTCTGCGCCCAAATCTGCACCAAATCCCGCTTCTGTTACCACATAATCGCTCAAGCTCAATCCCATTTTAGTTGCGATGATGGTATTGGTTCCTTGTGCGATATTGGCAAATGGGCCACCATGAATAATGGCAGGATTTCCTTCAAGCGTCTGCACCAAATTGGGTTTGATGGCGTCTTTCAATAAAATAGCCATCGCCCCTTCGGCCTTTAAATCTCGGGCATAAATGGGTTTTTTATCATAGGTAAATCCGACGAAAATATTACCGAGTTTTTTCTTCAGATCATCTATGTTTTTGCTCATGCACAAAATGGCCATCACCTCAGAGGCAGGGGTGATATTGAATCCATCTTCTCGAGGAATTCCATTGCCCGTGCCACCCAATCCGATAGTAATTTGACGCAACGAACGATCATTCATGTCCATCACTCGCTTCCAATAAATTTGTCTTGGATCTAACCCTAGATTATTTTGTTTGCTTTGAATATTATTATCGATCAAAGCAGCCAATAGATTGTTGGCTTTTTCTATGGCGGAGAAATCTCCTGTGAAATGCAAGTTGATATCTTCCATGGGAACCACCTGCGCATAACCGCCGCCGGCTGCTCCTCCCTTGATTCCGAAAACTGGGCCGAGCGAAGGTTCTCTTAATACAACGGTGGCTTTTTTACCAATTTTATTCAAGCCTTCCGTCAAACCTATGCTAGTGGTAGTTTTACCCTCTCCCGCAGGAGTGGGCGTGATGGCCGATACTAAGATTAATTGAGCTCTTTTCACTTTTTCATCATCGATCAGATGTAGGGGTAACTTCGCCTTGTATTTTCCATAATGCTCCAACTCTTCAATTGGGATATTCAATTTATCGGCAATGTCATTGATGTGGCGCATTTTACATTCTTGCGCAATTTGTAGATCACTTGGGAAGCTCATTTCTTCGTCTTTTTATTTTCCCAAAGAAAGCAGAAGCATTTTGATTTTGCAAAACAAAAACCAAACATTGTTAACCAAATTTCGTGAATGAGAATAAAACTTTGGTCAAATTATCGTTTTGCCTTTACTTCGCGTTACAATATAACATGATGAAAAAATTAGTGATTCCCATTATTTGTGCATTCAGTATTGCACCGTCTTTTGCTCAAAATGCTAGTATTCAACAGCAATGGCAGCACGCGGATGCCCAAACAGATGGTTTGGTTGGAGTGAGTGCAGCCAAAGCATTGAAAGAATTTTCTCCTGCGTCAGGTACTTTTTCTCCTGTAGTAGTGGCCATTATTGATAGTGGTACAGAAACCTCGCATCCAGATTTGAAAAATAATCTTTGGACCAATCCTGGGGAGATTGCGGGCAATGGAAAAGATGATGACAATAATGGATATATCGATGATGTCCATGGTTGGAGCTTCATTGGTGGAAAAAATGGCGACGTGGAAAAAGACAATCTTGAGTTCATCCGAGTGTATAAAATGTATTCAGCGATGTTTCCGGATGGTCAATCTATCAAAGGAAAAGAGAAAGAGTTTGAGCTGTATTCAAAGTTGAAAAAAGATTATGAGACCAGATTGGCAGGGGCCAAAGCAGATGTTGAGGAATATGAAAATTTCTCAAAAGTATACCGCTCGGCCAAACGATATTTCACTAAAAATATTGGTGAGGATTATACCCTGGATGAGGTAAAGGAATTTAAGGGTGATGGAGATTCACTCGAAATGTTTAAGCAACTAGTGGTGGTAGGTATCACCAATCATTTTGATGAAGTGCTTCCTCAATGGGAAGATCAAGTGAGAAGCGCGTTGCAATATGGTTATAGTTTGGATTTTGATCCCAGAAATATCGTTGGGGATAATTACAATGATGTAATGGAAACCAAATATGGCAACAATCATATCGATGGTCCAGCAGGTGAGCATGGCACACATGTGGGTGGTATTGTTGGAGCAGCAAGAGATGGTACGGGAATGGATGGAATTTGTCCTAATGCCCAACTCATGATTATTCGTTGTGTTCCGGATGGTGATGAGCGTGATAAAGATGTCGCGAATGCCATTTTTTATGCTGTAAACAATGGTGCGAAAGTGATCAATATGAGTTTTGGAAAGGCCTATTCGCCTTTCAAAGAGCGTGTAGATGAGGCCGTAAAGTATGCTGAATCAAAGGGTGTCCTGTTGGTGCATGCGGCAGGTAACGACAATAAGAATGTTGATGTTAAAGACAACTTTCCATGCGCAGACTACAAGAGTGGTGGAAAATGTAAAACATGGTTGGAAATTGGGGCGAGTGGATCTACTGAGGGTCAATTAAAGGCGGATTTTAGTAATTACGGCCGCAAGTCTGTGGATGTTTTTGCGCCGGGTGTGGATATTTACAGCACCGTCCCGAATGGAGAATACAGAGCTTTGAGTGGAACTTCAATGGCTTCACCGGTTACTGCAGGTGTTGCAGCGGCTATTTGGTCGTATTATCCCACCCTTACTGCGATTCAAGTAAAAAATCTTATTTTGGAATCGGCTGTTTCTTACCGAAATACTAAGGTCAATGATGAGAATGCGAAGGGGAAAGAAAGGTTAAGTTTTTTAAATCCAATTTTAATGAAGCCCATGTATTTCAATTTGGGTTATGCCTTTATCGATGACGATGGTGAGCCATTTAGAGATCTTTTGGATATTAAAGATTCATGGAGCTATTCTCCATTCCCTGCGGCTATTCAGGTAGGGAGTGAAATCAATGATCGTTGGAAAGCCGGCATTGCATTCACCTATTCAAAGTATAATGCATGTAAAAAGAATGGGATAACATACTCTGGAATGGGCAACATTTGGAACCTAGATTTGAGCAGTCAGTTTCTGTTTTACCAATTATCTTTGGGTAAATCCGCACTAATGTTCTCCACCATCCAAGGTGTAGGTTACACGAAAAGAACTTGGGGAGCATTGAACAATACCATTACAGCCAATACTGGATTGAACCTTGGTGTTAAAATTTGTTCAGATTGGACGGCTAACATTAGCTCTCAAGCCAAGTATGGTTTAAATAATTATGAAGCGGGCGGTAGCTATTTACAGCATGGTGTTTCATTGACTTACACGATTCCCGGTAAAGACACTTTTGGAAAGTTATCCAGAACGGGAAGCGTGGTGAATTTGTATAAAGCTTTGGAATTGGCTGAAAAGCGATACGGTAAATAATATGCACCTCTCTTACCAGGGGATTAAACAAGAAAAAGGCGATTTTGTCGAAGTTCATGATGAACTGGTGATGGAATCGCCTTTTTCTATTTCCATTAATGACGAGCCATGGACTGTAACCATGCAGACACCCGGACAAGAGCGTGAGCTGGCAGCGGGTTTGCTGTTTACTGAGGGGATCACCAAGAAGAAAGAGCCCAGTGAATTGGAATGGCAATGGCAAAGAGAGGAGGGGAGTGGTGTTTGCTCTTTGAATGTTTTTATCGCGAATAGAGAGGATGCGGTAAGCAATCGCCGTTCTTTGATGAGTATCGCATCTTGTGGCATATGCGGCAAAACCTCTTTTGAACTACCCCATGGAAATGTTCTGCCCCAACAAAAAGGTGAATTTGATTTTTCAGTCTTGTGGCAAGCTTTCCAATCTCATCAGGCATTATTTGCAAGAAGCGGAGGTTCTCATGCCGCGGCTATCGCGAATAATGCCAATGAAATTGTAACGAGCTTTGAAGACATCGGTAGACATAATGCGGTAGACAAATGCATCGGAGACCTTTGGTTGAAAGGGAAATTGAGTGAAGCAAAGATATTGCTGGTGAGCGGACGAATTTCGTATGAAATAATAGCCAAGTGTTTTATGGCGGCCATTCCGGCGATAGCTGCCGTTTCAGCGCCGAGCACCATGGCCGTAGATTTTGCTAAAGAATGGGGTATTGAGTTATGGGGATTTTGCAGGGAAGGTCGTCAAACGAAATATGCATGAATAAAATAGTACTATTACTTTCATTGATCATCCAAGTATCGATGCTCAAAGCGCAGGCGATTCGCGACTCTATTCGTTATGAAAATCTGGTTTTTGAAGGGGCTGGCATCCGTGGCTTGGCCTATTGTGGGGCCTTGATGGAGATGGAAGATAGAGGGATGTTGCAATATGTTGAAAGGGTAGGGGGTACTTCTTCGGGCGCGATAACAGCCGCTTTCTTGGCGGTGGGATATTCACCACAGGAGATTTTTGATATCATCAGCACCACCAATTTTGCCAAATTCAATGATGGAGGAGGACTTTTTATTGGGGGGTTATTGCGATTAAAAAGACGGATGGGGTATTACAAAGGTCAATCCTTTGTGAAGTGGATGGAAAAGATGATTGCTGCTAAAACCCAAGATGCCGATATCACTTTTCAAACTTTGCATGAATGGTCTTTGAAGGACAAAAAGTATAAGACTTTGGTGGTAACCGCTACCTGCATGAACCATCAACAGCCAGAGTATTTCAGTTATTTAACTTATCCTAATATGCGCATTGTGGATGCGGTGCGCGCCTCTATGGCCGTACCCTTGTATTATGAGCCATTGGTGATTGATGATGCGGGCCATGTGATGGACGTTAAGCATTATGAAGATCATCACCATGTATTATTGGATGGTGGTTTTTTGTCCAACTTTCCTATTTGGGCATTTGACGACAGTACTTTGTTTGATTGTCATTCCAATCAAACGATTGGATTTAGAATCGATAGTGATTATCAAATTCAAGTAGATCGAACCAAAACCAAGCTCCCATTGTATTATTCTGTTCATGGGACAGTGGATTTGGTGGGTGCTGTGTATTACATTATGAAAGAAAATCTCAACCGTTTCATTCTTTCAGAATATGATTGGAAGCGCACGGTAAGCATTAGCGATTGTGGAATTGGTCCAAAAGTGAAGAAACTGAGCAAAGAGCAGAAACAGCAATTCATTGACGCTGGAAGAACGGGGCTGAAGCGCTATTTATTTGAACCAGGGTATCAGTGACGAATCAATACTTTAATGGTATTTTTCTCTGTGCGAAGTAGATATAATCCGTTCTGTAATTCTCGAGTATCAATGATGTATTGATCTTGAACATTTTTAAACGTCATGTCTACTCGCTTTCCGGTGATATCATACAAAGCGATAGGCCTTGCTCCGTTGTAATAAATAACAATATCAGCAGGCTGTGGAAAAAGCTGATAATCTGAAGTCCATTCGTAGATGCTACTGGGATCTACCACATTGAATTCACCTAGGCTCACAAGACCTTTTCCACAATCATTGAGTCCTTCAATTTTCCAAAAATAATGTCCAAAAGCCAAGCCATTGGCAACATAGAAGGTATCGGGGGTGGTGACGGTCATGACATTCTGAGTGAAATTGGCATCAGTAGCCAGTGTCCAAACATATCCATTGGCTGTCGCATTGTTATCCCAATTGAAGTGTACATCAGGAGTGTTGATGTTAGCATTTGGACTAGGGTTGATCAAGTTGGTTAATCCTGGGGCCGCATTGCCCTCGATGGTCATTCTTAAAGTTACAGTGTACGTTTGCCCATTGGGTGCGAGTAAATTCCAATAAGCGGAATAATCGCCAGGAACAACACTGCCCAGGATGCTCAGGTTGTAATTAAATACACCTTGTTGGGTAATTTCAATAGGTCCATTCCATTGAAGCCACGAGGGGCCATTCATCGAAACTTGCAACGGAAAATAAAGATCAGCGTTTACCTCTAGGTTGGCATTGAATTGCTCATTGAGGCAAACGGAATATAGATTGGAGCCGAACTGAAGAAAAGTGGGTTGGGTAATGAAGAATCCATCATACATGCTCGTAGCGATATTGACACCGCTGGGCAAATAGGGGTAATTGCTCCATGTTCCGCTGAATTGCGGATTGTCATTATTCGGAACTAAATCGAAAAAAGCCACTTCGTTGAAATTGTTTTCACTGGCTCTGATCGCGTCCAACACTCTTACTCCACTGCGATAGTTGCTCTCGAAGGCAAATTGATCTTCCATATACAAATTGTGATCGATGGAGGTATTGTTAAATTCATGAAATCCAAGATATCCAATGTTATCGAGGTCGAGTAGATCAAAGTTATGGGTTTTGGTATTAGAGCCGAAGTTCATTTCGTCAAGCTCATCATTGACCAAGAAATAGCGATTATCCTTGGTAAACCAACCTTGGTGCACATATCCAGTTTGGTTGTATAGATAGGTGTCCAATAATTGAATATCGGTAGGATCAGTTGCATTTACGATGGCCAGGCCAGTGGTGCCGTTACAGCAAACTATGATGATTTCACCAAAATGGTCAGTATCAGGACCCGAGTAGGTGGTGATGAATCCATCATGGGTATAGCCAGAGTTGGCATAACCTCCCAAAAGAAAAGGGGTAAGGGGAGATTGTATATTCACTAAATGGGGTCCCCCACTGAAAGTATTGGTTCCCATCGCGCACAAGATTCCACTCACAGGGTCTATGTTGATGGTATGGCAGTGACCAAATCCAGCATAATGTGCATCTTCATTAAAAATAACAGGTGGATTTACTACATTGTCCAATTGCAGTAAATTCATGATTTGCATACCATGATTGCCAGACTCACTTACCACGAATACATAGTCATTATAAGTTTCTAAATCACGCCAAAGACTATTGGCATCGAATGCCGGAAGAATTCCTAGATAAATGGGAGCCACGGGATTAGTGATGTCTAAAAATGCCGTGCCATTGTTGCAACCCACCAAGGCGTATTCTCTATGGGTAATGGGCGATACCCAGCCCCAAATATCGTTGGTGTTCTCTCCACCTCCTATTTCAGCGTTGGTGAGGTGAGCCAGTAAGTCCATTTGTTTACACGGATATATACCCGCAAAGTTGTTTTCACATGCTATTTGTGCTAAGCTCGATTGTCTGCTCGTAATGATTGTTACGATAACAAAAATGAAGGATATTATTTTCTGCATGTTCCAAATGTAATGCATTGGGAATTTAATCAAACAACTTTTTGCTAAGCTGTCGAGTCTTTAGTATTATTGTAAAAAGAAATTAAGACAATGAAAAAGTTAATTTTAAGTTTCATCAGTGTGGCTTGTATTGCCATGGCTTCTCATGCCCAATGTTCAGGTGCTCAGTTAAAGAGTGGGTCAGATTCATTTAAGTTGTTTACCAACGGGAGTCAAGTATATTTTGATTTTTGCGGAAAGGAAGGTTCTTTGCTGAAGCATCAAGCCTTATTGCATGAAGTATATCCAACCGCTCAGTTTAGCTTTCAATCTGCTGGAAACGATTTATTCAATTGTACGTTAACCTTAAATGATGTTCAACAGCCGGAATATGCGGCAAAAATCATGGTGGCGATGGGTTTTGAAGTGGTGTTTAAGGGGGAACAAAAATTGACCATCAATGAATCATCCGCTTGGTTTAAGTAGAGGTATATTTCAACTCATTTTTATCTCTTTCCTGATATCAGGGGAGTTAATGGACTGCAGAGCTCAAGGAGTGGATGCTGGTCCTGATGTGTTTCAATGTTCGGGTCCGGTTACATTAACCGCCACTACCACTGGAGTAACTTCCTCCAACAATTACACGGTTGCGCAACTTGCCTCCTTCGAGCCAGAAAATATTGGAGGCACCATGGTGAGTTTGAGTGACGACGCCGTTTCGGGGTCATTACCTATTGGTTTTTCTTTTTGTTTTTTGAATAATACTTACACTAACTTTTATATAGGATCCAACGGTTGGGTTTCCTTTTCGGCTGGTCAGCCGACCAATTACGTCGCCGCCTCTTTACCCAGTTCTGCTGGTGGAGTTCCCAAGAATTGCATCATGGCTCCGTGGCAAGATTGGCATCCAGGAATAGCCGGTGGCCCTTACATCTCATATCAAACCATCGGAACAGCCCCCAATAGAAAATTGGTGGTTACCTGGAATCAAGTGCCGATGTTTTCTTGCACCTCCACCAAGGGCAAGTTTCAAATAGTATTGAATGAAACCAGCAATAACATAGAAAATCACATTTGGTCTAAACCTGCCTGTAACACATGGCCAGGCGGTAGTCCTAATTTTTCTGTGCAAGGTTTACAAAATGCTAATGGCACGGCTGCCGTTACCGTACCCGGTAGAAACAATACTTCTTGGACTGCTACCAATGAGTCATGGCGCTACACTCCCGCGGGTACTCCCACCATTGTTTGGACGAATAGTGCCGGTCAAGTGGTAGGTAATGGCAGTAGTATAAATGTGAATATCAACGGAAGTGATGACTTCACGGCAACGGCACAAGTATGTGGCGGAGGCACTTTTAGTGATATTGTGCACGTAGAATTGACTGGAGTGCAAATTGATTTTGCGGCAACTTTGCCCACTATACAAGGTTCTGGATGTAACAATGGGGCTGGTTCTATTGACGTTCAATTGCTCAATGGCGTTGGACCTTATCAATTTTCTTGGGCGCAGTTACCCGGTGTGGATACTCCCAATCCTACGGGATTGAATGACGGCCCCTATTCTGTTTCTGTGTTGGATTTAACCACTAATTGTCAGGTTACAGGAGAGTTCTTCGTTCCGCAAATCAACAATTTGAATGTGACGGCGTTTGTTGTGCCTGTTACTTGTCCAGGATTGGGCAATGGTCAGGCTACCGCCAATGTAACAGGAGCTATGGGAGAGGTAACTTATGAATGGGAAGGAATTACGCAAACCACTCAGACGGCTACGAATTTACTGGCGGGTAGTTATCAGCTGATGGTAACAGATGGGGCAGGATGTAATGATAGCATCGTGATCAACATTACAGAGCCTCCTGCTATTAACATTGCAGTGCTCAACGCGGAGGATAATATTTGCAATGGGGGTTCAGGTGGCGCTGTTGATGTAATGGCTTCAGGAGGTCCAAATAACGCTGTATTTAGTTATTCATGGGCCCCATTGGGAGGAAGCACTTTTGCAACTTCTCCAAGCGTCACAGGGTTGGCCTCTGGTACCTACGTCGTGACGGCCTCCTACGTGAATAACGCAGGGCAAGTTTGTTCCAATCCGGATACATTACAAATATTTGAGCCCCTTCCTATGTTCATCATGATGGATGTCACAGACATCGCATGTTCCGGCGCAGGTGCGGGCAGCATTACAGCCAATCCATTGAATGCTCCTGATCCTTTTGAATATCAATGGGTGAATTTCCCCTCCAATACTACTAACACTTTGGATAATATTCCTGCAGGTGTATACACTGTATTGGTGACCGATGCTAATGGTTGTACGGAAAGTCAATCGGCAACTGTGGATGTTTCAAGTTCTGCGATGACGCTTATCAGTGAAGTATTAAATGTTACTTGTGCCAATGCAAGCGATGGCGAAGCGACGATCAATGTCACAGGTGGTACGCCGGATTATTCATTTGATTGGGGAAGTAATGCTAATAATCAAAATACACCTACCGCCATTAACCTCGATGCAGGTACATACAATGTTGTAGTAACCGATGCGGTGGGCTGCGAAATGAGCGTTAACGTGACTGTTAGCGAGCCGCAGCCGCTTGTGGTGAGCATCTCTAATATTATCTCTCCTACCTGTGAGGGGGTAGCCAATGGACAGGCAACGGTAAATATTTCGGGAGGTACGCCTGGCTATCAAGCCACATGGAACAACGGAAGTCAAAGCATTACGCCCATTAACTTGGCCTCTGGTGGAATCAATGTTACCGTTACAGATGCCAATGGTTGTACCGCTAATGTCAATGGTGTGATGTCCTCTCCGCAGGCGATGACGGCTACCGTCAGTACCACAAATACTCTGTGTTTGGGGAGTTCGGATGGTAGTGCCATCATCAATGTGACAGGAGGAACTCCAGGATATGATTTCGTTTGGTCAGGATCTAATGGGACAGGAAATCAAGTGGATAATTTGGCAGCGGGTGCTCAAAGTGTAACAGTGACAGATCAAAATGGTTGTTCATTCATTCAATCGTTCAGTATTGTTTCTCCACCAGCAATTACGGCTACATTTACCAGTGTTGATGATATTTGCGGGGATGATTTGGCCTCTGGTTCTTTGACTGTGAATCCCAGTGGTGGAGTTGGGAGTTTTCAATACGCATGGTCGGAGGGATCTAATAGTAACACTCAAGCCAATCTCAATGATGGCACATACTCTGTTTCGGTCTCAGATGGTAACGGGTGTATTGAAGTGTTTACCGGAATGGTAGAGGAATCCAATGCTCCGGTTGCGGACATAACCAGCAACGTTATCAGTGGATATTTACCTTTAGATGTTGTCTTTAATGACAATTCATTGAATGGATCCACAACTACTTGGAACTTTGGTAATTCGGATAGTCTCAATACGGTCACCGGCACCTCAGTTCAACATCAATTTAATCAATTAGGATTCGATACAGTAGCGGTATCGGTTATCGGCCCAGGTGGATGTATTGATACTTATGCAAGTATCATTTTGGTGTATGATAGCGCGACAGTGGTAAGCTTCAATGTATTCACTCCAAACGGAGATAGCTTGAATGATGTGTTTAGAGTGGCTTGTGAGAATTTCTTAGGAGGTTTGTATTATGATTGCGGTGAGTTTACGGTGCAGAAGTTTGAAGGCCGAATTTTTAATCGATGGGGAACAGAGGTCTATTCATGGCAAGATGTCAATGGGGGATGGGATGGAAAGATCCAAGGTAACGATGCGGCAGAGGGACAATATTTGTTTATTGGAAGAGTGGATATGTGGGACGGGACGAAGTATGATTTCCATCAATGGTTGAGTTTAACCCGCTAGTCAAAAAGGCCAAACACTGAACTTCCGCTTCCACTCATAGCGGCGTAGAATGCGCCTTTCGAGTACATTGCATCGATATGGTCCTGAATAGTGGGATGCAGACTTATAGCACCCACTTGAAAATCATTGGTGATGATATTTTTCCAATCTTTGTGAGGGAGGTTCATGATGGTCAATAGATCTATTGGGGCTGCTTTTGGAATGACAGTAGAATAGGCTTCGGCTGTGGATATGTTCACTCCTGGAGAGGAGATTTCAATGCGGTACGGAAATTCCCAATTCAAAGGAGTTAACTCATGTCCTTTTCCATCCAGATAGCATGGTCGATTGTAGATAAAGAATGCGTCATCACTGCCTAGCTGTGATGCTAATTGTAATAATTCGGATTCATTAAGGCATAGGGAGAATAGCTCATTGAGCGTTTTAAGAGTAAAGGCGGCATCCGATGATCCTCCACCAAGTCCAGCGCCACTGGGTATTTTTTTTAATAAATAAATATCCACTCCCGAAATGCCGAAGTTTTCATGCAGTAGTTTCCAGGCCTTGTAACACGAGTGCTGCTCAATGGGAATGTTAAAGCTTGCATTGTATTGTTGAACAGTGCATTCATGATCTTTTCTAGGGATAATTTCCAAAACATCTGTAAGCGGACCGGGTAAAAATAGGGATTGTAGGTGATGATACCCATCCGGTCGTTTATGCGTTATGAATAAACCTAGATTGATTTTGCAATTCGGAAATGTGATCATTTTATTCCCAATAACCCAACGACTTTAAGCGGTTTAGATTGTTTCTCCAATCGGGATCCACCTTGATAAAGGTTTCTAGAAATACTTTTCTTCCCAAGAAGGCTTCCATTTCTTTTCTTGCTGAAGTGGCCATGCGTTTTAAGGCACTGCCTTGATGACCGATGAGGATGGCTTTTTGCGATTCTCTTTCTGTCAAAATCACCGCTCTGATTTTAGTGACATGTTCTTCTTCTTTGAATGATTCAATGGTGACTTCGCATGAATATGGGATCTCTCGGTTGTAATACTTCAAAATCTTTTCTCTGAATATTTCACTGCAAAAAAAACGCAGTGTTCGATCGGATAATTCATCTTTTGGAAAGAAAGGAGGCGACGATGGCAGTTGTCGGATGATATTGTTCAAAAGCTCTTTGGTGTACAAGTATGTAAGCGCGCTTACGGGAAAAATATGAGCTTGCGGTAACTCAGTATTCCATTTTTGAAAGAGTACATCAGCTTTTTCATTACCAATTAGATCCAGTTTATTCAAAACTACAAAAATGGGGACATTCATTTTTTTAATTTTCTCCAGAGTCGAAGGATGAAATTCTTGTCGATCGGCGCTATCAATGACCAACAATATCAAGTCAGCATCTTGTAAGGCAGACCCGACAGCTTTCATCATACCCTCGTGCAATTTATACTTTGGGTCGAGCACTCCGGGTGTATCACTGTACACAATTTGATAATCATCTCCATTGAGAATTCCCATGATACGATGACGGGTAGTTTGCGCTTTCTCTGTCACAATGCTTAACTTCTGTCCTAAAAGGGCATTCATCAAAGTCGATTTTCCCGCATTAGGATTTCCGATAATATTGACAAATCCGGCCTTGTGCGGTGGGGTATTCTCACTCATGGCAACAAAGGTAATGTATTTTTAAAGTTGAATGTCTTTGCCTGGTTTTGGTGTAGTTTTGTGTCATGGCATTGACATTTGAACTACAGCATCGCGATATACATTCTAAAGCAAGAGCAGGAGAAATTACTACGGATCATGGAACCATTCAAACTCCTATCTTCATGCCAGTAGGAACAGTGGGTTCTGTGAAGGCCATTTCTCAGCAAGATTTAAAGAATGATGTAGAAGCTCAAATTATCCTAGGAAATACCTATCACCTATATCTGCGTCCGGGATTGGAGATTTTACAAGCGGCAGGGGGATTGCATCGTTTTATCGGATGGGATCGACCCATACTCACCGATAGCGGAGGTTATCAGGTGTATTCCTTGTCGGGCAATAGAAAAATCAAGGAAGAAGGAGTAGTGTTTCAATCTCATATTGATGGTTCGAGGCATACTTTTACTCCGGAGCGAGTGATGGATATTCAGCGCGTGATTGGCGCGGATATAATCATGGCCTTTGATGAATGCCCTCCCTATCCATGTGATTATGCTTATGCCAAGAATAGCTTGCGCATTACTCATCAATGGTTAGATCGATGCTTTGCTCAATTGGATACCACGCAGCCATTGTATGGTTATCATCAATCTTTATTTCCAATTGTGCAAGGTTCTACTTTTTCAGATTTGCGCAAGCAAAGTGCTGAATTTATCGCCAGTAAAGGGGCAGAAGGAAATGCAATCGGTGGATTGAGTGTGGGAGAGCCCCATGAAGAGATGTACCGAATGACCGAGGAGGTTTGTGAGATTTTACCTGCAGACAAGCCGAGATATCTGATGGGAGTGGGTACTCCAGCTAATATTCTAGAGTCGATAGCTTTGGGAGTGGATATGTTTGATTGTGTGATGCCCACTCGAAATGCCAGGAACGGACAATTATTTACTTGGAATGGCATTCTCAATATGAGGAACAAAAAATGGGAGAAAGATTTTTCACTTTTGGATGAAAATGGTGACTCATTTGTAGATACTTATTACACCAAGGCGTACGTGCGACATTTGTTTGTTGCCGAAGAGTTATTGGCCTTGCAAATCGCCACGGCGCATAATTTAAATTTTTATTTGCGACTGGTTAGGGAAGCTCGAAAGCAAATTATCGCAGGGACTTTCTTTGATTGGAAGAATAAAATTACGCCTCAATTGATGCAGCGTTTGTAATGAAGAAACTTGACATTTTTATCATCAAGAAGTTTGTAACCACCTTTCTGTTTATGATTGGTGTGTTTGTAATCATTGCGGTGGTATTTGATGTCAGTGAGAACATCGACGATTTTTTAAAATCTGAAGCCACCTTTTGGGAGGTGGTGATAAAGTATTACATCAATTTTTGTTTTTATTTCGGCAATTTGCTCAGCGCGTTTATCATCTTTTTGTCAGTGATTTGGTTTACGAGCAAGATGGCGCAACAATCGGAATTTATAGCCATGTTGAGTGGCGGAGTGCCCTATACCCGGATCATGCGTCCTTATTTGATTTTTGCGAGTTTGATGGTTTTGGTTTCATTGGTGTTAGGGCATTGGATTGTACCGATGGCTAATCAAATAAAGTATGATTTCGAACTTCAATACATCCGCAAGCATTTGAACGTGTCTGAGAGCAATGTTCATCAAGAAGTGGCTCCAGGAGTATTGGCCTATTTTCATAGAGTAAATGTAAATACACATAGTGGTTCTCAATTTTCGATTGAATATTGGGACCAACAAAGATTGATCAAGAAGATTACTGCTCCAGGAGCAACTTATTTTCCAGATAAGGACAGTTGGAGAATCGAGAGGGCGGTAATGAGAACCTATTTGCCCGATGGAGGTGAGCGCGTGAAGTTTTATCCTGCCTTGGATACAATTTTACCCTTGAAGATGGAGAATTTTACGGTAAGAGCAGAAGTAATGGGAGCGATGACCACTTCAAGGCTATATGACTTTTTGGATGAGTTGATGATGAATGGCTCAAGCAGGGTAGTGGATGCAAGGGTAGAGCTTTATTCAAGAACGGCTAATCCATTCAGTATATTAATTTTAACAGTGATTGGATTAGTCATTGCTTCAAGAAGAGCGCGAGGAGGAACAGGAGTTCATTTGCTACTCGCGGTGGTGATTGGTTTTACATTTATTTTTATTTCAAAAATAGCAGCGGTGGCGGCCCTCAATATTGGATTGCCGGTGTTACTTGCCGTATGGTTACCTAATATTGTTTTTTGTGTGCTCGCCTTTTTTCTTTTTAAAAGAGCGCAACGATAGATGAGCAAATCCGTATTTTGTTATTCTATGCACTACATATTTCTTCTGTACTGTCCTCCCACTTCAAACATACTTTGTGTGAGTTGTCCTAAAGAACAATATTTTGTTGCATCCATCAGCACTTCGAAAATATTTTTGTTTTGAATGGCTGCGTGTCGGATATTCTTTAATTGTGTTTCTGCTTGCTGAGGCATTGCTTGGTGCAATTGATCCAACATATTGATTTGGTACTCTTTTTCTTCAGTAGTGGCTCTGATGATTTCACCTGGGATGATGGTAGGGGAGCCTTTGGAACTTAAAAAGGTGTTGACTCCGATGATTGGATATTCCCCTGTATGTTTCAAAGTTTCGTAGTACAATGATTCCTCTTGAATTTTGCTTCTTTGGTACATCGTTTCCATCGCTCCTAAAACTCCTCCGCGTTCTGTGATGCGGTCAAACTCCGACAATACCGCTTCTTCTACGAGGTCGGTCAATTCTTCGATGATAAAGGACCCTTGCAATGGATTCTCATTCTTGGCCAAGCCCAATTCTCTGTTGATGATCAATTGAATGGCCATGGCCCTGCGCACACTTTCTTCAGTGGGAGTGGTGATGGCTTCATCGTATGCGTTGGTGTGCAAACTATTGCAGTTGTCATAAATAGCATACAATGCTTGGAGCGTGGTACGGATGTCATTGAAGTCAATTTCTTGCGCGTGCAATGATCGTCCGCTGGTTTGGATGTGGTATTTCAACATCTGTGCTCTAGGGTTGGCTCCGTATTTTCTTGACAGTGCTTTGGCCCAAATTCTTCTGGCTACGCGACCAATCACGGCATACTCTGGATCGATACCGTTGCTGAAGAAAAAGCTGAGGTTGGGACCAAACGCGTTGATGTCCATTCCACGGCTCAAATAATATTCTACATAGGTGAATCCGTTGGACAAAGTGAAGGCCAATTGAGTAATCGGATTGGCACCAGCTTCTGCGATATGGTATCCGCTGATGGAAACGGAGTAGAAATTACGGACTTGTTGATCAATGAAATACTGCTGAACATCACCCATCAAACGCAGGGCGAATTCTGTAGAAAAAATGCAAGTGTTTTGCGCTTGATCCTCTTTGAGGATATCGGCTTGCACTGTTCCTCTCACT
>Ga0068876_10001255_pt1 | contig 20002 bp, 26 predicted proteins | sample NOAtaG_6_FD_66442 | JGI IMG/M metagenome (GOLD analysis project Ga0068876, IMG submission 66442) | Freshwater lake microbial communities from Lake Erie, under a cyanobacterial bloom - NOAA_Erie_Diel5S_2200h metaG | ecosystem: Environmental > Aquatic > Freshwater > Lake | place: USA: Ohio, Lake...
GGACAAAACGAATTTACACAAATGAGTTTGTAAAGATCACAACTCCAACACAAGTGATCACAGGGAAAGGCTTAGAAAGTAATGAAGATTTTTCGAAGTATTCAATTAAAAAAGTAACTGCAATTATTCAATTACAAAACGAAGAATTATAATATGGATCAAAATTTATTTAAACTATTGGAAAAGTTGTGGTTGGGTGGTGCTGTGGTTGGTATACTAGGCTGCGTTTACTTTTTAACTCAAAAGGATAATGATAGTGCCTTGTTCTTCTTTGCATTCTTTATTTTGTCAACTATTATATACTACGTGCGTCGAAAGCAGAGCAAAAAGCATCAAGAGTATTTGGACCAAAAAAAGAAAGCAGGAAAATAATTCCTGCTTTCTTTTTTATCGATCATTTATTTTAATCTCTGTTTCCTGTAAATCGCAAGATCATATAAAGTAAGGATGCGATCGCACCTAAAGCAGCAACAATATATGTGTACGCAGCCCAGGTCAAAGCGTCTTTGGCATCGTCGTGTTCTGAACCATAAGTTATTCCGGCGCTGTTTAACCACACAATGGCTCTTTTACTTGCATCGATCTCCACAGGCAATGTTACAATTGTAAACAATGTAATTGCAGACTGTAAAATAATGAACACCAACATCAATGTATTACCCAAATGTGGCATGCTATAAAAAGCAAACGCAAGTGCCAACGATAAAAAACCCATGGCGGTTGAGGCTATCTGAACTGCCGGAACCATTTTGCTTCTCATAGTTAACCATGTATACGCTGTTGCGTGTTGCACAGCGTGTCCACATTCGTGAGCAGCTACCGCTGCAGCGGCTACATGACGGCCATTGTAAACGTCGTGACTTAAGTTCACAGTTTTGTCAAGAGGATTGTAGTGATCAGTTAATTGACCTTGCACGCTTTGTACTTTCACGTCGTAGATCCCATTATCCTTCAACATCTTCTCAGCAACTTCCTTTCCACTTATACCACTGGTTAAGCGTTCTTGCGAATATTTCGCAAATTTCGATTTCAAACGAGAGCTAACAAGTAATCCGATCAGCATAAAAATGCCGGTGATCACCATTAAGCCCATATCATACATCATCATAGTTTTATTTTTTTAAACTTAGTATCAAAAGGAGTACCAAGTAAGATTTCCTGACAAAATTACACTATAAATGCACAAAAGGCCGCCAAAGCACTCTTAAATATGCTTAAAAATTAACAAAAGAGGGCTAAAAAGTATGTGCTAAAGTGTTCATTTAGCGTTTACTAATCAGGTACATTTAGAACATATTGTATGAATTCAAAACCCGTTATACTAGTTACTAACGACGATGGTGTTTTTGCTCCCGGAATAAAACACCTCGTTTCCATTGCCAAAACCTTTGGTGATGTAATTGTAGTTGCACCCGATAAACCACAAAGTGGAATGGGGCATGCCATTACAATAAATTCAACGTTACGCTTAGAGAAAACTAATTTTCACGGTGTGCCAACCGAATTAGCTTGCAGCGGAACGCCGGTAGACTGTGTGAAAATGGCAGTGAATAATATTTTAAAGAAACGTCCGGATCTGGTTTTAAGCGGCATCAATCACGGAAGTAATAGTTCCATCAATGTGATTTATAGCGGAACTATGAGTGCTGCCATTGAAGGTGCACTTGAAGGTGCGCCGAGCATTGGCTTCAGTTTGTGTGATTATGCGATGGAAGCAGATTTTACCGCATCAACAAAATTCATAAAGCAAATTATTGAGCACGCCCTAGCAAATAAAATGCCCAAGGGAGTTTGCTACAATGTGAATATTCCAAAGTTGCGCGAAGATGATATTAAAGGTATAAAATTTGTGCGTCAAGCAAAGGCAAATTGGGTTGAACGCTTTGATGAACGTAAAGATCCTTATGGTAGAAGTTATTTTTGGCTCACCGGTGAATTCGTCAATTTTGAACCTGAAGCTACCGATACTGATGAATGGGCTTTGGCAAACGGTTACCTTTCGGTTGTACCAACTCAAGCAGATCTTACTGCACATTCATATTTGAACGAAATAAAAAATACTTTTTAAAATGAATTGGCAGAAACTAAATAAAACATGGATCGGACTTTTAAGTGGCTTAATTGCCCCTTGGACGCTTTGGGGGATCTATTGGTTGATCTTTCAACGTGATGTAGATATACCTAAAGATGACGTACATTATTTTATTAATAATGAATTGATGGTTAATGTTTTTAAGATCTGCTGCGGAATTGACCTTGTGTTTTTTTATGTAGGAATGAATAAAAAGATGATAAACTATTCAAAGGGTATTATTTTTAGCGTTATGGTGTACGCATTCATTCTTGGTTACCTTACATTCTTTTAGATCTTGAAATTATTTTTCATAGCCGGTGAGCCAAGTGGAGATCTTCATGCATCTAATTGCATGAAAGAATTGTTACTATTGGATAGTAGTTTGAAGTTTGAATTTACGGGCGGACCCTTAATGGAAGAGGTGGCTAAAACAAAACCCGTTATCCATATTTCTGAAATGGCTTTTATGGGTTTTGTTGATGTTTTAAAAAATATTAGAACCATTAAGGCCAATTTTAAAAAAGTAAAAGATGCCATTTTAAATTATAAGCCTGATGCATTAGTTTTAGTGGATTATCCCGGATTTAATTTACGAATGGCAAAATGGGCTGCCGAACACAATATTAAGGTTTACTACTATATTTCTCCAACTGTTTGGGCTTGGAAAGAGAATAGGGTAGAGATCATAAGAAAATATACTAAGAAATTATTTGTGATCCTTCCGTTTGAAAAAGCATTTTATGCTAAACATCAAATAGATGTTGTTTTTGTAGGGCACCCATTGCTGGATGCCATTGAAGAGAAAAAGAAGAATTTGTTGAGTAAGGAAGCGTTTGTGAAAAACAATGGGCTCTCTGAGAAACCAATTATTGCCGTTCTACCGGGAAGCAGAAAACAAGAAATAGAGCGCATGATGCAAATTATGCTGAATGTGAAGGATGATTTTAGTTCCTATCAATTTGTGATCGGCGCGTCAAATAATTTATCGAAAGATTATTATAAAGGGCTTGAACAAAAGGATATTCGTGTGGTGTTTAATTCTACGTACGAATTGATGAGTTATGCTCAAGCGGGGATCATTAAGTCAGGAACGTCTACCTTAGAAAGTGCTTTGTATAATTTACCACAGGTGGTATGTTATAAGGCTGGTTCTGTTTCTTTTGCTATTGCTAAGCAATTGGTTGATATCAAGTATATTTCTTTAGTGAATTTAATATTAGGCAAGCCTGCGGTTAAAGAATTGGTGCAAAACGATCTCACCTCTGAGAATATAAAGACGGAATTGGAACTAATATTAAATAACAAGGAACATAGGCAGCTCATTTTAAATGATTATGCTTCATTGTATGATAAATTAGGAGGTGTAGGCGCGTCGAAACGATTGGCCGAACAATTATTAAACTACATAAAACTGAATTGAAACTAAAAGTAATATTTAAGAAATATCTGTTCATCGAGTTGGTCATCTTGGTGTCTTTCCTATGTACGTCATTTTTTATTCCAACCGAAACTATAATGGTGCGCATGTATACGCATTTAAAAGTGTTGTCGGCAAATGTTTCTATTAATGCAGGAACGTATAAAGTTATAGCTGATGGTAATTTTATCTCTGAAAGCGCCGGTGAATTGTCGTACAAGTTGATCTACAAAGATGATAGCATAGAGGTTGTTTCCGGAGATAAAAAAATTGGCACCTATAGATACATTAAATTCATCGCAGAAAGTAATCCGGCCGCAGAATTAAAGATCAAGCTCATTAATCCCGATCGTAAACCCCGCATCTATCCTCAAAACATGATCTTCTCAACCTTTGAGAACACCATAAAAATAATTAATGATGTTGAAGTGGATCGTTATGTAGCCGGAGTAACCGAAGCAGAGGCAGGAAGCAGGTCTAACCAAGAGTTTTACAAAGTGCAAGCAGTTTTAGCACGCACATTTGCCTTGGCGCATATTAATAAACATGTGTTGGAAGGTTTTAGTTTATGTGATCAAGTGCACTGCCAGGTTTATTACGGTAAGCCAAAAGATGGAAGTATTACAACCGCAGTAGTGGCTACCAAGGGGCAAGTGGTGGTTGATGACGGACTTAATTTGATCATTGCCGCATTTCATAGCAATAGCGGTGGGCAAACTGCCAATAGTGAGGATGTATGGGGTGCAAAAACAACTTATCTGAGAAGTGTAAATGATAGCTTTAGTGTTAGAATGCCAAATTCTAATTGGCAACGTAAAATGCTTACTGAAGATTGGTTAACTTATTTGAGATTAAAGCATGGTTATCCAACTAATGATCCGTTTGCCCGTGATATTGCTTTGAATTTTAAGCAGGATGAACGTAAAACCTTTTTAGAAGCAAGTAATATTAAAGTACCATTGAAATTTGTGCGTCAAGATCTTCAATTGAAATCAACTTTTTTTAGCATAAAACCTTTGAATAATGATTCAGTTCTTTTTATGGGGCGTGGTTATGGACATGGATTAGGAATGTGTCAGGAAGGTGCCATGCGCATGAGTAAGCAGGGATACAGTTATGAACAGATCTTGCATTTTTACTACAAGAATATTCAGATCATCGATATGAAGAAATTAAGTTTCTTTAAAGACGAATAGCTTTCATAAAAAAAACCGCAAGCCTTTAAGTTTGCGGTTTTAATTTATCCATCAGAAATATTTAAGCTATTTGAAAGTGTTTTTTTACAAACGCGTGTTGTTGATTTTCTGTCATTTTATCCGCATCAATCACATCGATCTTTACAGAAGAAAAATGATGATCAGATTTGAGCAGATTAGATAGTTCATTTTTGGCTGTTGTTGGTCCAAAAAGAAGTATTTCATCATGACCTTTAATAGCATCTGCAATTGATTTATAATATTTTGCTTGCATATGTTGTTCCTTATTATGCATAAGGTTCTCGTTTTTTCCTAACGAATGCTGTCTCTGTTGATGCGTAAATTCTGAATTGATATTACTTGTTACGATCCCGTTATCTTTAGGTTCTAATATGTGAGCCGTTGCATTGTCCATCCAAATGCCAATTTGTTTTTTTGTTTCCATTTTTTTTATGTTTTAGTTTACGTTAGTACTCGTATGCTTAATATTGAAGTCCTTATTTTACAATTGCCTGTTGATAGTAAACCGGGTCACCATTTAAAGGTTCAATGTCTTTTTTAAATTTATCTATCAGTGAACTCTCGTCAATAGTTATCGGACTGTATGCTTTTGCAACTTTTTCGATCACATTAATAAAGGTTTTTTTTAGCTCAGGACTAAGGTAGTGGCTGTTAGTTCTTATCTGTTTCATCGCGCCATCATAAGCATCTTTTGTTGAGGTCTTATCTCTATCCATGATCTTAAAAATAATATCAGAAACATCAAACCCGTAATCTTTGGATCGCATTTCTGCTGCAACTATCGCTTCAAATTTTTTGCGCTCTTCTTTTTGTACTTCGCCGTCGGCTCTTGCAATAGCATAGGCTAACTCTCCTATGGCATAATGTAAATTTTCAGTTGGTGTCATTGTGTTTGTTTTTAAGTGTAAATATTAATATTACTAATTCCTTTTTTAATGTTTACTGTCTCAAAGGTCGTTGAAAGAGTAAACAAGCCTATTGAGGATACTCAGAATCCGGTATGACTTTGGTCATATTGTTTGCAATTGCGGCACTTTATATTTGTTTTAACATGTCGCTAATTTCTATTAAATTTACATATGAATACGCTAAATTTCAAATAAATGGAAGGAAAAGAAAGCCTAGATGCTTTGTTTTTGTTTGCTACGGAAGGTATTATTGTTGTAAATGATAAAGGCGTGATCGTTCGTGTGAACCCAAGTGCCGAAAATCTTTTTGGCTACCGCCAAGATGAGCTGTTTGGTAAACGAATTGAAGTGTTAGTTCCTAAAAGATTAGAGGCTAAGCATATAGGTCACCGAAATAATTTCAATAATAATCCACATGCCAGGTCAATGGGCGCGGGCTCTGAATTAAGTGGTCAAAAAAAAGACGGTACCGAGTTCCCTTTAGAGATAAGTTTAAGTCCTTATTCAACTTCTGAGGGTAATTTTGTGATAGGCTTTATTGTGGACATTTCGGTTCGTAAACAGGCTGAGGAAAAACTAAAAAATTATTCTACTGAGCTTGAAAGACAAGTGAAGAACCGAACCCTAATTTTAGAAGAGGCCATTCAAGAGTTAGAAAGGACAAAAAAGGACCTACATAATGCACTTGATAAGGAAAAGCAATTGAACGAACTTAAATCAAGGTTTGTATCCATGGCTTCTCATGAATTTAGAACGCCATTAACAACAATGATGTCTTCCTTGTCCTTAGTAACAAAGTACGGAGAACAAAAAGATATAGAGAAGCAAACCAAGCATGTAAGTAAAATAAAAAATTCGATAATTAATTTGACCGATATACTGAATGATTTCTTATCGGTTAGTAAATTAGAAGAAGGCAAGATCGAAAATTTGCCGGAAGAATTAGATCTAAAGATGTTCATTGCGGATGTGATAAGTGAAATGAATGGCATGGCTACAAACGATCAAAAATTAAGTCAAGAACATTCCGGAAGCGAAAATGTTTTGTTAGACAGGAAACTCTTGAAAAACATTCTTTTTAATTTGATATCCAACGCCATTAAATTTTCACCTGAAGGAGGAATAATTGAGGTTACCTCAGTAGCCACGGATACCTCAGTGAAGATTTCTGTAAAGGATAACGGGATCGGTATCTCTAAAGAGGATCAAAAACATTTATTCGAGCGATTTTTTAGAGGACACAATGCTACGCATATCCAAGGAACAGGTTTGGGTTTGAATATTGTTGCAAAATATGCTGAGTATATGAATGGTTCGCTGGATTTTGAAAGCGAAGAAAATAAAGGAACAAAGTTTACAATTATAATACCGCAATAAAATGAAAAAAATTCTTTTGATCGAAGACAATGCCGATGTACGCGAAAATACGGCAGAGATATTAAGTTTAGCTAACTACAATGTAATTACTGCCATTAATGGCAAGGAGGGTGTAGAGTTAGCTCAAAAAGAAAAACCGGATCTTATCATTTGTGATATCATGATGCCTGTATTAGACGGACATGGCGCTTTGCATTTATTATCTAAGAATGTAGAAACGTCAAGCATTCCATTTATCTTTTTAACGGCAAAGGCCGAAAGAAGCGATTTTAGAAAAGGTATGGAAATGGGCGCAGACGATTATTTAACTAAGCCATTTGATGATGTTGAATTATTAAATGCCATCGAAAGTCGTTTAAAAAAGAATGAGATCCTTAAAAAGGAATTCATGAAAAGCGTTACCGGCATTAATGATTTCATCAATGAAGCAAAAGGAATTGAGTCGCTTAAAAAACTTTCGGAAGATAGAGAATTAAGAACCTACAAAAAGAAGGATGACATTTACAAAGAGGGTGGTTATCCAAAAGGTATTTATTTTGTGAGCAAAGGGAAAGTAAAAATTGCGCAAACAAGTGATTCAGGTAAGGAGTTAATAACAGAGCTTCATAATGAAGGTGATTTTTTTGGGTATCTTTCTATATTACAAGGAGAAAAGTATACAAGTTCAGCAACCGCACTTGAAGATTCGGAGGTTTATATGATCCCAAAAGATGATTTCTTTGCCTTAATTTATAAGAATGCTGAAGTGTCACGTAAATTCATCGAGATCCTTTCTAACAACCTTATGGAAAAAGAAGACCAGTTGGTTAAACTTGCTTATAACTCGGTTAGAAAACGCGTGGCGGAAGCTCTGGTTAAACTGTCGGATAAATATAAAAAAGAGGGCGATACAAAATTCAGCATGAATGTTTCCAGAGAGGATCTGGCAAATATTGTTGGAACAGCCACCGAAACGGTTATTCGCACCTTAAGTGATTTTAAAGAAGAAAAATTAATAGAAGTTACAGGTAGCACAATTACCGTATTGAATTACGATAAGTTGGCTAATATGCGCAACTGATCTACTTATAGGTTTTTGTTAAAGTAGAAGAGGTGCAAATGATAAAGTCGCCAATATCTATTGCTTTGTCATCTAATTTTGTATTGTCTTTTTGTTCGGTAGAAGAGATCACCATGATCTTTAAATTGGGATTCTGCTGTTTCAAATACCACTCAATAGCTTGGTGATTATTACTATGATAAGCTCCATTATAATGAATGAACAATTTTCCTTTCGTCCAATTCTTTAAGATGAAATGAGCCATGGTTGCATCTTTATACGCCTGTGATTTAGGTAAATTCTGTCCGCCATGTCCACCTGCGTTTTCCCATATTTCTTTATAACACTTTAATGTGCTATCATATTTTATTGGGTAAGGCGCTATCCATTTTTTTGCTTCGGCATCAATACTGTCCAATGCTTTCTCACCGCGCGCGTATACTAGGTTAGCGTATCTGCGGGGAATGTTACTAGCAACAAACATTAATTTATTTGTTTTAGCAATATCCAAAAGTGGCTTGTAGTCGGTTGCAAAGTTATTCCAAAGCTTTACTTCATCTTTCATGGTTTTATCTGAGATCTTCCCAGCCAAATATTCATTCAAAGCAATTTGATCATCCGCCTCAAACATTTCGGCACCAAGTACAAGATTCCCTTTCTTTTCGGCCAATAGATCTTCAGTTAATTCTCTTTGAAGCCAATGGCAAATTGGATTATCGTGTAATTCGCCAAACAAAACAATGTCTGCTTTTTTAGCTTCCGCTAATAATTGGTCGTAATTGCTTTTTACGCCTTTTCCATTAAATAAGGTGTAAGGCTGTTTATCGATTGTTTCAACTGCAAAATTCATAAGAAATAATGCAGGTATTATAAAAAAGATCCTTTTCATAGGGTCCAAGATAATAAGTTTTTAAATAGATATGTTAAAATTTCAGCTTTAATGGGTGTTTTTTGCGACGAATTAGCCTATTGCATGCCTATTTAAGTGGTTTTTTACTCAATCATGTTTGTTTACATGACGATAATCATATAGGCTTCTGACCTCACTCATTCCCCGCGGTTTATACCCGAGATATCTTTACAACATTAAAACTTGAATAAAAACAGAATGTTAGCCTTAGATCAATATCATGAAATCGCAGCGGTGCTTATAGCAAGGGTGTTTTTAGGCTGTTTATTCTTTTTTCAGGGTTACGATGCGGTGTTCAACATTAAGGTAAAAAATGTGATCGCTACCTTCGAAACCAACTTCGCCAATAAAGGTATACCAAAATTTCTTACGGCCGCAGCATCTTGGTTCACCTCATATACGGAACTGTTATGTGGCTTCTTATTAATAATCGGACTTTTTGAATCTATCTCTTTATATCTATTAGGAATTAATTTGATCATAGCAGCCATTGGCTTTGGCATTACCAGCCCGATGTGGGACACTCGTTATGTGTTGCCTCGCTTATTATTATTACTATTCTTATTAGCTGTGCCGCAAGGCTGGAACGCTTTATCATTAGACAATTTAATTTTTAAACCTTAAAACCTAAAATCATGGAAACAACAATCAGCAAACAACAATCAATCAATGTTTCAGCAAAGAGCCAAACATCACATGCAAATACTGCAAACGCAAATATTTGGGATACTATAGAGTTTAATCGTTATGGTATCATAGCAATGTTATTAGTTATATTAGGATGTATGGGAGGCTTTGCCGCATCATATTCAGCCGGTAATAACGAATACAAGATCGCATTGATCGTTTTCCCAACTATTTTATCACTAGCTTTCATTCTTGCAGTAATGCCAATGCGTTTGATCATTTGGGCTAGTACAATTGCTGTTTTATTAGACATTGCTTTATTGATAGCTCAATAATTAAAAAATGAGAACGATATTAGCTCCAACAGACTTTTCGAGAGTATCGAATAACGCGATAGATTATGCGGCAGAGCTTGCCATATTATCTAAGGCTAAATTGATACTTTTTAACTCGTATCACATTCCTGTGGCGGTAACAGAAGTTCCTGCGGTTATTCCTGATATGAATAAATTGGAGGAAATTAGTTTGTTGGCACTAAATGACATCGAGAAAAGACTCGTGTTAAGCTATGGTAAAAAGTTGCAGATAGAATGTGTTAGTAAATGTGGATTTGCAGTTGAAGAGATAGATCAGTATGCAACTGATATTAAAGCGGATCTAATTGTGTTGGGTATGAAGGGTGCCGGATTCCTTGCCGAAAAACTGATGGGAAGCGTAACAACGGATCTTATTCAAAGATCAAAATGCCCTGTACTAGCAATTGATGAGCATGTAAAGTATAGAATTGCGAAGAAGATCGCCTTAGCTTGTGATTATAATGAAACCGAGAACGAAAAGATCCTCGAGCCATTAAAGGAAATGGCGCGTTTATTTAAAGCTCACATTTATGTTTTAAATGTTGAGAGTGCGTCACAGCCGGTAGCCGCTTCTGCAGGTCATGTTGTATCTGGGTTCATCAAACTCCAAAACTCCCTTGCTAAAGTTGATCACTCGTTTCATTTTATCACCACCGAAAAAGTGGTTGAGGGAATCAATGAATTTATTGAAATGAGTGATGTAGATATGGTGGTGATGATACCAAGGAAACATTCGATATTGAAGAATATTTTCAGTGAACCTACAACTAAGCAAATGGCATTTCATTCAAAAGTGCCGCTACTTACCTTACATTAAAATTATTAAAGAAAAACAACAATACGATGCAAGTAATAATTACCGATAACAGAAAAATATTCGCAATTCAAGAAGAATTTAGCGCGTTATTTCCTTACCTAAAGCTAGAGTTCTTTTCTAAGCCACACGATGTTGGAGCGGGCTCTGCAAAAAAGTTGATAAAGCATAATAGCAAAACCTTGGGCGAATGTAGAACGATCCATAACAAAGGAAAAATAACCATAACTCCTAATATGACAGTTTCAGATCTAGAACAGAATTTTGGAGAAATTTACGGATTAGGAGTTCAAGTATTCAGAAAATCAGGAAGGGCTTGGCTTGAAACAACAGTAACCGACGGCTGGACCTTAGATGAGCAGAATAGACAAGGTGAGGCTCTTAGTAAACTGAGCGCATAGATCATTTAGAGAATTTAAGAGAGATATAAAAGTTTAACCTTAAAAATAAAACAAAATGACACAAGTAAAAGAGAAAAATGAGATCCTTACACCTGCATTGTTTTCCGATATTTTTGACAGTGCAAAGTTTTTTGGAAAAAACTGGTTTGAGAAGGAGTTTGGGCAAAATTTGCCTGCAGTGAACATTAACGAAACAAGCAAGCACTTTAATCTTGAGTTTGCCGCACCAGGGTTTACAAAAGATGATTTTAAAGTGAGTGTAGATGGCAATGTACTAACTATTAGTGCTGAGAAAAAGGAAGAGAAGAGCGAGAAAAATAAAAAATTCACGCGAAAAGAATTCTCTTTTAATTCATTCACACGTTCGTTTAGATTGCCTGAATTAGTGATAGCCGATAAAATTGATGCAAAATATACAAATGGGATCCTTAACTTAAGCATTCCTAAGAAAGAAGAAACAAAATCTCTTCCGAAAAAGGATATTAAAGTGTCTTAATTAAGATTATCCTTAAAAAAGCCCGATCTCTCTTCCATGATTGGGCTTTTTTTATGTTTTAAAAAATAAAAATATGAGAACAATAATTGCCGGTACAGATTTTTCAACTTCATCATTAAATGCTTGCAGATATGCAGCTCAATTAGCGAAGTTATCAAAATGCAAACTCGTTATTTTTAATTTGTTTGAGGCTCCGGTTATACATTCGAATATTGGTTTATATGGTTTCTCCTATGAATCCATTAGAAAAAGTAGTCAGGCAAAAGCTGATCGAATGATAAGCCAATTAAAAAAGGAATTTCCTAAGCTCAGTATTTCGGCCTTTAGCACAAGTGGGGCTTTTAAAGATGAATTGAAATATTTTGTAAAACACCATCGAGTTGAATCTGCTGTAATGGGATTAGAGGCAAAAGATAAGATCTCAAAATTTATTTATGGAAGCCATGGCGTTAATTTGGCCGGAAAGATCGACTGCCCCGTGATCATTGTCCCTTCTAACTATAAAGAGCATAAGTTGTCAAAAGTATTATTAGCGGTAGACAATAGTGAGAAGTTGCATAGATCCTCATTAAAAGGATTTGAAAGATTCGTAAAAGATACAAGAGTAAAAATGGAAGCGCTTCATGTAAGAACAGAAGATGAGATATTTCATCCTGTGTCTACAACAATTAATTTGAACTCTAAAAAATATCAGATCCAAACCATTAAGGCAAAGGATTTTCAAGATGGTATAAAAAGATATGGTTCAAAAGCTGATGTGAATCTAATTGCTATCATCAGTAAAAAGCATTCGGTATTCTATAATTTATTTTCAGAGTCTAACACAAAGAAAATCGCTTTTGTTTCAAAATTACCGGTAATGGCAATCCACGAGTAGCTTTGTGTGGTAAACGCACATTCAAGTATGTGATCTAACCTAATTAAATTCTTATTTATATTTGTTCGGTAAATAATCAGTATCTTTCAATCTTAGAATGTCTATATGATACCAGTGATCTTTAAGCGCTTTTTAAATGAAACAGGCGACATTACTCGCTTTGCAGGTCGTTTCTTTAAAGAGGCCTTTAAACCTAGGTATGAGTTCGCAGAGTTATTACGTCAATGTTATTTTATTGGTTATAAGTCTTTACCCTTAGTTGCCATCACTGCCTTCATTATGGGTTTGGTGATCACCATCCAATCACGTCCCACACTTGTTGAATTTGGTGCCGAAGCATGGTTGCCTAAAATGGTTTCCGTATCCCTTGTTCGTGAAATAGCACCTGTAATTACCGCTTTGATATGCGCAGGCAAGATCGGTTCCGGTATTGGTGCTGAGCTTGGCTCTATGAAAGTAACTGAACAAATAGATGCCATGGAAGTTTCGGGCACTAACCCTTTTAAATATTTGGTGGCTACACGTATCATGGCGGCAACACTTACTATTCCGATACTTGTTGTTTTGGCCGATGCTGTTTCTCTGTACGGAGGATATTTGGGAGTCAACATTCGTGGTGTAGTAAGTTGGGATCTCTATTGGAATCAAGTGTTCGACACGCTAGCATTTAGCGATGTGATCCCTTCTATAATTAAAACATTCTTTTTTGGTTTTGCCATTGGTACTATTGGCTGTTATAAAGGATACAATTCTAATAAGGGAACAGAAGGAGTAGGGCGCTCAGCAAATTCAGCCGTTGTTATTTCTTCACTTTTAGTTTTTATATTGGATCTTTTGGCTGTACAAATAATTGATCTTTTAAGTTTAACATGATCGCTAAAACAGAAATATCTGAATCTGATAAGCAAACGGCAAATGAAACCGTGATCCAACTTAGGAATGTTTCCAAATCATTTGGAAGCAATAATGTTTTAAAGAGTTTTACGTTTGATCTTCATAAAGGCGATACGGTTGTTGTGCTTGGTAAATCAGGTTCGGGTAAATCAGTATTGATCAAATGCATCATAGGACTAATTAAACCTGATTCGGGAACTATCAATGTTCTTGGCAAAAATATCCCGGAGTTAAATAATGAAGAGTTAGATATGATCCGCGCCAAAGTGGGATTCTTGTTTCAGAGTAATGCTTTATATGACTCCATGACAGTTCGCGAGAATCTTGAATTTCCTCTGCGTAGACATAAGGCAAAAATGTCGAAATCTCAAATAGATGAATTGGTTGTTGAAGCACTTACAAATGTTGGTCTTGCACATACAATAGACATGCGCACTTCGGAACTATCGGGCGGAATGAAAAAGAGGATCGCTTTGGCTCGAACATTGATCTTAAAACCCGAGATCATTTTGTATGATGAGCCAACCACAGGTCTTGATCCGATCACCGGAAAAGAGATCAGTAAATTGATGCGCGAATTGGCTAAGAAGTATAACACATCGTCAATAGTTATCTCACATGATCTTAATTGCGTTAAAATTGTTGCAGACAGCATTGTGATGTTGATTGATGGAAAGTGCTACGCGCAAGATATATATGAAAACCTAGAACGATCAAGCGATAAAAAAATTCAAGAATTCTTTATATAATGGCTGAAGAACTAAAAAATATCAGGTTAGGAATGTTTGTTATAGTAGGCACTGTTCTGCTGATCGCAGCATTTTACTTTATTGGAAGTAAGCAAAGTTTATTTAGCGATACAGTAAGTATCAGTGCGCGATTTTACAATGTGAATGGATTAATGAAAGGAAACAATGTTCGCTTTGCAGGGATCGATGTAGGAACAGTAGAATCAGTGAATATCATCACCGATTCAACAGTAGAAGTTGTAATGGTGATCGAAAGGAAGGCACAGCCTTATATTAAAACAAATGCTTTGGCAAGTATTGGAACCGATGGTTTGATGGGTAATAAATTAGTGAACATCAACTCGGGAACGAGCTCGGCTCCAAGTATAGAAGAAGGTGATGTTCTTAGAACACTAAGGCCAATTGAAATGGATGAAATGATAAGAACATTGAATGTTACCAACGAGAATATCATGGTCATCTCTTCAAATCTGCGAACAATCACCGACAAGATAAATAATAAGAATAGTTTGTGGAATATCCTTATGGACACCATGGTTGCGGAGAATGTGAAAACTTCTATTGTAAACCTTAAGATCATGAGTAATAATGGCATTTTAGTTACCGGAGATCTTCGAAATATCTTAGCGGGTATTCAAAAAGGCAAAGGAAGTTTGGGCGCGTTGATCACCGATACATTACTTTCTTCGAAAATAAATCAAACGGTTGTTAAACTTGAGAGATTAAGTGATACTGCCGCCATTGTTACAGGAGATCTGAATTATTTTATTAAAGGCATAAAGCAAGGGAAGGGAAGTATTGGTGTATTATTGAATGATACGTCATTGATCCATAATTTAAATAAAAGTGTAGAAACATTAAAGTCAGGTGCCGGAAAATTTGATGAGAATATGGAAGCGCTAAAGTATACCTGGCCTTTCAAAAAATATTTCAAACGGATCAAAAAGAAATAGTATGCCCCTTGAGATCAGTAAGCAAAAAAATAATCGCGATGAAGTTGATTTCCTAAGAGGGCCACAGTCAAGGCCTAGCGAATTTTTTTTTGCAATTAAGATATTTAGAGAGTTTATCAAAGGATTTAGGGCCTTCCATTTTTTAGGACCTTGCGTAACTGTTTTTGGTTCGGCAAGGTTTAAGGAAGATCATCGTTTTTATGAAATTGCTCGACAAGTTGGTCAAGAGGTTTCAAAACTAGGCTTTACTGTAATGACAGGCGGTGGCCCTGGTTTAATGGAAGCAGCTAATAGAGGGGCAAAAGAGGTTAACGGAAGATCAATTGGATGTAATATTGTTCTACCTGCTGAGCAAAGTCCTAATCCATATTTGGATAAATGGGTGAGAATAAAATATTTTTTTGTACGGAAGGTGCTTTTGTCAAAGTATTCATACGCATTTATTGTACTTCCGGGTGGCTATGGAACTTTGGATGAATTTTTTGAAGCGATCACCTTGATCCAAACAGAAAAAATAAAACATTTTCCGGTTGTGTTAATAGGTAAGGAATATCACAAGCAGCTTCATGAGCATATATTATACATGGCTCAAAACGGAACAATTAAAAAAGCTGATGTTGATCTTTATTTGATGACCGATTCTATTGAAGAAGCTATGGCATTTATTGAAGAAAATGCAGTGAAAAAATTTAGTTTAAAAAGGAAGAGTGAGTTTAAACCGTTCAGTTGGCTTGGAGAAAGTAAGTAAAATTTAATTTGATAATCAATTCATATGAAAACAAAAACTAATTTATTTGAAAGGTTGGCGCATAGGGCAACCACCTTTAGTGGTTCTACATTGGCATTTATGATCGCTTTTTTTACGATCATTATGTGGATCATTACAGGGCCTTATTTTAAATTTTCCGACACTTGGCAATTGGTTATTAATACAAGTACAACCATCGTTACTTTTTTAATGGTGTTTCTTATTCAGCGCATGCAAAACAAAGATTCAAGGGCAATTCATTTGAAATTGAACGAATTGGTAGCAGCGCTAAATGGCCCTAGTAATCGCTTAATTGATGTAGAGAACCTTTCAGAACAGGAGCTCGAGATCTTAGGAAGTTACTATTCTAAATTAGCCGAAATGTCTCGAAAAGAAAAAACCTTATCTGTGTCTCATTCAATTGAAGAAGCTGTTCAGCTTCATAAAGAGAAATATAAAAAGAAACAGCATTAATGGAGAATCTGTTATGGTTCATACTCCTTGCGCTGATCGCCGAAATTATAGGAACCATTAGTGGTTTTGGTTCCTCGTTATTGTTTGTGCCCATTGCCAGTTTTTTTCTTGATTTCCATTCGGTGCTTGGGGTTACAGCTCTATTTCATTTGGCAAGTAATGTGTCAAAGATCACTTTATTTAGAAAGGGTATTGATAAACAACTCATCATTAATATAGGTATACCATCCGTTGTTTTTGTAGCATTAGGCGCTTACCTTTCAGATCTGTTCGATAGCCGCCTATTAGAGATCATACTTGCCGTTTTTTTGATCGTCATTAGCCTCTTGCTTTTTATATTCAAAAATTTGGTGTTGAAACCAAATAGATTTAATTCAATAGTAGGTGGATCTTTATCCGGTTTAACAGCGGGGCTTCTAGGCACGGGAGGAGCAATAAGAGGATTAACATTAGCGGCCTTTGATCTGGAGATGAGTAGCTTTATTGCAACGTCGGCGTTTATTGATCTTGGAATAGATCTCACCAGAAGTGTGGTTTATGCAACCAACGGTTATGTGCATCAGCATGATCTTTATTTGGTGGCCATTTTGGTAGTTGTTGGGTTTGTTGGAACGTACTTAGGGAAAAAGATCTTGTTGTATTTTTCTCAAGAGCAATTTAAGAAAGTTTTACTCTTACTCATTTTTGTGATCGGAGTGATCACTATGGTAAAGCAACTTGTTTGATGACAGATTAGTATATAAATTAGAGAACAATTATATGAAAAAAGAAACCCTTATTACCAAAACATCAGGTGCCGTTGTTCCCTTTTCGGAAGAGAAACTACGAAACTCCTTACAACGATCCGGAGCAACGCAAGATATAATTGATTCTGTTTTACTGGATATAAAACCAAGGTTGTACCAAGGTATTCCAACAAAAAAGATCTACCGTGCCGCTTTTGCACTTTTAAAACAAAAGTCAAAACATGTGGCGTCAAAATATAAGTTAAAGAATGCCATCATGGAACTTGGCCCATCAGGCTATTCCTTTGAGAGCTTTGTAGCTGAGATCTTAAAGAATTATGGATACACCACAAAAGTAAGTCAGATCGTTTCCGGAGAATGCGTGAATCATGAGATAGATGTGATCGCCGAAAAGGATAATAACTATTGCATGATAGAGTGTAAATATCATAATCAACCCGGAACCATGAGTGATGTGAAGATCTCTTTATATATTCATGCAAGGTTCCAAGATGTTGAGAAGACCTGGAAGAAATTGCCGGGTCATCAAAAGAAGACTCATCAGGGCTGGGTTGTAACTAATACTAAATTTACAAGCGATGCAGTTAAGTATGGTATGTGTGTTGGTTTAAAGTTATTGAGTTGGGATCATCCCAAAGGAAAAGGGCTTAAGGATCTCATCGATAATTCGGGCTTATATCCAATAACCTGTTTAACTTCACTTACTAAAGTAGAAAAACAAAGATTGCTTGATGCCAAAGTTGTGATGTGTACCGAAATTGATCAAGATCAAAAGATATTGGAGCGTATAGGCATAAAAGGAAGCCGCCTTGTTTCAATTATGGATGATGTAAGAAATTTAGCTGAGGCTGGCTTGGTTAAAAAGAAGAACATGACCCTGTAATTTAATTTATCCTTAATTTCATATGAGCGAGAAGCAAAGAGTAAAGATCAGATTTTTAGGTGCCGCAGGAACCGTAACAGGTTCTAAGCATTTATTGGAGATCGGTGAAAGAAAAATATTGATTGATTGTGGTTTATTTCAAGGTTTAAAAGAATTACGACTTAAAAATTGGGCGCCATTACCTTTTGATCCGGCAACTTTAGACTTTGTGATCTTAACCCATGGTCATTTGGATCACGTGGGGCATCTGCCTCTATTGGTAAAGCAAGGTTACGAAGGTGTTATTTTTGGAACAGAGCCAACCATTGACATTGCAAAATTAATATTAACCGACAGTGCCAGAATTCAAGAAGAAGATTCTGAACGAGCCAATCAATATAAGTATAGTAAACATAAACCTGCTAAACCTCTTTATACAGTGAAAGAAGCAGAAGCGGTTTTCCCTTTATTTGTGCCACGTCCATTAGATCAATGGATGCCGTTGTTTCCGGGAACTTCTTTTAGATACCGTTATAACGGACATATTGTTGGTGCTACTTTTGTGGAAGTGAAGGTAGGCGATAAGATCATTGTGTTTTCGGGAGATGTTGGTCGCAGTAACGATCCCCTATTAAGAGATCCGGAAAAGCCCGAAAAAGCAAATGTATTGATCATCGAATCCACCTATGGAGATCGGGTGCATCCTTCGGGAACCAAGGAAAAGCTTGCCGTGCTGTTGAATTCGGTAATGCAAAAAAGAGGCACCATCATCATTCCTAGTTTTGCTGTAGAAAGAGCGCAATTGCTTATGTTTTACTTATGGCAGTTAAGGCATGAAGGAAAAATACCTGCTGTTCCTGTTTATTTAGATAGCCCCATGGGAGTAAGTGTGCTTGATGTATTTAAACGCCATGAAGAATGGCATAAATTATCGGCAGACTTGTGCTTAACAATAACTAAGGAAATAAAGCTTGTACGTAAATTAGAAGAAACAGCAAGAGTGGCTGCCGATAAGTCGGCCAAGATAATCATAGCAGCAAGCGGTATGGCGTCGGGAGGAAGAGTGCTTACGTATTTTGAAGAGTATTTGGGAGATCGTAATGCAACCATTTTACTGGCAGGATATCAAGGGGAAGGAACAAGAGGTAGAGCATTGCTTGAAGGCGTTAAAGAAATTAAATTGCACGGAAAGTTCTTTCCGGTAAAAGCCGCGGTGATGCAAATAGAAGGCCTCTCGGCGCATGCTGATCAATTGGAGCTAATGGAATGGATGTCGAAAATTACAACTGCCCCTGAGCACATATTCGTGGTGCATGGCGAAAAAACGGGGGCTGAAGGCCTAGAGAAAAAAATTAAAGAAACCTATGGCTTCAACTCTATATTGCCAAAGGTAGACACTGTTTACGATCTCTTTTAAAGAAAATAAAAAAGGGCACCTTTAGAGCGCCCTTTTCAAAGAAATTAAATTTCTACTATTTCAAGTGTTTTGAAAGGTGTTTAGCCATTTCAAACATTGATACTTGATTCTTACCACTGAAGATAGCTTTTAACTTCTCGTCAGCGTTGATCATACGACGGTTTTTGTTGTCTTGCAATTTGTTTGCTTTAATGTAATTCCACATTTTTTTCACAACTTGACTACGAGGGATCGGGTTGTTACCTACTACTGCTCCAAGGATTGCGCTTGGTTGGTAAGGCTTTAATAATGCTGGATTCAATTTACGCTTTGCTCCTGATTTTTTTGCTTTCTTAGCTTTTTTTGGAGCTTTTTTTGCAGCTTTCTTAACTGCTTTTTTTGCTACTTTTTTTACTGCTTTCTTTTTTGGAGCAGCTTTTTTCTTTGTTGCTTTTTTTGCCATGATTTGGTTTTTTTAAATTAATGAGAACTTTATGAGAGCAAATATATATGATTTCTCTATTACAAACAAAAAAGTGCAAAAAAACTTTATCAACCAAAATCGACGTTATCAACTATTTTGCCCTTGGGGATACATCATTTTACCCAAGTAAAAAACAATAAAAAAGGCGTTTTCCCTTGGGAAAACGCCTTTTAAAACATCTTT
>Ga0068876_10001258_pt1 | contig 19980 bp, 3 predicted proteins | sample NOAtaG_6_FD_66442 | JGI IMG/M metagenome (GOLD analysis project Ga0068876, IMG submission 66442) | Freshwater lake microbial communities from Lake Erie, under a cyanobacterial bloom - NOAA_Erie_Diel5S_2200h metaG | ecosystem: Environmental > Aquatic > Freshwater > Lake | place: USA: Ohio, Lake...
GGATATAGTTCTTCTTCTATGAACTTTAATAATTGTTTAGCTTATTCAACCACAAATGGTACATCTTGGACAGGTGTAAACACAACTTTATTCAATCAAGTAAACGGAATAATTTATGGTAATTCGTTATGGATTGCTACAGGACAATTTTTAAATACGATTGGTTATAGTTCAAATGGTACAGAATGGACTGGTTTAGGTACTACAATTTTTGCAATATCAGGACAAGGTATAGAATATAATGGTTCTATATTTGTAGCAGTTGGTAATGATATTAATACTATAGCTTATAGTTACAATGGAACACAATGGACTGGATTAGGTATAACTATTTTTACAACAATAGGATATAATGTTCAATGGACTGGATTATATTTCGTGGCTACTGGACAAGGACTTAATACTGTAGCTTACAGTTTAACTGGATTAAATTGGTCAGGTTTAGGTGTATCAATACATTCAACTATAGGTTATAGTTCTTCATCAAGTTTAAAGAATTCTTACACAAATCCTGGATTATGGTTGTCTTTTGGTAATGGGACAAATAGTATTGCTTACTCTATTTATGGTACACAATGGACTGGTTTAGGTACTACCATTTTTACAAACTGTAATTATGGTATTAATGCAAATAATTTATGGGTTTCAGTAGGTCAAGGTTTAAATACCATTGCATATTCGTTTAACGCGATTCAATGGACTGGTATTGGAACCACAATTTTCTCAGTTACTGGGAATAGTGTTGCTTACGGTAATAGTTTGTGGGTTGCTGTTGGTGAAGGTACTAATACAATTGCTTATAGTTCAGATGGAGTTATGTGGTACGGACTCGGTACAACAATTTTTTCTTCATATGCAAAAAGTGTTATTTATGCTAATAATTTATGGGTTGCTGTTGGTACAAGTTCAAACTCAATTGCTACATCAAGCGACGGTATAACATGGACAGGTAGAGGTTCAACAATATTTTCTTCTGGTTATAATGTTAAATATGGTAATAGTATTTATGTGGCAGTAGGAGTAGGTTATGGTTCTAAATACTCAATTGCCTATAGTTCAGATGGTATTAACTGGACTGGTATTTCAACTACAATCTTTCAATATTCTAGCACTTTTACAGTTCCAGGTACTCCTTCCACACAATTATCAACAGACCAATTATTATTGTCTAATTTAACTTCAATTTCTTCATGGGATATTTTTACACAAACGACTGCAATACAAAAACCAACATTTTATAATACAGGAAGTAATCTACCTTATAATCCATCTTTTGTATCTTTTAATAGTATTTACAATCAATATTTATCTGCAGGTAATAAAAGTTATAATATTGCAATAACTGGATTTACTGTAATATCAATTGTTAGATTTAATGGTATTTCAGGTAATAATAATTCTATTATTGATTTAAGTAATGGTAATGGTTCAGATTCGATTTTATTCGCAAGAAGTGGAACAACTACTTCAATGTGTGTTAAAATTCAAAATACAAGTACAAGTATTATCAATCTAGTTAGTTCAACTGGACAAATTACACAAGGTGAATGGGCTATTTTTGCATTTACTTTTAATAATTCTTCAAACACAGTTAAAATATATAAAAATGGAAATGAAATCGCAAGCGGTGTTACTTCCGTTGCACCAACAAGTAGAACGATTAATTTAAGTATTGGATATGCTAATAGCTGGGGTTCAAATGTAAATTTTAATGGTGATATTGCAGGATTATATATATATGAATCTGTTTTACCACTAAATGATTTGATTTCATTTAATCTTTTAACTTATAACCCTTCATTAACAAATTCTTGTTATGCTTTAGAATATAATGGTTCTAGTAATTGGGTTGCAGTAGGACAAGGTAATCAAAATACTATAGCTACATCTTCTGATGGTACAACTTGGACTGGATTAGGAAGAACTATTTTTAATAACATTTCTTCAAATTACAATTATAATGTATACATTTTATTATCTTCTATTGCTAGTAATACATCTACTCTCATTTATTCATACGATTTAGTTAATTGGAATACTGTACCTATAAATACTATAACTGGTGCATCAGTAAGTTATACTTATTATGTTAAAATTGCAACAAATAACAGTGGATTCTATTTAGTTACTGGTTCTAGTAGTGTATATACATTTTTAAGTTATTCTTATGATTTATCTACTTGGTACAGTTATTTACCTACTACTGCAAATTATGTTACTTCTGCACTCGTATATCACAAAGGTTATTTTATACTTTTACAAAACACATCAAATATATTATATTATTCAACGAACCCAACAAGTTGGTCTAATTGGACAAGTCTAGGAAATAGTTTATTTTCAACTGTAGACACTACTTATGTTTCTAAATCAAATGGTGATATATGCCTTATAGGTGGTGGTTCTTCTACAAATAATTATTTAGCTTATTCTTATGATGGAACTACATGGACTGGTTTAGGAACAACTTTGAATTTCACTGTATCAGGAATGGAATGGAATGGTTCGTTATGGTTAATAATAGGAGCATATACTTATGCAACTTCAACAAATGGAATAAATTGGACTGTTGGTGTATCAAATTTAAATTCATATGCTGTTAATGATGGTAATAATATATTCTGGGATGGGACAAGATGGTACGCATATACACCAAGTTTTTTAGCATATTCAACAAATTTATCCACATGGACTAATGTAACTAGACAAAGCGCTTTCTTATATTATAATTCTATGTATTTTAGTTTTGTAAGTGCAACCGGTTTTTACAGATCATTAGATCCTTCAAGTTTCACATCATTAATAACTTCTTATGGAACTTTTAATTGTCAAACAAAAATACATGTTTTTAATACATCATCAACAACAAAAAATACTTCACTTACTAATAATTTCAACAGTTATTATTTAACTTCTAATAATAGTAATACTAATTCATTATCTAGTTCAGATTTCGTTGTTTCAACTGGTTCTGGAACAAATACGATTGCTTATTCATTTAACGGTGGTTTGTTATGGTCTGGTATAGGTACAAGTATATTCTCAACAATTGGTAATGATGTTGAATATGATAATTCTAATCTTTATGTAGCTGTTGGTAGTGGTACAAATACTATTGCATACTCTTCAGATGGTATTATATGGACAGGATTAGGCACAACTATTTATTCATTTTACGGAAATGATATTGCTTATGGTAATAGTTTATGGGTTTCTTCTGGTGGTGAAAAATATAAATATTTTGCTGGTGGAAGTGGAACTAATACTTTAGCTATATCAAATGATGGTATAAATTGGATTGGATTTGGTACAACTATATTTTCTTCACAATGTAATGGTATTAAATATGGTAATAATTTATATGTTATTGTAGGTATAGGAACATCTAATACTATATTTTATTCTGTTAACGGTTATACATGGACAGGATTAGGTTCTACTATTTTTACAACAAGTGGTAATAGTATAGAATATGATGGAAGTAATTTATGGGTAGCTGCAGGACAAGGAACAAATACTTTAGCTTACAGTTCAAACGGTACTCAATGGACTGGATTAGGTGCTACTATTATTACAACTGTAGGACGTGCTATAGCGTATGGAAATAGTTTATGGGTAGCTGTTGGACAAGGAACTAATACTATAGCTTCTTCTACAAATGGTACTCAATGGACTGGAAGAGGTGCTACTATTTTTACATCTAATGGATTTGGTGTAATATATGCAAATAGTTTATGGGTAGCTGTTGGTCAAGGATCAAATACTATAGCTTCTTCTACAAATGGTACTCAATGGACTGGTAGAGGTGCAGGAGTTTTAACTTCTACAGGGCTTGCTGTAGCGTATGGAAATGGATTATGGGTTGCAGGTGGTTCAGGATCAACTAATACTTTAGCTTCTTCTATTAATGGTACTACATGGACTGGTAGAGGTTCTACTGTTTTTACATCTAATGTATATGCTATAACATATGGAAATAATTTATGGATTGCATTAGGAAATGGTACAAATACAATTGCTTACAGTTCTAATGGTACTCTGTGGATAGGTTTAGGTACTAGTGTTTTTACAACTATAGGATATTCTGTATTATATAATCAAGGAGCACAAGAAACAAATTCTCTTGCTTATTCTTCCGATGGTACAACTTGGACTGGTTTAGGTACAACTATTTTTACTTCTGGAAATAATATTACATATGCAAATAATATGTGGATTTCTACCGGAAAAGGTTCAAATACAATTTCTTATAGTTTAGATGGAACAAACTGGACTGGATTAGGTACAACTATATTTAGTGGTGAATGTTATAGTGTATCATATAACGGTTCTAATTTATGGATTGCTGTAGGAAATGGTACAAATATAATTGCAAAATCAACGGATGGAATAAATTGGACAAGTGTTATTTCACAACCTGATATAATGATTCTTCCATATATGGCTGTTGGATATGCAGGTGTTAATTCTATGGCTTATAGTTTAGATGGAATAAACTGGACAGGTATGGGTCAAACATTAAGTCCTAGATATAATGATATATATTTTAATGGAACTATGTGGGTTTGTGTTGGCGGTATGGATGCAAGCAGTACAGCTAATAAAATTGCTTATTCATATAATGGAATTGAATGGACTAATATTAGTACAAATTATTTTCTAAACGGTTTAAGTGTTAAATGGGCAGCTGGTAAATGGGTAGTAGGAGCTTATATTGATCCTGGGGTAGTTAGTTATTTACCTTATGCTAATCAAAATTCTCTTGTATACTCAACTAATGGTACTCAATGGATTGGGTTAGGAAATACTATATTTAATTTTTATTGTTATGATATTGATTATAATGGTACTAATTTATGGATTGCTGTAGGAGCAGCTGCAAACACAGTAGCTTCTTCACCTGATGGGATAACTTGGACTGGTTTAGGAAGAACTATATGTACATCAACTGCTTATGGTGTTGTTTATGATAACAATATATGGATAATATTATCACAAGGTGATAATCAAATATGTAGATCAACTGATGGATTAATCTGGACTACTATATCAAATACTATTTTTACAAGTAATTTTCCATCAGATGCTTCTTATAGTCCAATTTTAAACAGGTGGATTGTTACTGGATTTGGTACTACATTTAAAATAGGATTTTCAGATGATAATGGTTTAACCTGGAATCCTGTTAATTTAACTACAACCACAATTAATACTGGTTATAAATGTATTTGGGATGGTGTTAAATTTATTGTTATTGGAATTTATTCTGTTTCTACTGATTTTACTATACTATATTCTTATGATGGTATTTCTTGGATTGGGGCTTCAAAAAATACTGTATTTACAAATTTTGGAAGATCAATTATTTATATACCTACCGTATTTAATATTTCTGGATATGATGTTGCTTATGGAAATAATTTATGGATTGCTGTAGGTGCAGGTGTTAATACTATCGCAATATCTACTGATGGAACAAATTGGACAGGTAGAGGTGCATCTATTTTTAGCGTTGAAGGTAGATCTGTAAAATATCTTACAAGTTCTAATATGTGGTTAGCTTTAGGTTCTGGAACAAATACAATTGGTTATAGTTTAAATGGGTACACATGGATTGCTTTAGGTACAAATACTTATAGTACTTATGGTAATGGTTTTACAAATAAACCTTATTCTATAGCATCTGGTTATGGGAACGGAGTAGGTTATTATAGTAATCAATGGATTATTTCTGGTTATGATAATACTAATACAATGGCTATTTCTTCTAATTCTACTGATTGGACTGGTATAGGAAAAACAATATTTTCTACAATGGGTAATAGTTCCATCTATGGAAATGTGAATAATTATATTTCAAATACTCTTGCTTATTCTAATACAGATGGTACTACATGGGCAGGAATTGGTGCAACAATATTCACAATTAAAGGAAATGGAATTACTTATGGTAATAATTATTTTGTTGCAACAGGTCAAGGTTTGAATTCTATTGCTTATAGTAATACAGGTATTGTTTGGGTTGGTTTAGGTACAACTACTTTTTCTATCAGTGGTCAAGGAATTGCTTATAACGGTTCTATATTTGTAGCAGTTGGTAATGGCTCAAATACACTTGCTTATAGTTCTGATATTACTAATTGGACTGGTATTGGTACTACTATTTTTTCAGAAATAGGATTATCTGTATATTGGTCTGGATTTGTGTTTATTGCATCCGGTAAAGGTACAAATTCCGTTGCTTATTCGACACTTGGAAATGTATGGACAGGTTTAGGTGTTACAATTCATTCTACACTTGGAAATTCAGCTAGTTCTATAAATTATTATAGTTATAATCAAACAGTTTGGGTAAGTTCTGGATATGGTACATCAAATACTTTAGCTTATTCATTCGACAATATAACTTGGGTTGGTTTAGGAACATCTATATTTAGCACTCAAGCATATTCTGTTAAATATGGTAATGATATTTGGGTAGCTGTTGGTTATGATACAAATACTATTGCATATTCATTAAATGGTTATAATTGGATAGGTCTAGGAAAAACTATATTTACTACTTCAGGTTATGGTGTTGCTTATAATTCTAATTTATGGGTTGCTGTAGGTGCAGGTACAAATTTGGTTGCATATAGTTCTAATGGGACACAATGGACAAGTGTATCTATTGGTACATTAACAAGTACTAATTGTGTAAAAAATGTAAACAATACATGGTTAATTGGTGGTAATATAATTTCTTATAGTTCTAACGGTACACAATGGACTGCTTTAGGTGTTACTAATTTTGTTAGTTATAGAGGATTTGCATATGGTAATAGTCTTTATGTAGCGGTTGGTTATAACTCTGGAAGTACTAATACTATTGCTTATAGTTCTAATATCACACAATGGACTAGTTTAGGTAATACTATTTTTACTACTTATGGTTATGATGTTGATTATGGTAATGGTTTATTTGTTGCTGTTGGTCAAGGTACTAATACAGTTGCATATAGTTCTAATGGAACACAATGGACTGGTTTAGGGGTTACTATTTTTGCGACTGTTGGTAGATCAGTTAGATATTTAAACAATAAATGGATAGTTGGTGGAGGTTCTTCAACATTTGCATATGGAACAAATGGTACACAATGGACTGTTGTAACTTCAAGCATATTTAATATATATTATTATGATTTTGAATATAATGTTAGTTCAACAAAATATGCAAATACTCTTATTTATTCAAACAATGTTACTCAATGGACTGGAAATAATTCAACTACTTTTACCTTTCAAGGTAATGAAATTTCTTGGGACGGAAATAAATTTGTTGCTACTGGACAAGGTAATAATACTCTTGCTTATAGTTTATCTGGTACATCTTGGACTGGTTTAGGTTCTACTATATTCGATGCTTCTGCGAAAGGTGTTTATTGGAACGGTAATATGTTTGTATCCGTTGGTGATGGTACTGTAAACACAATCGCTTATTCTTACAACGGTATACAATGGACTGGTTTAGGAACTTCTGCATTTTCTAATTTTGGTAATAGGATCATATATGCTAATTATAGTTCAATCTCTCCAATTTCTATTGGTTATCAATCAGGTTATACTGGGCAAGGTTATTATTCTTTATCTATAGGTTATCAAAGTGGGTATAATAATCAACAAGATAGTGCTATATCTATAGGATATCAAAGTGGTTATTCACAACAAGGTATAGGTAATGTATCTATTGGTTATCAAAGTGCTAGAATCACTGGTGGGTATTATGGTGTTTCTATCGGTAATCAAGCAGGTTATTATTCAAGTACAAATGCTATTAGTATTGGAAATCAATCAAATTATCAACAAAATAATAATAATGTAAATAGTGTATCTATAGGAAATCAATCTGGTTTTCAAAGTCAATCACAAAATTCAGTTGCAATTGGAAATCAAGCTGGGTATTCTAATCAAGGAACAAATACTATTTCTATTGGTTATCAATCAGGATATCAAAATTCTTCTTCTAATTCTATTTCAATTGGTTATCAATCTGGATTTACTGGACAATCTACTAATTCTCTATCTATTGGTTCTGAATCTGGTTATTATAATCAGAGTTATAATTCAATTGCTATTGGATATCAATCAGGTTATTATAATCAAGCATCCGGTGCAATCGCGATCGGTTATCAAAGTGGATACTCTGGTCAACAAGCAAACTCTATTTCCATCGGTTCTCAATCTGGACAAACCAATATGGGTACTAATTCAATTTCTATTGGTTATCAAGTTTCTTCTACTTCATCTAATTCAATATCTATTGGATATCAAGTTGGTTTAAATCAAGCTAGTCAAACTATCGCGATTGGTAGTTATATCGGTAATAATCAACAATTGGGTGCTATTTCTATTGGATATCAATCAGGTAATTTCAATCAAGGAACTTACTCTATTTCTATTTCAGATTCTGGTGCATTTACTGGGCAAAATGCTAATTCAATAGCCATAGGTTATCAAAGTGGTTATCAAAATCAAAGTTCAAATTCTATTGCAATTGGATTTCAAAGTGGATTCACTGGACAATCTACAGGTGCAATTAGTATCGGGTATCAATCAGGACAAATTGATCAAAAAATTTATAACATTGCTTTAGGATATCAAGCAGGTAATAATAATCAAAGTTCTAACTCTATTTCTATAGGTTTCCAAAGTGGGCAAATGAATCAAGGACAGAATAATATTGCGATCGGAAATCAAAGTGGTTTTACAGGACAAAAAGCCAATTCTATAGCAATTGGTTTTCAAAGTGGTTTTCAAGATCAAGGTACACATTCTATATCTTTAGGTTATCAGTCGGGATTTTCAGGACAAGGAACAGGTGCTATTGCAATTGGTTATCAAAGCGGTTATCAAGATCAAGTTTCAAACTCTATTTCAATTTCTACAGATAGAGTAGATGTTCAATCTAGAGGATTATTTATTTTTCCACTTAGATTTGAAAATTAAAAAAAGTATTATTATTTTCTTACAATAAATAAAAATGAAAAGAAGTTCTTCACCACCGAGAAATAGAAAAAGTCCTAGGAGTCCTCCTAGGAGTCCTCCTAGAAGTCCCAAAAGACTAAAGAGTCTCAAGAGTGGAAAAAAAATAGGGAGATTTAATGTAAAATCAGTTACGAATATAAATAATGATGTTGCAACAGAATTAAAAAAAATAACACGTGAAGCTAAGTTAAAATATATGTTTAATATTGATTTCACAGAAGAAAAAGAATTTCAAGATATATTGAAATCTGATAATTTTAGCAATACTAAACTTAAATTAAATAAATATATCGATTTAGTAAAAAAATCTATTTTATATCCTAAAAAACAAACTGAAGATTTTAGAAAAAATTATTTGAAAAAATTATTAGAATTAAAACAAAATTTAAACGATGTCATGTATTTACCTCAAAAATATCCAAGAAAAAGTCCTAAAAAACCTTTAAATATTTTATCTCCATTAAGTGAAACACCACCTATTATGAAGAGACAATCTAGTTATGAAGAAATACCATATTATAAAAATGGAAAACAAATTTTTCTACATAAAACAAATCCTAATAAACAAAAAGTTTATGTGAGTGGTAAAATGTTTGAGATTGAAGACGAAACAAATTAAATTTTAAAATAAATTATTTTAAAATGTATTTTTTATAAATAAAAATGTTTAAAAATATTATTCAATATAATCCATCGAATAAAGAAATTGTATATTCAGTTTTTAATACTGATTATATTAATCAAAATACCATTAAAGAAAATAATAAAGTATCTAGTTTTTGTTCTAATTCTCAAGTCAGTATTAAAAATAGTGAATTCATTTCAAAATTAGATAATTTATCTTTAACTAATTCTCAAATTTATACGTTTGGAAACTCTAATAATCCTTTGTATATTTCTCTTGGTATTTCTCCCAACACTATTTCTTATTCTACTGATGGTACAACTTGGACTGGTTTAGGGACAACTATTTTTTCTATCGCTGGTTTAGGTATATGTTGGAATGGTTATTTATGGGTTTCTGTAGGACAAGGATCCAACACTGTTGCTTACAGTTATAATGGAATAAACTGGACTGGATTAGGAACTACTATTTTCGGAACAAGTGGTAATTCTATTATATGGAACGGTACTTATTTTGTTGCGAACGGTAATTGTATAAATAACACATTATCCTATTCGTCAGATGGTATTATTTGGACTGGTCTCGGTACTACAACATTATCTATTGGTAATGGTATTTCTAATAACAATAATATTATTGTCTCAACTGGTGTTGCTAAAAACATAACATATTTAATATCTGGGCAAGGTTTAAATACACTTGCTTATTCTAATAATATAAACAATGGATGGATCGGTTTAGGAACAGGTGTATTTTCTACATCTGGAAATAATTCAGCTTCTAATGGTACACGTTGGGTTGCTGTTGGACAAGGGACTAACACAATCGCATATTCTTCTAATATGACACCAACTTCTTGGACTGGTTTAGGTACTACTATTATTTCTACAAGTGGTAATGGTGTTTCATGGTCTGGTACTAATTTTGTTGCTGTTGGTCAAGGTTCAGCAAATACAATCGCTTATTCTTCAAATGGTATTTCTTGGACTGGTTTAGGTACTTCAATATTATATATAGGAAATAATGTCTCGACAAATGGTTCAGGAACTTTAATTGCTTTAGGTTTTAATTTTATAAGATATGTATCAGTTGGAAGAAGTACAAATACTGTTTCTTATAGTTCTGACGGTATTTCATGGACTGGTTTAGGTACTACTATTTTTTCTATTAGTGGTAATAATGTAGTATATTATAACAATGTATGGGTTGCAGTTGGACAAAGTAATAATACAATTGCCTATTCTACTTCTCTAACACCTACTACATGGACTGGTTTAGGTTCAACCATATTTAATATTAGTGGTAATGGTGTTTCATGGTCAGGAACTTATTTTGTTGCTGTAGGTTCCGGTTCAACAAATACTATTGCTTATAGTTCTAACGGTTCTACATGGACTGGATTAGGTACAACAATATTATTTATAGGAAGTAGTTCAACATCAGATGGTAATAGTAAAGTTTTAGCAAGTAGTTCTAGAATTATATATACTTCTGTAGGTTCTGGACTGTACACACTTGCTTATTCAAATAATCTTGATGATTCGTTTAGTATTCCTAGTATTTTTACACAAAGTGGTAATGATATTGTAAATAACGGTACATCAACTTGGGTTGCTGTAGGACAAGGTACAAATACAATTGCATATTCTACTAATGCAAAATCAACATCTTGGACTGGTTTAGCTACAACTATTTTTGGTATAAGTGGTAATGGTGTTACTTGGACTGGTACTAATTTTGTTGCTGTTGGGTCTGGTGCAACAAATACAATTGTTTATAGTACAACTGGAACAACTTGGACTGGATTAGGAACAACAATTTTAACTATTGGTAATAATATTTCTACTGATGGTAGCGGTTCTCTTGTAGCTAGTGGTTCTTCTAACATTTATTACGTATCTGTTGGTTCTGGAACAAATACTATCGCATATAGTTTAAACTTTACAACATGGGTTGGTCTTGGTACAACTATTTTTAATACTAGTGGCAATGGTGTTGTTTCAGATAATGTATCAAAATGGGTTGCAGTTGGACAAGGTGCTAGTAATACAATTGCATATAGCACAAATTCTACTTCTTGGTCTGGTTTAGGAACAACTATTTTTAATACTAGTGGTAATGATGTTGCTTGGTCTGGTACTAATTATGTCGCTATTGGATCTGGTACAACAAATACTATTGCTTATAGTTCCGATGCTTCTACATGGACTGGACTTGGAACCACAATTTTATATTCAGGAAACAAAATTGCTTCTAATAATACTGGTACTTTAATTGCTTCTGGAATAAATTTAATTATCTATGCTACTGTAGGTCAAGGAACTGATACTATTTTATATTCTACAAACGATATAAATTATTTTACTGGTCTTGGTACATCTGTATTTTCTACTAGTGGTAATTCTATTACAAATAATGGCTCTATTTGGGTTGCTGTAGGACAAGGTACAAATACTATTGCATATTCTGTAAATCAAATCCCTACAACATGGACTGGACTTGGAGGGACTTTATTTAGTTCTGTTGGTTATGATGTCACATGGACAGGAACATATTTTATTGCAGTAGGAAATGACACAACGAATTCAATTATTTATAGTTCAAATGGTTCTACGTGGACTGGTTTAGGAAAAACTATATTTACAATTGGATACGGTGTATCATCTGATAATAATGGTAATTTAATTGCTTGTGGATCATCCACAAATACAATTGCATATTCTATAAATCATGGTACTTCATGGACTGGATTAGGATCTACTATATTTACATCCCAAGGTAATAAAATTGTTTATGGAAATTCTTTATGGGTAGCAACAGGACAAGGAACAAATACAATTGCTTATAGTTCAAATCAAACAGCATGGACTGGTCTTGGGACAACTATTTTTAGCACATCAGGAAATGATGTAGAATGGAATGGTTTACTTTATGTAGCAGTTGGTTCAGGTACAAATACTGTTGCGTACAGTTCAAATGGATCTACGTGGACTGGACTAGGTATTACATTATTCTCAACAAGTGGAAAAGGAATTTATTGGTCTGGATTGTATTTTATAGGAACAGGTCAAGGAACAAATACTGCTATTTATAGTTCTGATGGTACAACATGGAGCACTTATGCAGGATTATTTACAACCTTAGGAAATTCATCATCATCTTTAGCTTCGTCACAATATACATCGTCGATGTATAATATGTTTTTAGCTGTAGGTTCAGGAACAAATTCAATAGGAACTTCATTAGATGGAAATACATGGTCAGGATTAGGAACAACTATTTTTTCAACACAAGGAAATGATATAAAATACGGTAATAGTTTATATGTTGCTGTTGGTCAAGGTACAAACACTGTTGCTTATAGTTCAAATGGAACTACATGGACTGGTTTAAGTACAACTATATTTTCTACAAGTGGTAATGCTATTTCTTATGGTAATAGTTTATGGGTTGCTGTTGGACAAGGAACAAATACTGTTGCTTACAGTTCAGATGGAACTACATGGACTGGTTTAGGTGTTACTTTATTTAGTACATATGGTAAAAGAGTTTTGTATAATGGTTCTAATTTATGGGTTGCTATTGGTCTTGGAACAAATACTTTAATTACATCAACAAACGGAACTCAATGGACAGCAAGAACATCAAATATGACAACACCTACTGGTATAGCATATAATAATTCAAATTTATATGTGCTTGTAGGTACAGATACAAATAATGTTTTATGTACAAGTACAAATGGAACTACATGGACTGGTGTTGGATTTTCTAATTATATTAGTTCTTCAAATGTAGTATCATCTGAACTTGGTACTGGTAATACTGGTATTAGCAATCAAACAAATGACGTTACTTTAGCAACTTTTTCTCCAACTGCTAAAGTATCTTATACTAGTATTTCATATAATGTTAGTGTTGGACAACTAATTAATATTGTTGTTATAATAAATAATTCAAATGTAATTACACAAAATGTAATTTATGATAATGTATCTTCTATTGGTGTTAGAATAACGTATAATGGTTACATTACTGGATTTAGTATTAGTTTTTCTTTATCATATAATATTTATACAAATTTCTCATTCACAAATTTAATTTACAATAATAATTTATGGATTGGTCTTAGTAGTTCTACAACAAATACAATTTATACTTCTACGAATGGTACTACTTGGACTGGGAGAGGTTCAAGTATTTTTTCTACACAAGGTAATAATGCTACTAATTTAGGAAATACTTTATATGCTGTTGGTCAAGGTACTAATACTATTGCAAAATCGACAAATGGCGGTGTTAATTGGTCTGGTATAAGTAATGGTGTTTTTACTACTTCTGTTCAAGCAATAACAGTAACACAAATATCTGGATCGTCGTCTTATTATTCGAATTCTATTGCCTATTCTACAGATAATGGTACTACTTGGACTGGTTTAGGTACATCTACATTTTCTATTAAAGGTAATGGTTTTGCCTATGGAAATTCTATATGGGTTGGAACAGGTCAATATAGTAGTGGTAGTATAAATACATTAGCGTATAGTTTTAATATCACACAATGGACTGGATTAGGAAATTCTATTTTTAGTTATAGTGGAAATGGTGTTGATTATAATAATTCTTTATTTGTTGCTGTTGGACAAGGTGTTTCTAATACAATTGCTTATAGTTCTAATGGAACTCAATGGACTGGTTTAGGAACCACTATTTTTACTGTAGTTGGTAATAATGTCAAATGGAATGGAGTATATTTTATAGCTTCCGGACAAGGCACAAATACTGTTGCTTATAGTTTATACGGTATTACATGGACTGGTCTTGGTGTAACGATTCATTCTTCTATTGGTTATAGTTCAAATGATTTAATATCGTCATCAACAAATACACTTGCGTATTCTACAAATCATGGAACAACATGGACAGGTTTAGGTACGACTATATTTTCTGTAAGAGGTAATGATATAACTTTTGGAAATTCTTTATGGGTTGCTACAGGTCAAGGTACGAATACAATTGCTTACAGTTCAGATAAAACTACATGGACTGGTCTTGGAACGACTATATTTTCTTTATCTGGTAAATCGATTGTGTATGGAAATAGTTTGTTTCTTGCAGTTGGTTCTGGAAGTACTAATTCAATTGTATATAGTTCTAATGGAACACAATGGACTGGTTTAGGGACAACTATTTTTATATCCGGAAATGCAATTAATTGGACAGGAACATATTTTATTGCGTCTGGAGAAGGTATAAATACAAATGCTTTTAGTACAAACGGAACTCAATGGACTGGGTTAGGTTCAAGTACATATTATATGAATGGATTATCAACATTTACTTCATCTATAGCAAATACACTTGCTTATTCATCAAATAATGGAACAACATGGACTGGATTAGGTTCAACAGTATTTTCTCTAAAAGGTAATAATATGACATACGGAAACTCTATTTGGATTGCAACTGGTCAAGGAACAAATACTCTAGCATATAGTGCAAATGGAACCGAATGGACAGGTTTAGGAACAACAGTATTTAATTTTATTGGAAAAGGTGTAGCGTGGAATAATACATTATTTGTAGCAACAGGTAAGATTAATAATACAATCGCATATAGTTATAATGGAACTACATGGACAGGTTTAGGGACAACTATTTTTACTCTTTCTGGGAACAATGTTTCATGGTCTGGTTTATATTTCACAGCATCTGGAGAAGGACTAAATAGTCTTGCTTATAGTTTAGATGGAATTACATGGACTGGTCTTGGTACAACAATTCATTCAATTGGTTATGGAACAAATTATATACCTTATAATTCTCTCGCTTATTCAACAAATCACGGAACATCTTGGACTGGATTAGGTATATCTATATTTTCAGAAGAAGGTCATTCTGCAGTCTGGGATAATTCAAGATTTATCGCAGTTGGTAAAGGTATTTTAAATACTATAGCGTACTCAAATACTTCAGGAACTTTATGGACTGGTTTAGGTAAAACAATATTTACAACAAGTGGTAATTCAATTGCCTATGGTAATAATATATATGTTGCAGTAGGTGAAGGTACAAACACAATTGCTTACAGTTATAATTATATACAATGGGTTGGTATTGGTTCAAGTATTTTTACAACTGCGGGTAATGGTGTAAATTGGTCAGGAACATATTTCGTTGCTCTTGGACAAGGTACGAATACTTTAGCATATTCTTCAGATGGTATATATTGGATAGTATACGGTTCTACCATTTTTACAACTGTTGGTAATGGTTCATCATCGTACACAACAAATTCAGCAAATTCTTTAGCTTATTCCACGACAAATGGAACATCCTGGACAGGTAATGGTTCATCTGTATTTACATATCAAGGTAATAGTGTATGCTGGACAGGATCTAAATTTGTTGCTACTGGACAAGGATTAAATACTTTAGCTTATAGTTCTAATGGAACACAATGGACTGGTTTAGGTGCAACTATTTTTACTTCATCTGGTAATACAGTTTGTTGGAATGGTATTTTATTATTAGCAGGTGGTGAAGGTGGACCAAATACAATTGCTTATAGCACCACAAATATATTAAATTGGACTGGACTCGGTACAAGTATATTTTCAGATTATTGTAGAAATATAAATTGGGATGGTCGTATATTTATAGCATCTGGAAAAGGTACATCGAATTCAATGGCGTATTCAACAAATGGTATTACATGGACTGGATTAGGTACAACTATAAATACTATATCCAATTTCGCGAGTTTTAATGCAAATTTACAAAATACATTAACTTTTCAATCAAATTTATTTGTATCTGTAGGTACTGGTACATCAAATACTATTTCTTATAGTACAAACGGAACGACTTGGACTGGTGTTGGTACTACAATTTTTTCTACTGCAGGTAATGGTGTTGTTTACGGTAATAATATATGGGTTGCTGTTGGGCAAGGTACAAATACAATTGCATATAGCTATAATGGTATTAGTTGGTCTGGAGTAACTGGAAATACATATATTTTTACAACAGGTAAATCAATCTTTTGGAATAATTCATTTTTCATTGCCGGTGGAGCAGGAACAAATACACTTGCGTATTCTTATGATGGATTAACATGGTGTGGATTAGGAATTACTATTTTTTCTACACAATGTAATTGTATTTTATATAATTCAAGTAATCAGGTACATGTAGCATTAGGTTCAGGAACAAATACACTTGCATATTCTTATAATGGTATAAATTGGAATGGTAATGGAACAACAATATTTTCTACACAAGGTAATTTTGCAACGTGTAATAGTTTTATAAATATTGCAGTTGGTGAAGGTACAAATTCAATTGCTTATAGTTCAAATGGTATATCTTGGACTGGTCTAGGTACAACAATTTTTACAATTGGTTATGGAATTACTTGGAATAACGCATTTTTTGTAGCAGTAGGAACAGGTACAAATTCTATTGCGTATTCAACAGATGGAATAAATTGGACAGGTATCACGACAAATACAATATTCTCTACAAATGGAACATGTGTAAAATGGTGCGGAAATTATTTTATTGCAGGTGGAGTTGGTACAAATACTTTAGCAACTTCAATAAATGGTATTAATTGGACTGGACTAGGAACTACTATATATAATACATCATGCAATTCTGTAGGATGGAATAATATAAAGAATGGATATGTTAACATGAATCAAATAATTGTTGCAGGAGGTTCATCAACAACCGATACGATTATTTATAGTGTTGACAAAGGATTAACATGGTCTGGAATGAGTAAAAATATTTTTACAAATTCTTGTAATGCGGTAATATGGAATGGAAACATGTGGTTAGCATTAGGTTGGAATAGAAATAGTATAGCATATTCATACAATGGTATAGAATGGACAGGGTTAGGTTTAGATATATTTACACAAGGTTATGCTGGTGTATGGAATGGTTCTATGTTTATTGTTGGTGGTCAAGGTACTCATACACTTGCTTATAGTTATAACGGTATAGTATGGACAGGATTAGGTTCAACTATATTTAGTTCGACTTGTAATGCTATTACATGGAATGGAAAGTTATTTGTAGCAGGTGGAAGTGGAACAAATGTAATATCATATAGTTCAACCGGGTTAACATGGACAGGAATTGGTATAACACCATTTTCTACAAAATGTAATGGAATATGTTATGGAGGTTCTTTATTTATTGCCGTAGGACAAGGAACAAATACAGTTGCCTATAGTACAAATGGAAGCACATGGACTGGGTTAGGAGTTACATTATTTAGTACATCAGGTAATAGTGTATGTTGGAATGGTAGTATGTTTGTTGCAGGTGGTCAAGGAACAAATACTCTTTTATATAGTTCAAATGGAACACAATGGACAGGTATTGGAATTACTATATTTTCAACTATATGTAATTCAGTATGTTGGACAGGTGAAAAATTTATTTCTGGAGGTTCAGGTACGAATATAATAGCTTATAGTTTTAATGGAATATCTTGGAGAGGTTTAGGTACTACAATATTATCAACTGGATGTAATTCTATATCTTCAAATTCAAGAATAGGATTTCCAGTAGTTGATAGTCAAATAGTTATTAATAATCAATTTGATATAACATCTGAATATTATCAACAAGGATATAATAATTTATCTTTTAATTTAAGAAAAATTAATATCGATAGAATAAATGCATATGTAGCACCAACAATTTTATCATTATTATCATCTTCTATTAATTTATGGTTAGATGCTTCAACATTAACATATTCTAATGGTCAAAATGTTACTACATGGAACAGTACTGTAGGTGCTTTAAGCGGAACGTCATCTGTAGGACGAGTCCCAACTTATTTAGCAAATGGATTAAATAGTAAGGGTGTTGTTTCTTATATAACAGGATATACAACAAAGGTAGCCAGCATGACATTGGATGTATCTAATTTTTCTTTCTTCATTTTGTATAGCCCAAGAGTAAGTAATGCATTTTTAATAGAATTAGGTCCAAATGCAATTACAACTCCTGGATTTTATTTTTGGAATAATGGAAATAGTAGTAGTTATTTAAAAGGAGATGCTGTTTCTTCTGCAACTGCATCTTCTTCTGCAGGTGTTGGTAACTGGCAATTGGTTGAAATCGTGACAAAAGACCCTGCAAATTCTTCTTTACATACTATTTATACAAATTGTACATTGGTTGGAAGTGGTGCAAACACATTAACAAGTACTGGATCAAGTATAGTAACGAACACATTATATATAAATGGTGAAAATGATACAAATCTTTATTCATATAGTGAATATATTGCAGAAATATTAATTATTAATAAATCAGTGTCAACAGCTGAAAGACAACTTATTGAAGGAGAAATTTTAAATAAATGGGGATTAAATAGTTTCATACCGAGTAATCATCCTTATAAGTAATTTCCAAAAGTGTTTTCGGCGGATATATTAATATATAAAAATTTATCTTCGAATTCATCTTTTTTATTTCTTAAAAAATTAGAATATATTTGACTCATCATAACAGTTGGACATAAAATCATATTATCACAAAACATAAATATAGACTTTGATTTATCTAAAGAAATTTGTTTTCTGACAGATATTAATAAATGAGATACTGAAACATCGTTCGGTACTAAGAATTTTTGTTTATTTAAAACACCAATTTTTTTATCACATTCAACAATTACAGGAACATGTGATGGATATTTTACCAATATTCTATTAGATTCACTAACTCTTTGATTTAAAGAAAATTTTTTTTTATAAGAAGACATCTTTTTTTAATATATATTTTTATTTTGTTTTTTTAAATAAAAAATGATAATATACATAATATTAATTTTACTATTAGTATTAATTTTATGTAAAAAAAAGAAAAAAGTATATCAGAAAGAATTATATATTAATGATGAAGATTTAAATTCATATGTTATATGTGTAAATGATAAAACATTTAATGTAGTGCGTAAAAATCTTTCAAAATATTTTCCTAATTTAAAAAAATATGATGCTGTTGTTATTAAAAATATAGATAATTATGATCCAAAATTATTATCAATTTCTGCTTTAAGAAGTATATATTATGACAAACACAGAAAAACACATGCTGATTTAGGTTCTTTAGGTGCAGTAGGTTGTGCATTAAGTCATTACAATCTTTGGTCTAAGATTGAAAAAGATAGTGGAATGTATATATTTGAAAGCGATGCTGTATGTATAGAAAATCCTATAAAATACGTCAACAACTTTAAAAAAGATTTTCATATTTTATTATTCGGTAGTTTCGATTACGTAAAAACAAATTCTAAGCGA
>Ga0068876_10001260_pt1 | contig 19967 bp, 8 predicted proteins | sample NOAtaG_6_FD_66442 | JGI IMG/M metagenome (GOLD analysis project Ga0068876, IMG submission 66442) | Freshwater lake microbial communities from Lake Erie, under a cyanobacterial bloom - NOAA_Erie_Diel5S_2200h metaG | ecosystem: Environmental > Aquatic > Freshwater > Lake | place: USA: Ohio, Lake...
AACTCACTAATTTTGAATACTTCTGGTTTATCAGATTTAATTAATTTATATACACCATACACAAATTCTGATGGTAGTGTATCAACAATTTATGCGGACATTCAAGCATTAACAGAAAATATTTATAGTACCACTTCGTTATCAGCAACAACTGCGGTATTTTATGGTTCAATACCAAATGCAGAATACATAACTTTAACAAGTTATACTAATGAAATAAATCAGTATAATGTTTATAATGTTGATTATGATAGTAATGATTTACAAGATGACTCAAATGATGTTTGGTATTATGCTAATTTCAATAACTATTCAAACGACAACTATTCTGGTTATTCAACATATTATACAGTAACTGATTTTATTAGTGGCGCATCTGGTGATTATAGTGGTCAATTAACAGGTACTGTTTATACTTTTTCAGGTACTGCGTATAGTAATTATAATAACATGGTTGTTGGAACTTTGAGATCACGTGGTATTACATTATATAACACAACCAACCATGGTCCTAATTATGAAGTTACTGGTTTAACTGATGTCACTTTAATTGCATCAGGGCAATATTCTGGTGTGACAAAAGATCCGTTTGCAACATTCTTAATAAGTGGTGTTACAGCGGATAATGATACTTTTGAATTTGAATCTTCACTTTTAGCAAGTTCATCAAAGTTTTTATCAAAAGTATTTGGTGTAGGAAACTTTGATAAATCAAGAACTGAAGTACCACTTTTTGTTGAAGAGCTTTACCCTAACACATTACTTAATGCTTATAACCAAGGTTATATTAAAGGTGTTTATACTAGTTTAATTGATTTACCAAGTGCTAGATCTTTAAGTACATCATCAATAGCATATAAGGTGGAGCAATATCAATCACCATCAACTCCATATATCGTATCTGAGTTAAGAGGCACGAAAGTTTATAACTTATTTAAGTTTATTTCTATTTCAGATGGAGATGCTGCAAACACAGAGGTTAAAGTTTCGATAGCAAATATTTCATTCAACAATTTAACTTTTGATGTATTAGTTAGAAATTTCTTCGATACTGACGCAAATCCGGTTGTAATTGAAAAATTCACAAATTGTACTATGGATCCGGCAACTAACAATTTTATTGCTAAGAAAATCGGTTCTTCTAATGGTGAGTACGCTTTGATTTCAAGATATATTATGGTTGAGATGGCGGATGAAGCGCCAATAGATGCGGTTCCATCAGGGTTTTATGGTTACATACAAAGAGATTATGAAGATCCTACAATATTCAAATCACCTATCCCTGCTTTCAAGACAGAATATTATTATCCAGGTCAAATTATTTATAACCCACCTTTTGGTTCTACGGCTGGTGGTGATGTTCTTGAGTCATCAGGTGATGTGATCAGAAGAACATATTTAGGGTTTTCTTCTCAATTTGGAATTGATGAATCTTTCTTGTCTTACAAAGGTAAGCAAAATAACCCAACATGGGCAACATCAGTATATCCTATTGACGCACCTGCTTGGAATTATTTAAGTAGAGGATTTCACATGGACTCTGGCGCTACAGTAGTAACTATTGCAAACACATTTACTACAAGTGGTCAATCAGCATTTGAAACTGGTAATGCTAATTTTTCACCGGTGGGAGTTGAGAACCCAGAAAATCCATATTATTACATTTATTCTAGAAAATTCACAATTTGTTTTGCTGGTGGATTTGACGGATGGGACATTTATAGAGAATACAGAACAAATGATGATAGATTTAAACTTGGCGCATCAGGATATTTAGCTGGGGCATCACCATCAAGTAGATACCCAACAGCATCTGGCGACGGTTTATTCAAACGAATAGTTGTTCAAAACAATACACAAGATTTTGCAAATACTGACTATTACGCTTATTTGTTGGGTATATTGAGTTTTGCAAACCCAGAAGCAACAAATATTAACGTTTTTGCAACAACAGCAATTGATTATGTTAATAATCAAGGGTTGATTGAATCCGCAATTGACATGATACAATACCAAAGAGCTGATTCAGTCTATATTGCAACAACGCCGGATTATTTGATGTACACACCTGACGGAACTAGTCAATATAATATTATTTATCCGCAAGAAGCGGTTGATAATCTTGATAATACTGGAATAGATTCAAACTATACAGCAACTTATTATCCTTGGATTTTGGTAAGAGATACTGTAAATAATACACAAATATATCTTCCACCAACAGGTGAAGTTTGTAGAAACTTAGCATTAACCGATAATATTGCATTCCCGTGGTTTGCTTCGGCTGGTTATACCAGAGGTTTGGTTAATTCAATAAAAGCGCGTGTAAAATTAACTCAGGAGGATAGAGATACCTTATATCAGGGAAGAATAAATCCTATCGCAACATTCTCGGATGTGGGAACTGTAATTTGGGGTAACAAAACTTTACAAGTTGCTGACTCGGCTTTGAATAGATTAAATGTTAGAAGATTATTGTTACAAGCAAGAAAACTTATTTCAGCCGTCGCTGTAAGATTATTGTTTGAACAAAACGACCAAATAGTTAGACAGCAATTTTTGGATAGTGTAAATCCGATTCTTGACTCGATAAGAAGAGATAGAGGATTATATGATTTCCGAGTAACAGTTTCTTCTTCACCAGAGGATTTAGATAGAAACACATTAACTGGAAAGATTTACCTGAAGCCAACAAAAGCGCTTGAATTTATTGACATTGAATTTTTTATAACTCCAACAGGAGCATCTTTTGAAAATATATAAACATTAATGGAGAGGGTAATTGCCCTCTCCTTTTTACATTTAATAACATGCGAACAAAAATAGAAGAGGGATTTAAACCAGAAGGAACACCAGACCTTAAATATTATGCTTTTGATTGGGATGATAACATAGTTCATATGCCAACTAAAATTATTTTAAAAAATGAAGATGGTGGGGATGTTCTTATGAGCACAGCTGATTTTGCTGATTATAGAAGTAAAATTGGTAAAGGACCTTTTGAGTATAATGGTGAGACTGTTGTTGGATTTGCTGACGACCCATTAAGAAATTTCGGAACTAAGGGTGATAGTAATTTTTTAATAGATGCCATGAAAGCAAAACCGGGGCCCGCGTTTGATGACTTTAAAGAAGCCATAAATAACGGATCAATATTTTCTATAATTACAGCTCGTGGTCACAACCCGGAAACATTAAAAGAAGCGGTATATAACTATATTATTGATGGGTTTAATGGAATTGATAAAGACGAGTTAATTAAAAATCTAAAAAAATATAGGTCTTTTGTGGATGAAGATGACATGACTGATGATGAACTAATTAGGTCCTATTTAGAATTAAACAAATATCACCCGGTAACTTTTGGTGATACGGCAGGTGCTGTGAATCCGGAAGAAGCAAAAGTGGATGCTATGGAAAACTTTGTTAGTTACATTAAAGCTATGGCTAATGTTTTGGGATCTAAAGCTTTCTTAAAAAAAGATATGGCATTCAAATTTGACCCAAGTGATATATTAATTGGGTTTTCAGACGATGACCCTAAAAATGTAGAAGTAATGAGAAAACATTTTAAGGAAAAACCAGATAATTTAGTTAAAACTTATTCAACTGCTGGAGGAATTAAAAAAGAAGTATAATTACTTATATATTATATAGATATATATAATTTATTATATTAATAAATACTATAGAGTTATATATAATGAATATTAATTCGTCAAAAAAAAAAGTAAATAGAAAAAAATTACAGACAGTAATATTTATAAATAAATAAAAGAGAAAAAAAAATAATTGAAATGGCTGACTTATTAATGAAAATGCCGATACCTTATGAACCGAAACGGCAGAACCGTTTCATATTAAGGTTTGATTCAAGTCTAGGGATAAATGAATGGTTTGTAGAAAGTGCTAAAAGACCAAGTATAAAGATCGGTTCAACAGAAGTTCAATTCTTGAATACATCAACTTATGTTGCAGGTAGATTTACTTGGGACCCAATTACTGTTAAATTCAGAGACCCTATTGGGCCTTCTGCTTCGCAAGCACTTATGGAATGGGTTCGTTTACACGCAGAGTCTGTAACAGGTAGGATGGGATATGCTGCTGGTTATAAACGAAATGTTGATCTGGAAATGCTTGATCCAACAGGTGTTGTTGTTGAAAAATGGATACTTGAAAGGTGTCAAATTACAAGTGCTGATTTTGGTAGTTTAGGATATAGCACAGATGCTCTGGCTGATATATCAGTTACATTACAAATGGATAGATGTATTTTAGTGTATTAAGAAACTAAAATAAGCATTCTAATACAAATAACTTTATTAAAGAAAATAATTCTTTATATTTAACCGTATAGTAAATAAACTATACGGTTTTTTATATTATGGAACAAGAAATTCAATATGGGCAACAAAACTTCACGTTACCACATGACGTTATGCCACTACCCTCACAAGGGTTATTTTATAAAAATAAAAAGAAAGCTATCAAGGTTGGTTATTTAACTGCGCATGATGAAAACATTTTGTTAAGTAATTCTGATGACATGACTCTGACATTACTACGAAATAAAATTTATGAGCCGGAGTTCAGAGTTGAAGACATGCTTGAGGGTGATGTTGAAGCAGTGTTGATTTTTTTGCGTAACACATCATTTGGCCCTGAAATCACTTTGAATTTGACGGACCCGGTAACCAAGCGTTCGTTTCAAGCTACGGCTTCATTAGAGGAATTACCGATAGTTGAGGGTGAGCCACCTAATGAAGAAGGATGTTATGTAGTTACACTCCCAAAGTCGGGTGCTTCAGTCAAATTGAAACCATTATCGTATGGTGAAGCGGTAGAAATTACCAAAACAATACAAAGCTATCCTGCTGGTAGAATACCACCAGCAGTCACATTAAGATTAACTAAACAAATTATCGAAGTTAATGGGTCTACGAACAAAGGGGAGATTGCAAGATTTGTCGAGCAATTACCTATTGCTGATTCTAAATTTATAAAAACATTTATGAATGAGAATGAGCCGAGATTGAATTTAACAAAAACTTTTACTGCCCCGTCTGGAGAAAAACTTACTGTCGATGTAGGTTTTGGGGTAGATTTTTTTCGCCCTTTCTTCTGATTATAGAAAGGGACAATTAGATGAGTTTTATTATTTGAATACTTTGTTGAAAATAAGTTATAGCGATTTTTTGAATATGCCAATTTTCATGAGGAAGTATTTATTAAATAAATGGATAAGTGATAATGAAAAGGGATGATTTTTCATCCCTTTTGTATTTATAGTATAATCTATATTTGATATGGCACAAGAAACTTCTATTGGGTCTATGACCGAAGATATAAAAAAATCAATATCTGAAATTGCATCTTTGGATGCATACAAATACGCTTTTTCAGCATTAGGGCAACAAGCAACCGACCTAAATAAAACCTTCACGCAAAATAGACAAAGGATTGTTGAAATGCAGCAATCTATTGCTGACGCAATACCTGGTATAAGAAGATTAGGTGGGGGTATAGAAGACGTTACTAAAACTATTGGTGAAATTGCTGAAGCTAGTAATAGAAATGTTATTGCTAATACGCAATCAGTTGAAAAATTTTATGCAGCATCAGAAGTTTTAGGGACCAGCACGGAAACTTTAGCTAGTGCTTTTATGGACGTTGGGTATTCGTTTCAACGAATACCTGAAACATTAGAAGAATCAATTTCTTATGTTCAAAGTATTGGTGGTAATGCGAAAGCGGTAATGCAAGAGGTTGTTAGGAATACCGACCAATTAAATAGATTTCAATTCGCGGATGGTGTTAAAGGTTTAACCAAAATGGCAGCACAAGCATCTATGTTGCGTTTTGATATGAATGAAACATTTCGGTTAGCGGATAGGGTTTTATCGCCAGAAGGGGCTGTTGAAATGGCTTCTGCGTTTCAAAGATTGGGCGTGGCTGCTGGAAATTTAGTAGATCCGTTTCAACTTATGAACCAGTCAATAAATGATCCATCTGGACTACAAACTAGTTTAGCAAATGTATCAAAACAATTCACCTATTTTGATGAAAAATCAAAAAGTTTCAAAATAAATCCGCAGGGGGTTATGATTTTGAGAGAAATGGAAAAAGAAGCGGGTTTGTCTAGTGGCTCTTTATCTAAAATGGGTCTTGCTGCGGCAGAATTGGATTCACGATTATCCAAGATTAATCCAAAGATTACATTTGCTAATGAAGAAGACAAACAATATTTGGCAAATATTGCGTCTATGAATGAAAAGGGGGAATATACTGTTAATATTAAACGTCCGGATGGTAAATCAGAAATGAAACAATTATCTGAGGTTACGCAAGAAGAAATGACTAATCTTATTGCTGAACAGAAAAAAGGACAAAGACCTATTGAGGATATTCAGCGAGACCAATTGAGTTTACAAGAAATTATGAGTAATGACGTTAAAGCAATTAGAGATAAAGTATTATTTGGAGTTGTTTCTGCCACACCTGGATTAGAAATAGGTGAAGCAGCAAGAAGAATTACTAACGCTGTTGGTGGTGCATTATCTGGTCCAGGGGTTGCTGATGTAAAAACTGTTCGCGGAAAAACAGAAGATTTAATAAGTAATTTAAGTAATATTGTTACAGACATACAAAATAAAAAATCCGTACCAGAAACGTTACAAAATTTTGTAGAAAGCAACAAATCCTTTATTGCAAGTCTTGGTTCAGATTTTACAAAAGGGTTTGAAACTTTTGCCAAAGAAACTACAAGCAAACTGACGGGTAATAGTTTAGCTGAAAAAGAATTGAGGTCGTTGTTAACTAACTACGTGGGAGAATTTAAGGGTGAAGAAATGAAATTAAAAAGTACAAAAGCAGGTCAATCATTAATTGAAGGAACTGAACCAGTTAAATCTAGTGTGTTTGGAGGGGTAGGGACCGGAACTCAACCAGTATTACAGCACCAGTTTCCTGATCTTACTATCAAAGTGGAACCATCACCAGAGTTTAAGCAGTATAATAAAACTTTGAGTGATTTTATTTTCACGGAGAAATTTAATGAAAGTAGGTTTAAACAATACATAATAGATATATTTAATGAGCAGAAAGCTTCAACAAAAACTTCAAGCGCATCAGCGATTTATGGTAAATAAGTTTTTTTAGAAAAACAAAACATTAACCTATTTATAATAAAAAAATAAATGGGAACTAGTCCTCTTGATTTTGCTAATTCTGAAAAGTTTAGAAAAGATATTCTAGTTAAAAATCTAAAGCCGTATAATAAATCACCATATCCGGCAACTGGTAGAGCTAACTATGAATATGTTCAGAGTATGTTTGATGTCAAGGATAGTCCTGACTCCTTGATAGATACCCCAATCTTTGCGAATCAACTTTACCCTTTGAATCAATATGGTAATGAGGGTGGTTATAAGCAAGTTCCGGATCCTAACGCTTTATTAAATACAAAATCTAATGAGGGTGAATATGGTTATCAGGATGCGACTATTGTAGATCAAGCATATCCTGAATCCAAAAAGTGGAAAAGTTCAAACAAATATAGTAGTGGTAGTGAATTACCGATAGACGGTGCTCCATTCATTTCATCAGACGAGAGTCCGATGGGATATACTAGTGGTCCTAACAACCAACCATATCCAAGTAGTTTTGTTCCTTCGAGTTATTCTCCGTTATCAATATTGTTAAACCCTGACCCTCAGGGTAGTGATGGGTTATTGAGTCAAGACTCTTATTTGGTTAAGCTTGGGGCTTTCACTTTAAGGAAGGAGTTTCAAGATAGGATTGCGGCTCAAATATATCAAGACACAGTTGGTCGAGCGAATGTTTTTTCTGTTGATAGTGCTACTGATATATTGAATATAATAACGGGAAAGGTTCCGTTAATTCAACCCAATTGGGCTATTACTGTGCCAGAGAATCCGGTTTTGGCAGCAACCAACTTTATTTTGAGACTTGGTGGAAGTATTTTACCTGTTTCACCTATTCCTGGATCGTATTTTGATGAGTCGGCTTTGACGAGACAATCGACTACAATTCAGCAAACTGGTGATGCGTTTAGACAGTCATTTGTTGGTAATTTATTGACCTCATTAGCGGGAACTGACTTAACTGGTTCTGAAATATTTTATAACAACACGGGTGCTGGTCAGAAAGGTCAGTTATTTAAGAATATAGATTACAATAAGTATAAGCCAAGTTTTGATCGGACGGTGTTTAATAGATTGGCTGGTGCTATTGTTGGATCAACAACTGATAATTCAAACTATTATGTTGGTTCTAGAACATCAGATCCTGGCATGGTGGCATCACCTCCGGGTGACATACCTACAAATGAATACGGTCAAGCGGTTGGGGCTCCGGTTTATGGGCCGGATGCGATGGCAAAACTTTATGAACCAATAAGTAACCAAATAAAATTGGGTGCTAATGGTCCTGCTTATATTGATGGTGGGGGTATTGAAGGAGGTTTTACTTGGGTTTCGCCAAAATATAAGGGGAATGCTGGCAAGAAAGTTGGTAAAGGTGGGGAAATCACAAATGAAGATGAGGACTTCAAACCGTCATCATATAATTCAACGGAATCAACAAATCTTGAATTTAGGGAGGGGTCAATCTTATATGATACTCAAAAACTGATTGATAGTCAGCCACAAGGTGGAAAACGACTTCAACATGTGGGTAATGCTATTGATCAGGTTAGTAAGGTGTTTAATGATGGTTATAAGGAATTGACGAAGGGTTCTAGAGTATTGGCCTATGTTGGGGATATAGGTCAAGAAGTCGGAACTGAATATTGTAGGGTGTTTGCCAAAGATATTCCTTATCTGCAATATAACGACTTGCAGAAAACTGATGGTGTTGTTAATAATGGAAGAAGATTTTCATATTCAGTTTTTGATAAAACATATAACTTAAATATTGCCCCTAATAAGCAAGAAGGGGGCCAGAGTTCGTCAAACTTAATAAATGGTCCAGGTGGGACAAGCACAAATGTTGCTTACGCCAAAAAATATATGTTTTCTTTGGAAAATTTGGCGTGGAGAACTTCAAGCACACCGGGATATACGACCGCTGATTTACCAATATGTGAAAGAGGTCCAAATGGTGGTAGGGTTATGTGGTTTCCACCTTATGGTTTAACGTTTAGTGAAACCATATCACCGACTTTCAAGCAAACAGAATTTATTGGACGACCTGAGCCAATTTATACTTATCAAAGCACAACTAGGACTGGTTCGTTAAGTTGGAAGATTGTTGTGGATCACCCATCAGTGTTGAATTTGATTGTGAATAAAGTTTTGGGAAATGAAACTAACAAAACTCGTATTGATAGTATAATAACATCTTTTTTTGCTGGTTGTAGAAAGTATGACCTATATGAGTTGGCAAAAAAATATTATACGGTAAATCCTAATGATTTATTCCAACTTCAACAAATAATAACTTCCAAGGAAGTTTCGGTTGAAGGAATGGAATTTATTAAGAAAACTATTCAAACTGGTAATGATTCGCCAACCGGGGTGGATCAACAAATTGCGCCAGTATTTAACCAACAAATTTTTGACCAATTTGAAAAATTAAGTTTTTATTTTGGGAATGATTATCCAAAGTCCATGGGTGAAAACTATGTGAATGAATTTAACAGATATACTGGAACTTTTAACAGAAACTACTACGCAAACAAACCTAATGCCGAACAAACTACAAACTTTTTTGATACAGTTGTGATACCCAACTTTCAAAAAATTACGGGATTTACTACCGAGTTGGCAAAAGTTTTGGAGCAAACAGATGGAAGTGTTACTATTAGATTGACTGGTTCATGTTCTGCTCCGGCGTCTATCGCATACAACTTAAGTTTGGCTGATAGACGATTAGATTCCGTTCAAAAGTGGTTTGAATCTTTGCCAAACTTGCAACCTTTTTTTAAAGCTGGAAGAATATTAATTAGTAAAGAGCCAGATAAGGGAGAACAAGTTACTGTTGAACCTATTCCATCTGGTTCTGGATCACCTAGTAAAAGAATATATTGTTCGGATACCAAAAAAGATGGGCAAGTTGTGGGCGGTGATACTGTTGGGTCTAAAGATGTATTCACATATAATGCTATGGCTTGTCGGGCGGTATTAATAGGTGATATTGATGCTTCACAATTAAAATACAAACCTGCGCCAGTTACACCAGCTGTTGTTCCAGAACCACAATATCAAGAAGTATTACAAGGAAAAGTAGTTACTGGAACTAAGAAAGTTGAATCTATCGAACAAAAATATGTTAATAAAGATAATATAACAAAAAGGATATTACGATTGTTGTTGTCCGAATGTGATTACTTTGAAACAATCAAAGAAGAAACTCCGATGGTTTTTGATAATTTGAAAGACCAATTAAAGTTTTTTAGTCCGGCGTTCCATTCAATAACGCCAGAGGGTTTAAACTCTCGTTTAACATTTTTACAACAATGCACACGACCAGGTGACACCATACCAACAATAAAAGATGTTGATGGCGCCCAAACTTTACAATATAATAATGCAACAAATACTGCTTTTGGAACACCACCAGTATTGGTTTTAAGAGTTGGGGACTTTTTCCATACAAAAATTATACCTACTAGCTTGAGCTTACAATATGAAAGTCTGGATTTGAACCCAGAGGGTATTGGGGTCCAACCTATGATTGCTAATGTCACTATGGGTTTCAATTTTGTTGGAGGTCAAGGATTAAAAAATTCAATAGACAAATTACAAAACGCTTTATCGTTTAATTATTACGCAAATACTGAAATGTGGGATGATAGAGCGGACGTTAGTGATGATAGTTATAAGGTTTTAGACAAACAATTCTTAAACGACTTAAATATTGTTCCACCTCCTGCGGTAAATCAATCACCACCAACAAATGGGCAATCTAACGGAAGTTCTATTGGGGCGGTATTGAGTTCTAATGTTGAGCAGTATGTTACGGGGAATATAAGTTATTCTACATTCATGGATGTCTTAAAAAATGATGCACAAAACTATTTTAGAAATATTATAGCAAAACAAAAAGAATGCGTTAATCAATATAACAATGCGGTTAGGCAAGTATGGCAAGCACAACGAAATTATTTTGACGGAAGATTTTATCTATCTATGGATAGAACAAAGATTTTCGGAAAACCTGAAAATATACAACAAAGAACGGACGCTATCTTTGTTGGGTTAAAAGATGAAATATCTAATGGAACTGATGTGTTTATAACATTCATGTCATCAGCCAGTAATAACTTCAGTTCAAAAGCAATAAGACAACTCAAAGAAAATTATACGGCATTTGTGTCAAACAAACAGGGGACTTTTATAAATGCTTTAACCAAAATAAATCAGGATCTTACAAATCAGCAACAAAGTTATGTTGCCACACTTGGAAAAGTGAATACCATAACTTATGACCCAGGTGATGGTCGTGGAACTGATGGTTACCAACAACCAAACGGAAATGTAATAGTCTATGTTCTTAGTGGTGGAACAGTATTCGAAAATTTAAAAACTGATATTAGAAAAGTTAGAGACGCTATGGACGAGTTTAACGTCCAAATAGAAAGTAGCACTACTTTTACACATAATGGTGTTGAATATACTGGTAAGTTGGCACCGCCATTGAGTAATAATGGAAAGCAAGAAGATTATGATTTGATGAATGTTTTTACTCCTTTCAGTAAAAATATAAAGTTTGATGACAAAAATTTCAGGAAACAATATATGATTTTGTCTGACGAGATACTTGATGATAAAAAATACAACACATTCAAAAACGCGATGATTGGAAATATTATCGGAAATACAACACTTCTTGGGACAAGTAACTTTGAAATTGAAAAAGTTTTCGATTTATATTGGATTACTCAAACTAAACCCTTGTTTTCTGAAGAAAATGCGATTACAATAAGTTTCATAGATAAGTTGGAAAAAGATAATTTGAAAAATTATTTGAATTTTACACCTTACGAAACAAAAGAAAGAATTTTGGGGTATTCAACTGAACCAGTAAGTGAGGCAGCAACCGAAAACCAAAAATTATTGATAAAAGGGTTAGGTGGAACTGCGGGACAAAATGGTAATAAACTGACTTGGAATGACGAATTGGCTAATGAGGTCTTTATTTCTAAATTAAAATTTAACTAATGGCATTTCCGTATTACAATAGGTATTCCCAATTTGCTATAAACGGAGAACAAACTGTTGTTCCGTTCGTTCAGTTACCGCAAAAAGTAACTGACAAAGCGTATATCTACAAAATTGGTAGATCTAGATTAGATAGAGTTTCACAAGAATATTATGGTTCTCCGGTTTTTAACTGGTTAATATTACAAGCAAACCCGCAATTTGGTGGATTGGAAAACATGATTTATGATGGTGCGATATTGATAATACCATTTCCATTAGTTCCATCATTACAAGATTACAAATCAGCGGTAGATAACTATTTTTATTATTATGGCAGGTAACATCCAAGCGGACAATAACGGGGATATTTTAGTTGAGTTTGATTACAACAACATAATTGTTGTTGATCCGAACAAAACTATCAATAATGAAAAGAAGATTCAAGAAAGATTGGTGGATCATGAGAACCTCGTTATGTTTGTTAATCTTGAAACGGAGGTATTACCTAGAACAAAGTTAGCTGTCGGAGGTTCTCCAAAAGATAGAATCAGAACAATATCCGCTCAAAGAATGAACTTCATGAAACCTACGAAGGACACATATTTGAGCACAGGTTATTATGATGAGCTGACTGGTAAGGATGCAACACAATTTCAAGGAGTAAATCAACCTAAATCAATTGTAAATGTTGATAGTCAAGGTGAGGTATATAAAAGAAATACCGTTGCCGACGAGCAAAATGTTTTTGATAACGGGCTACTTGGTATAACAAGTATTGAGGTTACAACTAACACGTCGTTTGTTCCATCAGTAAGGATGCAGTTAGAAGACGTCCAGGGTAAGGGATTGTTTCAACTCGGTGATAATTCACCTTATGCGGCTTTTTTCAATTTACCATATCCCCAATTTTACCTAACACTTAAAGGTTATTATGGGCAAGCGATACGCTACCAATTAAATCTTGAAAAGTTTAATTGTAGTTATAATAGTTTCAGTGGTAATTATCAAATCAATTTGGAGTTCAGGGGTTATAAGTTTAATATTCTGAACGAAATATCTATGGGACATTTGTTGGCTACACCACACATGTATAGTCAAACCTTTTCTGTTTCTAACCAACCTGTTGCGCTTCAAACTGGTAGTGCGAGCACGCAATTAAATGCTAAAACAGAAAATGTGGTTGCTGGGGCAGCGTCTAATAGTCCAAACGATTTGGTTACACAAATTACATCTGAGAGAGGTTATCAAAAGATTAGGGAAGTTTATAGTGAGTATAAAGCTAAAGGTTTGGTTCCAGAAAATTTACCGGAACTTACTTTGGTTCAGTTGATGAATAAACTGGAAAACTTTGAGAACTTCATTATAAACTCATATCCAAAAGCAAATTTAGAACCATTAACAAATATTCGTTCATACAAATTGTTATTGAAGCAATTTTATGATGGTGTAAGAGGTTCAAATACATCCTGGTTTATCAAATATCTCAATCCTAACGCGATTGTTTTAACAGATGATAAGAAGATATATGTATTCAAGAGTAATCTCAACCAGGGGGCTATTGACGCGGCTATAACGGAATTACAAACTTTAATAAAAAATTATAAAACCCAGTTGGAAGCCAATCCCACGCTAGGATTAAAAGGTTCGGCGCCAATTAAAACAATATCGGAGATCACATACGACAATATGACGGTTTCTGATAATTTAGCTGCGGTAGATTGGGCTAAAACATCAACTTTACAAACAGGTTCGGCGGATAATCAAGCCGAGATTAGAAAAACGTATGAGAGTATTTTCAAACTAACATTTGAAACGAATAGTGATGGCGACTTGGTGTTAGTTAAAAAAAATGCGTATATGTTTGAGGGTGAGGGTAGATTTAATAAGTTGATTACTTCTATTGAAGCTCAAGCGAACAAAAAACTATCTGATTATGAAGCGCAAATATCTGCTGATTTGGCGGATAGATTACAAGATTCTGCGGTAGGATTGGGGTTCCGACCTACGGTAAGAAACATAGTTGGTGTTATTATGGCATCTGCGGAAGCGTTTATCAGATTGATGGAAGATTGTCATTCCAAAGCGTGGGATGTTAAATATGACCCAGTTAGGAAAGCGGCTATTTTGAATAACGCTGCGTCAGCACTTGGTTCAGATACGAGAGACAATTATAACATAACAATTCAATCTGAAGATGCTGAGGGTGGATTGAAGAACGGGCAAGTTCCGGTATATCCATGGCCGCAGTTTTTTGTTGAAACAAATGAAGATAAGAAGGGAAGGTTCCAATTGAAATATATTGCCGACCCATCTTTGGTGGATCAAACTCAGGGGTTTCTATATGATAAGTGGCCGGAAGTGGAGTTTGTGGAAGAATATATGAGAGGGATTACACAAAAGTTTAATCCACCATTAGCACCACCACCATTAGATAATGAAAACCAAACTATGCTTATCAACATCAACGCGATTGAATTTCCAATTGCTGGTGTTGCGTATGTGAATAAAGAAGAAGTTAAGTTCTTCTATGAAATTTGGGAAAGACAATTTTTGACGGCGCATTATTCTAATTTGCTCCGAGCTGGAGCAGGTCAATTAGATAAGATAATTGAGTTGAACGTGGAAACGGAGTTCAACAACATTTTCCAATCTGTTAATATTAGCGCACCTTATCTTACATTAAAGTTGAAAAACTATAAGTTAGACGCACAGAACTACCCGAATTTTCTTCAAACAATCTCTAATGATGGAACAGGTCGTGCTTACCAAGATTATATTAGAGACTTCTTTGTTACATCATATATTAAGAATATAACTGAAAATTCATTCAGCATTCTGAATACGACTAATCTGGGTAAAATACCGGAGATGTCGCCGAAGTCTGAAGCTCTGGAACAACTAATCAAAGGAGATAATAATAAACCTTTGATTATTGACACATTACCATTTACAGACCCAAGTTGGGTTGCTGAAAATATGGTTGGTTCAAAAGCGAATGTTGGTGATTTGGTTTATGAAACCAAGAATACCTTAAAAGTTTTCCCGGCAAGAAATGTTATATCCAATTTTACGGACATATACAATTATACAACAAACCGACCGGTGACAAGTTTTAGTTATTTATCCACACCATTAACTCAACCGGAAAACGATAATTTATTTGGTGCGTTTTATTTGGATAGATTATTCTCTCCTGAAAAAAAATATCCAACCGAAGGTTATTTCAGTTATATTGACCCATCAGCAAATGTAAAACTTACAACAACATCCATGTTGAATACCCCATTCTTTGTGAATGCCATTCAGAATGGTGTTTATAATGAAAAGAGGGATGATGTTTATCCTTACGTTCAAGCGGCATATTTGTTCTTGAATTCATTACCTTTGGCGACATTAAGGGAAAAATATAAGTCTTATGAGAATGCGACAACGATAAACAAAGATTATATTTCATCGGTGTTTAAGAAGTATGGGGCAATTCACAAGATGCCGTATGCTTGGGTTTTGAAGATTGGTTCAATCTGGCATAGATATAAAAAATATGTTGAAACCGGAAACGATATATTGGATTCTGCGTGGAAGAACTTTGATTATGTGTCAAATTATAGTCCGGTATTAAGTTCAATCACGCAAACATATTCATTTGATTATAGCCAAACACCAACAACAATTACATTACAACAAGAAAACGACCAAGTTGTTACCATGGACGTTGGATTTTATCCAAAGGTCATCAACGACTTCAATTATTTTTATAACGGGTACGATTATTTTTCTGGATATACAAATACTGAATTACAGGTTGCCATCAATAATGGTATGAAAATCCTTACTGATGGAAAAAATCAGATATTCGGTGTAAGTTCTAATGGAAAGATATTAAATGAAACCACAAGAACGGTTCTTGTTCCCAAGTTGTCATTAGAATTACAAGATGTTAATTGTAATCCAATAAATAATACGGTTGGTGATGAATATTTTATTGTTCCATCTTTTGGAACGACGCTTAATCAGGTTAAATATGATTGTATAAGCGACCCATTATCAAATCCTACCACAAAGGTATCAATTGCGAGCAATCCGAATGTTTATAACGGAACTGTTAGGTTGTTATGGGGGGCGCCGAACTATGGTTATTTTGATGCTGACCAGCAAGTCAAACCAAGTCCGGATGAATATATAAACAAATTTACATCGGCACAAAATAATACGGGATTTGAGTTTTTGAGAGAGAATGAATATTCCAAAATTGAGGAGGTTTTCTCGGTATTTGAGAAGAAGATATTGGATCAGATGGAATTATCGTTTCTCAATTTTTGTAAGCCGTCAATAAATATTGCGGAGGAGCAATCAATTACCACCTTATATGAAAGCGTGGTGGATATTAGCGCAAATTATAGAAACTTCCAAGCGTTGTTTAGAAGTTTGATGTCAGTTCCAGCGCAGAATAAAAACACCGGACCGACCTTAAAGGTTAATGATACAGAATATTTGAAAACCACCATCAAAACACAGATGGTTAATTTCAATAACATCATAAAATCATTCTTACAATATGACGTTATTTTAAGATATGGTAATCCGTCAAATTATAATAGAAGAGTTTTTGATTCTTATAGGTCATACTTAAATACGACGCAATATGTGATAAATCCAATCACATTTAATCCGTATGTTCCGGGGACATTACCGACAAAAGCGAACCCAATTTTAATATCAAATTCCAAAGCGTTAAATCCTGCGGCATGGGCGGCGTTAGAGTTGGAGGTTGGATTTTCAACAATAAGTGGGGTAACATATTCATCAAATGGTTCTTACATCACAGATTTTTTTGTTGATAATAATATTGAATTTTCATCTCAAAATGTGACAATTCTTGCGCCACTAATCAAAATGTATGCGACGCAAAAATTAAAGAAACCAACAATAACCCCACAGGAGTTCAAAGATAGAATAACCGAATATTTGAATGGAGCCACAGAACTCCAAAATATATTCTTAACAAATACATTAGCGAGATTACAAAAAGACTTGCCAAATCAACAACAATTACCAGAAAGAACAATTCAATCGGTTATTGACGGACAGCAAAGCAAAGTAGAATTATATGAAACATTCAAAGCATTAAATGATAAATGGATTGCTGGTAATGATTATACGGAAAAAACTTTATTTGAAGATATGCTGTTTTTGGATAGGGCATCCAGGAATATTGGCGATATAATATTGTTAGACATATTTGAACTTAAAAATATGCTTAACCAGAACGCATTAAACCAAGCGATGAGCGTTTATGCGTTTATTGGGGGCATTTTGATTAAGAATAATTTTACCGTTATGAACCTCCCAGCGTATGTTAATTTTTATAACATACAAGATGTGAGCAAGGACGCAGTTCCGCAACCAGAAGGGTCGTTGGAATTTGCCAACAGAATGTGGGGAACATTTTTGGATGTTGATTATAGAAACTCGAGTTCCAAAATGGTTTGCTTTTATGTTGGGAAGCCATCAGAATATTTGGCGTTATCAAATTCGGATTTCCGTTTCAGAAGTGATGCTTTTGATTTGAATAGGACATCGGATAATCCTTTGATTGAGAACCAACAGAACAAAACGGATTGGGCGTTATCAAACAAATGCGTCGGATTTTCCGTTGATATTGGAATTAGGAATCAGAACATATTTTATTCTTTCTCCGTATCACAAGAGCCAGGAAAAGCGACATCTGAAGCCATAAATACGGCGATAAACATGGTAAATCAAGCAACCGGTAGGAATACCGCAACACAAAATGTTAGTTTATATAACCTCTATAAAAATAGAAGTTATAGTTGCACCATATCGTGTTTGGGAAATGCGTTAATCCAACCTTCGATGTATTTTAATCTCCGCCATGTTCCCATGTTTTATGGGCCATACATGATTATGGATGTAAGCCATTCAATTCAACCAGGAAATTTCCAAACAACATTCACCGGGGTTAGACAAAATGTTTTTGATTTACCTTCAATTGACAATTTCTTACAGCAAGTAAATCAAAACTTATTAACCAAACTACAAGAGATACTAGTAACCAAAAAAGACGTTCCGGCAATACCAGCAGAAACTGACAACCAGAAAAGTCAGGATACAACACAAAGTGCGGAAGGTAAAAAAGCGGCACAAAATAGTTGCAGCGCAAAACTCAATCCATATTATGCGGAAAAAACCGGTGCCGAAGCATATATCTCAAAAGAAACCGTTGTTTCAGGTATAACACCTTACGAATTAGCAACAGCAATTAAGAGCAAAGCGGCAGAAGTTCCGTTAAGATTGATTATCTATGCTATTTGTTATATACGAACTTATCGCGCTGATAATAATAATGAGGTGGGTAAGTTTTATGGTTTTGACAATAATTACGCAACAGTTACGTTAGAAGACCAGTTGAACCCATCAGATTCTTATTTCCTTAAAACATATTCTTGTGTTGATATAAAACAAAACAAGTCAGTTCCAGTAGCAAACTTTGCCAGCTTGGATGTGTTCCTTGATTTTATGGTTGCTAGACTCATACAAGTGGTTCCTCTAATTCAGCAAATAGGGTTACAGAAATATTATGTTTGTTTCTGGCCAGTAAATAAAGTAAGTATTGATTATTTTGATGCTTACCCATCTGAGTTCGCCCAAGTAAAAGCAAATATGTATAAAGCAATTGAATCGGCAATTAAAGTTGGGGTATGCACAGAACAAGAAGCCAAAACATTTGGTTATGCTATAAATGAAAATTCACAACCACCATCCGTAACACCAACACCAAGCCCAATACCAGGACAAGTTTGTCCTCCGCCAAGGATTGACTCATTTTCTCCTACAACTGGGGCGACAAATCAGATAGTTCAAGTGAATGGGGTTAATCTATTATCAACAACCGAAATAACAATTGGAAATGTTAAAGTGAATATGGAACTAACCGAAATTTTTAATGATGAGACTTTGAGGTTTAGTGTTCCGGATTTTCCAAATCCAGCAGTTCAATCAGGTAAGATACAAGTTAAGACAAAATTTGGAACAGCAACAAGTCAAAACGATTTTAAGCATATTTGACATAATTGATATATTTATATAAAAAGAAAGTTATGAATGTTAAAACGGCATTAGATAATTATTTGGGAAAATCAGTGAGATATTCCGAACAAGATAATGGCGATGGAACCAAACAGGTTTGTGATTTAGATACCGGCGATTGCTATGTTGTTAGAGAAAGGGATGGTTTAATTGAAAGAGCAGGACACCAAGTTTATGCCAATAGAAAAGTTAAAGTTGAAACCTTCAAAGGAATAAAGCAATTATTAAATGATTAAAAATGAGTATTGATAGAAAAATAATTAGTGAAATAGAAAGATACAGGAGTATCAATAAATATATCATGGAGCAGGATGCCGCTGCTATTCCACCACCTCCTCCTGGTGGTGAAGACTTGGGAGCACTAGCGCCACCTCCAGGAGGAATTGCTGATGCGCCAGCTCCGGCAGCTCCAGTTCCACCGGCTGAACCAGGACCAATTGATGTTGAAACGGATGATGAGGTTACAAAGATTGATGATGAGGGTGAATCAGAAGAAAAAGGGGGTGAAACTGAGGAATTAGATATAACGGATCTTGTTGATTCGCAAAAAAATATTGAAACAAAACAAGACGAATATTTTAATAACTTATTTTCACAAATACAGAATTTGGAGTCCAAATTAAAAGAAATGGACAGTATTGTGAATAAGTTGAATTCTTTAGAAATGAAGATTGAAAAATACAGAGAAAAAACTCC
>Ga0068876_10001261_pt1 | contig 19967 bp, 13 predicted proteins | sample NOAtaG_6_FD_66442 | JGI IMG/M metagenome (GOLD analysis project Ga0068876, IMG submission 66442) | Freshwater lake microbial communities from Lake Erie, under a cyanobacterial bloom - NOAA_Erie_Diel5S_2200h metaG | ecosystem: Environmental > Aquatic > Freshwater > Lake | place: USA: Ohio, Lake...
ACCTTTATGGTCGAGATGAACGAGACGGCCTCCATCATCAATACCCTGAGTGCCCAGAGTTTAGTGCTGCTCGATGAGATCGGCAGAGGCACCTCAACTTACGACGGCATATCGATCGCCTGGAGTATTGCCGAATTTTTAAACGAGTCCCCGTTTTGTCCCCTGACCGTCTTTGCCACCCACTATCACGAGTTGAACGAGCTGGAGTCGCTGCGACCTGCCATTAAAAACTTTCATATTACCCACCGAGAGGCAGACAATAAGATCATTTTCTTACGAAAACTGGCCGCCGGGGGTACCACGCATAGCTTTGGTATTCATGTGGCAAAAATGGCCGGGATGCCCTTGTCACTGACCAGGCGAGCCGAGGCGCTATTGCGTCAACTCGAAAAAGGTCGGGAGGCCGTATCTCTAGCGGGGTCGGTAGGGGCCGACGCCGAGCGACAGTCCGAACGGGTACAGCTTTCGATCTTTGATGCACATACTGAAACCTTTCAGGCCCTGCGTACGTTGCTGGCAGAGACCGACCTCAACCAATTGACCCCCCTTCAGGCCCTGGTCAAACTGCAGGAGATCAAGGAAAAACTAAGCTAACCGGTACTTGGGCAAGTCCTGATCCTAAATTTTATGTACTTCCTGATTTTTTCATACTTTTACCGAAATCTGTCAGTATGAAACTGCTTAAACCGACTGCTTATTTTTTGTTGATCTCGGTATTGTCCCTGAGCCTTGCCTCTTGTGATCGTGACGCCGACCTCTATGTGAGAAAAGAATATGTTAAGAACGATATTCCGCTCACCGGTGCTCTTAACTTTCCACCCACTGCTTCTCCGGCCTTGGGCAAGATGAATCTTCATTACAACACCACCACCAAGTTGCTGACCTACACCATCAGCTGGTCAGGTCTTACCGGAGCCGTTAGCGGCGCCGCCATACATGGATTGGCCCCCACCGGATTTGCGGCCAGTCCCGTACAAAATTTCAGCACCAGTGCCATTACCCGCTGTGCCACAGTTACCAACACAAGCTGCGGCTCTATCAGTGGAAGGTTATTCGCCGATGGCGTAGTGGTTACCGAAGAGAGCATATTGAATGGTGTCTACTACGTAAGCATTCGCACTGCCGCCAACCCAATGGGAGAGATCAGAGCACAGATCCGATTCTAATTGATCCCCTTATACCCTATTTGAAAACCCTGCCATTGGCAGGGTTTTTTGTTACAAAGCCGTAAACCAAAGTGGGCTTGGGTTGTCGAAATCACCATGATAATTGATAAGGAGCTCTTCGCCTTTTACAATGTCGCGAACAGTGCGAATAGAGATATATCCTGCCTCAAAATCCATCTCGTACTCGCAGTTGCTAGGACAGCCGTGATTATAAAGAGGCACATACCCTAGTGCCATACAGCATTGGTGTTGCTGCGGGTCCCACTCGAAAATATAGTCGTGCAGCAAGGTTTTATCTAACAATGTGCGATCGGACTGGCTGAGCACGATAACCGGTGAGCGCTCTATGAGTTGGTCTGCTTGCAGCGGCTCGTCGGTGAACACACCTCTTCCCCGTTGCGTTGAAGGGGCTACAAACAGGCAGGGTAATTGCATAACAAAACGTACCGCGAAGTACGCACATTCCTTTGTACTTTTGAAGCATGTCCGCCGAGCAAAAACAAGCTTTATTGGCCTCCGAATTCGAAGCACTGCTTCGACCGGAAGACGCAGCGGCCCTTCGGGATTTTTTGGATGACCAAAATATCAGCGATGTGGCCGAATTGGTGGACGTATACCCAGATGAGGACATCACCATCATTACGTCGATGTCCATGCATCGGGCAGCCAGCGTATTTAAGATCTTGGATATTTCCTCTCAAAAAAGCATCATTCACAAATTACCGGCTTCTGTAACGGCTTCATTGCTCAATGAGTTACCGGCCGATGACCGTACCGACTTTTTAGAGGAGTTACCCAGCAATGTAGTGCGAGAACTGATAAAGCTGCTCGACCCCGAAGAACGAAAGATCACCCTTTCGTTATTGGGATATCCCGAAAATAGTATCGGACGACTGATGACACCTGACTACGTGTATGTCTATGCCGCAGACACCATAGAACAGGTCTTTGCCACCATACGCAAGTACGGAAAGGACAGCGAGACGATCAACGTGATATATGTTATCAACGAAAAGGGAGAGCTGATCGATGATATTCGCATCAGTGATATCATCTTGAGTGACCCGAACAAGAAAGTAGAAGAGCTCATCGATGGACGAGTCATTGCGCTACACCCCGAGGATGACCAGGAGACCGCCGGTGAAATATTCAAAATGAATAACCGGGTGGCTCTTCCGGTAGTCAGTCAAAGTAATAAACTGCTGGGTATCGTGACCATCGACGATATTTTATGGGTTACCAGCGAGGAATTTAGCGAGGACATGCAAAAGATGGGAGGTACTGAGGTGCTCGAAGAACCTTACCTCGATATCCCATTGCTAAAACTCTACAAAAAACGGATCATCTGGTTGTTGATCCTATTTGTGGGAGAAACCTTTACCATAGCCGCCATGTCGGGCTTTCAGCAAACGCTCGAACAAGTGCTGGTGTTATCTACTTTTATTCCGTTGATCATCTCCAGTGGAGGCAATAGTGGCTCCCAGGCGGCCACCCTTATCATTCAAGCCCTCGCACTAGGCGAGATCACTATTCAGGATTGGTGGCGCATCGCCCGCAGAGAGATCAAGTCAGGATTTTTTATGGGTCTAACGCTTGGCTTACTGGGCTTTCTGATCGTTATGATTGGACATCACTCGCTCGGACTGTTTGGCCCGCACTACGCCACGGTGGGTCTGGCCATCGGAACAGCACTGACCGGTGTAGTACTCTGGGGTACCATGATGGGCTCCATGCTCCCCCTATTGTTAAAACGCATGGGTGCCGACCCCGCCACCTCCTCGACCCCCTTTATCGCTACATTGGTCGATGTGACCGGCCTGCTTATCTATTTCGGTACGGCCTATTGGATGCTTAGCGACCTATTAGGCTGATTAACAATTAAATAAAGGGTTTTACTTTAACTTTAATTAACGCTTCCAATAATGCGTTTTTCTGCAGGATTTATTGAAAAATGAAGGCCTATACGTAGGTTTGCTTTACAAAATCCTGCTTATGTGTGGAATTGTTGGTTACACCGGAGGCCGAGATGCTTATCCCATTGTAATTAAAGGACTTAAACGGCTGGAGTACCGTGGCTATGATAGTACCGGCGTGGCACTGGCAGGGCCATCCCTTCGCGTGTATAAAAAGAAAGGTAAGGTCGCATCGCTAGAGGAATCCATCGTAGGAAAAGAATTGGGCGGATCCACCGGCATTGGACACACCCGTTGGGCCACACATGGAGAACCCAGCGATCGCAACGCGCATCCACACCTCTCTGCCAGTGGGCAACTGGCCATGATCCATAATGGCATCATCGAAAATTATAGCCAGCTTAAACAAGAGCTGCTTAGCAAGGGCTATCAATTTAAAAGCGACACCGATACCGAGGTGCTACTGAATTTCATAGAGGAAATAAAGCACAACAATGCCTGCTCACTCGAAGAGGCCATCCGCATTGCACTAAAACGGGTAACCGGTGCTTATGTGATCTTATTGATAGACCAGGATATGCCTGATACGATCATTGCCGCCCGAAAAGGAAGTCCACTGGTGATCGGTGTTGGTCAGGGGGAGCATTTTTTAGGATCGGACGCCTCGCCCATGCTGGAGTATACCAAAGAAGTGGTCTACGTAAACGACTACGAGCTGGCCATCGTAAAACCGCAGGAGTTGGTCTTAAAAAATTTGGGCAATGAACGGCTTACCCCATACGTTCAAAAACTGGACATAGAGTTGGCGGCCATAGAAAAAGGAGGCTACGAACATTTTATGCTCAAAGAAATCTTTGAGCAACCTAAAACTATTTTCGATTGCTTGCGCGGAAGGCTACATGCCGAAGACGGCACCATAACACTTAGCGGAATCGAGCAACATAGCGAAGCCCTGCAAAAGGCCAATCGCATCGTGATGATCGCCTGCGGCACCAGTTGGCACGCGGGGCTAACGGCCGAATATATTTTCGAGGAGTGTTGTCGGCTCAATGTAGAGGTCGAATATGCCTCTGAGTTTCGGTACCGAAATCCTGTTATCCATCCCGGCGATATAGTTTTGGCCATTTCTCAAAGCGGTGAGACCGCCGACACGCTGGTAGCCATCGAAAATGCCAAGTCCAAAGGCGCTATCATACTGGGCGTGGTCAATGTAGTAGGATCCTCCATTGCCAGAATGAGTCACGCAGGCGCGTACACGCATGCAGGACCAGAGATCGGGGTAGCGTCCACCAAGGCCTTTACGGCACAACTGGCCGTGCTTACCATGATCGCATTCAAGATCGCTCAACTTAGAAACAGCATCAGCCCCGAGCGCTTGTCTCTTCTTTTGCATGAGCTGGAGTCGATTCCCGCCAAAGTAGAGAAGATACTTTCTAACATCGAGCCCATCCAGCAGATCGCTAAGCAATATGCGCAGGCAAGGGACTTTTTGTATTTAGGGCGTGGCTATAACTTTCCTATCGCGCTCGAAGGGGCACTCAAACTTAAGGAGATCTCCTACATTCATGCAGAAGGATATCCTGCCGCCGAAATGAAACACGGGCCCATTGCATTGGTAGATGACCAGCTTCCTGTGGTCGTAGTAGCCACCAAAGACTCCTATCACGAAAAAGTGTTGAGCAATATGCAAGAGATCAGAGCACGAAAAGGAAGAGTGATAGGGATCGTTACCGAGGAGGACCAGGCCGCCATCGAGCTCTGCGAAGCGTATCTGGCCGTGCCGGCTGCCGACGAGATGCTGGCTCCCTTACTCAATGTAATTCCGTTACAACTGCTGGCGTACTATATTGGAATCGAAAAAGGTTGCGATGTCGATAAGCCTCGCAACCTAGCCAAATCGGTGACCGTAGAGTAAGCGCCTCCAACTGTGCGTTGGTACCGTGCATAGCGAAACCGCCAAACCGATATATTATTCCTATCTATGAATATCATCCACAAACAACATGTCTCTTCGCTGGGCTTTGGCTTTATTGAAAAACCCTACCTGCCCAAAGGCAAAGACGAATTTTATTTACGTGATCTTCAGCACCGCAGTCGACATACCTACCGAAAGTTAAACGCCAAAGAAATACAGATACTTCAAAAAAATGACAATAGTGCCGATGACTGGAACCATGTAGAAGTAGCCGACCCTTTTGATGCAAGACTTATTAAGCGCTGCAGTTTCTTTGGTCGTATTCGAATAGGCATCCTACAGCCCTTTTTTCACGAATTCAACAACCTGCGGATGCCCGTAGGGATCTACAATAGCACCATCATCAGTTGTGACCTTGGCGATAATGTGGTCATTGACCAGGTCAGTTTTATGAGCCATTATATTGTGGGCAATGATGTGATGCTGGTCAATATCAAAGAGCTATCCGTCTCTAACCATGCCAAGTTTGGAAACGGTATCGTCAAACAAGGAGAGCCTGAATCAGTAAGGATCTGGATGGAGATCTGTAATGAAAACGGAGGACGCAAAGTGCTCCCCTTCAATGGTATGTTGGCCGCCGATGCCTGGATCTGGTCGAAGTACCGCGCCGATCATGCGCTGCTCGAGAAGCTCAAAGAGTATACAGACGACAAGTTCGACCGAAAAAGAGGCTACTACGGAAAGATCGGTGAGCGCACGGTCATAAAAAACTGTGATATCATCAAAGATGTCTGGGTCGGGAGCGATGCCTACATTAAGGGTGCCAATAAACTCAAGAATTTAACGATATCCTCAGACGAACAGGCAACTACGCAAATTGGGGAAGGATGCGAACTGGTCAATGGCATCATCGGATTCGGTTGCCGCATTTTCTATGGCGTCAAAGCCGTTCGCTTTATGATGGGCAGCCACTCGCAATTAAAATATGGGGCGCGGTTGATCAACTCTTACTTGGGCGACAACTCTACCATCTCGTGCTGCGAAGTGCTGAACTCGCTGATATTTCCCGGACACGAGCAGCACCACAATAATTCATTTCTGTGCGCAGCTGTCGTGCAAGGCCAAAGCAATATGGCGGCGGGTGCCACCATAGGTTCTAACCATAACTCGCGAGCAGCCGATGGGGAGTTGGTAGCAAGCAGAGGATTTTGGCCCGCCCTATGTGTAAGCGTAAAACATAATTCGGTATTCTCCTCTTACACCATGATCGCTAAGGGCGACTATCCTTATGAGCTACATATTCCGTTGCCATTTTCGCTGGTCAGTAACCAACCCGATACTAATGAACTGACCGTTATGCCCGGCTATTGGTTCTTATATAACCTTTATGCGCTGGCCCGAAACAGTGAAAAATATAAGACAAGAGACCAACGCATCGACCGCTCGATAACGCTCGAATACGACTACCTGGCACCAGATACCATCAATGAGATCTTCGATGCCCTACGGCTGCTGAAAGAGGCTACCGGACGCGCCTATGCCAAGGCCGAGCAAAAGAGTATTTCACCTCGACAGCTCAGCAGCACGGGCGAGTGGTTGCTAGATAACAATACCGACTACGTTAACGCAATTGCCATTACGGCCGATGGGTTCGAGAACAGTAAACGAACAGTTAGGATCCTTAAAACGGCTTCAGCTTATCAAGCATATAAACGTATGATCGTTTTTTATGCCATTGAGCAGCTACTGGCATACGTTGAGGAACAATCACCCAGCTGGACCACGCTGCGTTCGCTATTGTTAAAGGCCAAAGGGAAGAGAACGGCTTGGAAAAACCTCGGTGGGCAACTGATCACCGAACAGGCGCTGGCTCAGCTATGTAAAAAAATAAAAAGCGGAGCTCTTGGCGGGTGGGATGCCATACATCAATGGTACCGCGACCAATCATTGCTCTATCCCACGCAAAAACAGACACATGCATTAGCTGCGCTCTGGGAGGTGAGTGGAATGAGTGCCTCTCAATTAAGCCGATCCCGAATTGAGGCATTGGTCCGGGAAGCCATGGTCACTAATCGCTGGATAGAGGAACAACTAATTGCCTCACGCTCCAAAGACTACCAAAATCAGTTTCGGAAACTGGTCTATGAAAACGAAAAAGAGATGAACGAAGTGATGGGTAGGTTTGCCGACAATCCCTTTATTGCTCAGTACCGTAAAAAAACGAAACAATTCGAGCAGCGATCGCTACAGCTGCTTCAACTGCTCGGTGAAAAAAAATAAGTCTAGGGATGAGTGGGCATGTTGTATTGATTTGCGATCTCTCGCAGCTCAAAGACCTTTTTGACCCCTACCTTTTCCATGATCCGGGAGCGGTGAGTGCCGATCGTACTTTTATGCAATTGCATGATATCGGCAATATCAGTAAGCGAGTAACCCTTGATCAAAAAAGAACAAACCTCCATTTCGCGCTGCGATAACTTGTCGAAAGGATTTTCGGTACGGGACAATAAAAAATCATCGGACATCTTTTGTACCAACCGAGGACTTAGATAAAGTCCGCCTTGCAAAATAGTGCGCACGGCCATCATCAATTCGGAGGGAGGATTTTCTTTATTGACAAACCCTTTGACCCCCAGGCGCAAAAAACGCTTGGCATAGACAGTATCCGGGTTCATCGAAAACATCATGATCAGCTGCCCGGGCTTCTTGGCCAATATGTAATCGATAACCGAATGAATGTTCGTACCGGGAATATTGATATCGAGTATCGCCAGATCAAAATCATGCTTGTCAAAACCTGCCATAGCCTCGTTGGCTGTAGTAAAAGAAGAGAATTGCGCGTCGGGATATTCGAGTTTTAGCACCACTTCTAATCCTTGCAGAGTAATGGAGTGGTCGTCCAACAAAAGAAATCTCATCAGGTGGCAGGTTTTGTAGTAAACTCCTTGTAGTAGAATTTTTTACAAAATAGACAACCCTGACAACTTGCATTATAGTAAAAATTGGAATCTTTTGTCGTTTTTTTACTACCCTATCTCTGTTTTATCAGTAGAGCCGAAATAACAGGCCGCTCCACCCCATTATCGCCAGGCCTGACTGTTAGCTGATTACCAATGACAAGCGAAGTTGACCCTCCCCCATCGAGGTTGATGGCGTCGGTACAACCCAAAGACCCAAGCATTGAGGCCAGATCGGCCAAATTGATCCCCGGATATCCTGCACCGGAATTATCGCCCTCGACCGCTAATAAAACTACCCTTCCGGCAGCGGTATAACCTATTGCCGAACGAGGACGAGAGGTTGTATTATTGATGCTAATAAGTTCTTCTGTATCTGAGATGCGAACCGCTCCTCCCCGCAACAACATGGGAGACCCCCCAATAGCAGACGTTGCGCTCCAAGGAGAACCGCCAGCCGGAAAATTTTCGGTGGGTACGGCTTGCGGAGCACTCCCCTCGGCATTAGGGCTGGGGGCAGGATACGAATAGATGTTATCGTTACCGGCCCCTACCGAATAGACCCATGCGGTCGTGGGTGCGCCGGTTGCTGTGACGCCAAAAGCGGCACGCGTGGGATAGTAAGTGGTATTGGCCCCATTGAACAATCGGGTGAGCGCTTTGATGTTAGCCGCACTGGTAGTACCGTTGTACTTGATCAAACTATACGATTGATTACCGCCATAGAACCCCCCGTTGATCGCCACATATACCAAACCCGACTCTGCAGCGGCGAATTGACTGGTTGTTCTGGCAGTGCTACTAACCACCGGCTTAAAATCGAATCGCCCGGTAGAGGGATCGAATGCCACGCAAAAGGCCTTTACTTTTCGTCCATTAAAGATGGTATCGAAGCTAAAGGCCTGCATACCGGACGGAAAATTCATGGAAAGCGTAGCTGAGTACTTCCATCCGGGGGCCAACGTAACGATGGGAACAACAGGCGTGGGTGTATTACCTCCCCCACCCGAATTGCCGCCTCCGCCACCGGAAGAGGACTTAGAGCAAGCCGTTAACCAAACTACCAAGTACACCAATAAGAAAACATGTCTTTTCATAGCCATTAATTTTTATAAAGCGGAATGGAGGTTCTATTCAACGTTTCGTAATAGAAGAAAACCTCGCCCTCGAATCCATAGCGCCGATTGAGCGAAATAAACGTCTGCATCAAGGTGTCACTGGCCTGGTAGCCATCGCCCAGCGAAGTCAGGATTCCCGGAAATACCAACCCACGCTTTGCCGTGGGAATCTGCTGTTGCAACTGTTTTAGTATCGACTCGTAGGCACTGCTATTGTACCGATATAATTGAGGGAACAGTGCATCGGCATAGCCACCTTCCAGCCAGGCAGGCCAATCTTGTAAATACTCTTCTTTGCTCCAGGGATAGATACTGGGCGCCCAGCTGACCATACAATTTTTACGTATAGACTTTACCGTGTCGTAAAGTCGCTTTCCAAAAGCACTTAACTGATCGGCCTTCCACTGAAGCCACTGCTTTTGTTTGGGGTCTTGCGGTGGAGACGCCCCCCCATGAGCCGCAGCATAACGTTGCCGCGTATATGCATCGTATCCTCCCTCGGCAGGCATGGCCGGCAGGCGATCATCTCCCTGAATGCCATCCACGTCGTAGCGGCTAACTACCTCGGTAACCAGCGAAAGCAGGAGCTGCTGCGGCCCCGGATGCAAAGAGTTCCACCAGAAAAATCCATTTTTTTGCAATAACCCTCCTTTATTGTTACGCCCTACCCAATCGGGATAACGTTGCAACCAACGATTATTGCTGTCGCGATGCGCGTACGAAAATCCAAACTCGAACCAGGCATGCACTTTTAATCCCTCCTTGTGAGCTGCAGCGATGATCTCCTTTAAGGGGTCACGACCCAAAAAATCGGGATGTTGGTCGAGGCCAATATATTTTTTTTGAATCCGGCTTGGATACAGCGTGTAGCCCCCATTCCATACTACTACAAAAAGATTATTGAACCCGTACTCCTTACAACGACGAACGGTCTTTTCGATCTGCTCGCGCGAACGAAGGGCATCGCTCGCCACATTTGTGATCCAAACGCCCCGTATCGGCTGGGCAAGCAGCGAGGTAAAAGCCGTCAGGGAAAATGCACATGAGATAAAAATGGTGATGATGCTGGTACGGCGCATAGACTAGCAAGGTTAGCGTAAGGAAAGATGTTGATGACGATACTCCAGGTACCGATCATATAGATGATGAGCGGCTCCATACACCGATTGCGGACTCATAAAATGCGAAAATTCAAAAGTGATGGCCTTATCATAGCCTACCCTTGCGGCAGCCTCGAGTTTTAAACGCAACTTTTCGAATTTGATAGGCAAAAACTTAATGGGCATATCCCGATCGAAACTTTCCGCATTGGTCCAGCATTGCATACCATAGCGATCGGCCAGTTTTTTATTGACAGCGAAAAAATCATCCAGTTCGTGGTAATTGATGTGCCCATCCTGAAAGGCCACGGCATCAACTGCTCCTTGTATGCCAGCGAAGATCTCGTTCCATTCCCTTTCGTGATCCTGTAAAGAGACGGCCTCGTCTTTGCTCAGTTGTCCACTGGCAGCCAACACCGCCTTTTTTCCGTCTATCCAGGGCGATATAAAGGTGGGGAGTCCTCCGCTAACTTGTTTACATTGCAGCCCCAGAGTACGAAAAGCTTCGATGGCACCTTTTGTCTTGCGACTGATCTCCATACTCAGATACCAGCCCTTGAAAGAAGTATGGTGACCATAGTTCTTCCAGACCTCGTCGATCACAAACCGATTAACATCGATCTCGTGTTGCATGTTACCACTATCCCAATACGCACCACTGTCATAGAGGCCAAAATAAAAATTCATCCCATAACGGTCCGATAACTCGAGGAATAACTTAACCAGATCGACGGGAGGAGTAAAACAACGATTGTGCTTGATAAGATGAGCAGAAGGATAGGTAAGAAAATCACGATATCCGCTTCGTATCAAGATCACCGTATCGATCCCAGCCTTTTTCATGTGCTGAAAATCTGTCTCCCACTCGGCCGGGCCCCAATTCTGGTGAGGAATGTCGTGGCTGATCTCGTCTAAGAAGGTTCCGGTAATTAGCATGGCGATCGTTATTGAACGGAGTCTATTTTCTTTAAAGGTACAAGCCAACTCACAACAAATGCGGGAATGGTTGAGACAAGCACCCACAGAAAGAATTGTTGATACCCCAATGCATCAGATATGGCACCGCTGATCATGGAAGCCAGTGTGTAGCCAAAATAAGTGAGCGCACTACCGAAAGCATAGTGTGCCATCTGGTATCTTCCGGGAGCAAGTTGCTGCATGATGAACAATATCAACCCGATAAAACCGAATCCGTAGCCAAAATGCTCTACAGAGATCGCGAGCCCTACCACCCACTGCGTACTCGTTTGCGTCAGAGCCAAATAGGTATAGGCGGCAAAAGGCAGGTTGAAACAAGCGCAAAGCACCATCAGTGTTTTTCGAGTAAGCCCCTTATTGGCCACAAAATAACCAGCCAACAGCGAACCGAGCACAAAGGCAATTGTGCCATACACGCCGGTGAGCAACCCCACGGTTGCCTCAGTTAGCCCAAGCCCCCCTGCACTCCGCTCTGCCTTTAAGAACAAAGGCATGATCTTGATGGCCTGCCCCTCGGCAAAACGATAGAGCATAATAAACAAGACACCCCATAAAACATACTTCTTAGTAAAGAAACTGACCATTACATCCCGCAGAGTGCTCCATACTTCACGCTGAGTAGAAGCGACAGCAGCAGTGCCTTTGGCTGCACTTGCGCTGTCCGGCAGCCTACTTCGATTATAAAGACCTAATACTAACATCGTAACGGCATACACCATCAATACGATGGCCCAGCTATCTTTTGGATGCTTTTCACCGACATCGACCAATGGCATCAAGATACCAGCTAAAAAGACCATACCCCCGTTAGAAAACAATTTCGCCACATTATAGAAAGTACCTTGCCATCCTACAAAACGAGCCTGTTGCTTCTCTGAAAGCTCCTGCAAATACAAGCCATCGGCAGCTATGTCTTGTGTAGCCCCAAAAAAGGCTGTGACAAAAAACAACACCACGGAGTAGGTAAAGAAAGAATCACTGTACAAGGTCAGCGCCGATATGGCCAACAGTAATGCACAGCAGAGCTGAGAAATATAGATGTAGAACTTTTTGGTCATGTATAACTCCATAAAAGGCCCCCACAATGGCTTAAAGCTCCAGGGCAAAATGATTATACCGGTCCAAAAGGCGATCTGGCTGTCGGTATATCCCATGCTCTTGTAAAGCAGGGACACCACCGTTCCACCTAACACCAGGTTTGGCAGCCCCATGGCAAACCAAGTAGTGGGAATCCAGCGAAGCGGATTTTTTGCAGAAGGGTCGGTCGTAGGCAAGCGAATTGATTTAATAATGGAAAGGTAATGGCTAAATAAATTATTTTAAAAACTTTTTATGATTTTATAATAATTATTAAATAGATTCGATTCTTCATAGTTCAAGCCATTGCCGCATACTATATGCTACCTAATTTACACACCCTTGCCCTTATAAAAAAAATTCTGCTTCTCTCGCTGGTCAGTATTCTGTTATCGGCAGGTTGCAAGAAAAAAAACACGCCTCCCAACCCTATCGTCCCTCCTACTCCTGCCTGGGATCCTAATGCCATAAGAGGCGTATGGGTCACCACAACGGCCAGCACCGCGCTCGACAACAGAGATCAGATAAAACAAATGGTCGCTACCTGCAAAACGGCCGGCATCAACCATCTTTTTATAGTCGTCTACAATAATGCCCGCACTATTTACCCCAGTGCTGTCATGAACAACCTTATCGGCAAACCGATATTGGAGCGGTTCGCCGGACGAGACCCGCTGCAAGAATGCATAGAAGAAGCCAAAGCTGCCGGCCTTAAAGTACATGCCTGGTTCGAATATGGCTTCTCCTCCTCTTATAGCGCTTCTGGCGGTCCCATCGTGGCGGCCAAACCTCATTGGGCCGCAAGAGACCTTGCGGGCAACCTTGTTGTCAAAAACGGATTTGACTGGCTCAACGGAATACACCCAGAGGTACAGCAATTCATGATCGATCTGTTTAAAGAGGTCGTTACAAATTATGCCGTAGATGGCGTACAAGGCGATGATCGACTGCCTGCCATGCCAAGCAGTGGAGGTTACGATCCTTATACCGTTTCGCTCTACCAATCTGAAAACGCAGGCGCATCCCCACCCAATACCATCAATGATATTGGTTGGATCAACTGGAGAGCCCGAAAACTCAACGGATTCCTCAAACGCCTTCGACAAGAAGTAAAATCCATTCGTCCCTCGCTACAGTTTACGATGTCGCCCAGCCCTTACCCCTTTAGCTTGAACGAATACTTGCAAGATTGGCCCACTTGGGTAGACAGTTCTTGGGTAGACGCCGTTTTTCCGCAGTGTTACCGCTATGATATCAATGCTTATAACAGCCTATTAGTGCAACAAAAGAACAACTACCGTAATAATTTGGTCCCCCTATATCCAGGCATCATTCTCAAGTCAGGAACCTATCTGGCCTCACCGGGCTTACTTAGTCAGATGGTACAATCGAACCGCAACAATGGATTCAAAGGAGAAGCTTTTTTCTTCTACGAGGGCATCAAGGACGGCCCGGCCTGGTTTCAAGGACAATATCCTTTTATCAAATAAAGAAACATGCGTATCGGATGGCTTTTATGTTGCTGCTGGATAACCAGTCTGCTGCAAGCACAGCACTATACCCAATGGGTAGATCCATTTTTAGGGACAGGCGGACATGGGCATGTATACCCCGGTGCGACCGTGCCTTTCGGAATGGTTCAACTTAGCCCCGATAATGGTGATGAGGGCTGGGATTGGTGCAGCGGCTATCATTACAGCAGTAACACCATTGCCGGGTTCAGCCATACGCATTTGAGTGGAACCGGTATTGGCGACTGGTGCGATGTCTCTGTATTACCCCTAACCGACACCAGTCTTATCCGCGAGCAAAAAATAAAAATTCCTTTCTCTCACCAAAGCGAATCGGCGCGTCCCGGGTTCTATCGCGTAGCCATGAGCAACGGCATCACGGCAGAACTTAGTGCCACCGATCGCACCGGCTTTCATCGATATACCTACCCCGACAAAACCGGATGGCTGCGCTTCGACATGGGATTCGCCATCAACTGGGATCAGTCTACCGATGGCATGTTGCAACTGCTCGATCCGTATACACTAATCGGCTATCGCTACAGTACGGGCTGGGCCAAAGGCCAGAAAGTATACTTTGCCGCCCGCTTTACCTTACCGGTAAGCGGATATTTTTTTGTGGACGATTCAGTGCAACGGGGGCAACAAGCCTGGGGAAAGAAAGTAAAACTAGCCCTGCAATTTCGCACCACCTCTCCCCTTCAGATGAGCGTATCACTCAGCAATGTGAGTACCGAAAAAGCGTTAGCCGAGGCCAGGTTGCAAGAGCCCGGCCAACTCGATGAGTATGCGAAGATGGCCACGCTACGTTGGGAAAAAGAACTTAGCAAAATACAAATCGATACCAGCGACACACAAAAAGCAACTACTTTTTATACTGCACTGTACAGGACCTGTCTGGCGCCCGTTATCGGCAGCGACCGTGACGGCGAGTACAAAACCTACCGAGACCAATTACGGCAGTTTACCAATGGAAAGAACAAGTATACGATCTTCTCGCAGTGGGATGTGTTTCGTGCGCTTCATCCCCTCTTTAGCATAACACAGCCGGAGCGTCATACCGATATGCTGCAAAGCATGATGGCCTTCTATGAAGATAATGGGCTTTTGCCTGTTTGGGACATCAGCAGCTGGGAAGCTAATACCATGACAGGCTATCACAGCATACCGATATTAGCAGATGCAATTTTAAAAGGCAATAAGAGCCTCGATCCCGAACGAGCTTATATGGCCATGAAAAAAAGTGCACTTCAAAATCAGCGTGGCACCCCGGATTATATAAAGTATGGCTACTTGCCGCAAGATAAACACGGGTGGAGTGTAACTATTACACTCGAGTACGCGTATGACGACTGGTGCATTGCCCAAGTGGCGAAAAAACTGGGTAAAACAGAGGACTATGCACTTTTTATGAAAAGAGCCGCCTCGTATAAAAATCTTTTCGATAGCACCACCGGATTCTTTCGGTCAAAGAATAGCCAGGGTAAATTTATTGAGCCCTTCGACCCGTTGCTGAGTGAACACGGCTTTGATGGGCAATACATAGAAGGGACCGCCTGGCAACACAGTTTTTTTGTACCCCACGATGTGACCGGCTTTGCCCAACTTCACGGTGGACCGCAGGCATTGATCGCCAAGCTAGATCAACTTTTTTCTGCCTCTTCGGAGTTGCATGGCGACAACGTATCGATAGATGTTACAGGATTGATCGGACAATATGCTCATGGTAATGAACCCAGCCATCATATCATTTATCTGTATACTGCATTGGGGGCGCCCGAAAAGGCAGCCCGTTGGATTCAGGTAGTGGCAGATAGCATGTACAAAACCGGGCCTGATGGACTCACCGGAAACGATGACTGTGGACAGATGAGCGCTTGGTACATCTGGACCGCACTAGGCATGTATCCGCTCAATCCGGCCAGCGGCGACTATGTATTTGGCATGCCTTTACTTAAATCGGCACGTATTCAACTTCCGAACGAAAAGACGCTTTCCATAGAAGTAAAAAAGAAAAAAGAGGCCGGTAAAACCGGTATTGCCTCCATAAAATTCAATAAGAAAGATATTCCGGTAACCAGTATTTCGCATGCCGCTCTTTTAAAAGGAGGCCATCTAATCTATACGATCTATGAGTAAAGGGATATGCGCTTTTTACAACCGAATGCAGCTTGCTTTTTGGGGGCTTACCCTTTTATTACTTGAATTCTCACTGCCTTGCTTAGCACAGACACCCACGTCCAGTGAACAATTTACCGCTCGGCTGATTCCGAAAAAAGGGCTTCTGCTGAACGTAAAAAACATACCGATTACAACAGGGTCCGAGATCAACTTTTTTACCCCCGACCGAAAACAACACGAATACTATTTTACCTGGTGGGAACAAGATGCCGACTCTTCATTGGCAGGACGAGATATTCTTTATATCGGAAGTGACAATACGGCCATTGGTGGTGTTTTTTCGCTAGAACAAAAAGGGAACAATGCGCACATCATTGTCGATTGCAAGAGAAATGACCGAAAGACCGGTAAGGCCGATATAGTCTACACAAAACTGTGGATCCCTTATTTTACGAATGCTAGCTGGAGAGATAGCCGCGGATACATCGCGCGCGAACAGCTGGAGACCTTTTATGACACCGTACTATTTGTGTATTCCCCCCTTGGCAACTTTCGCTTCAGCAATAGCCATCCCTTTCGACTGAAAAAAGATGAGCAACCCAACCCCTTATACTCCGATTATTCCAGGAGGGCACAGCACCTGCTGCTCTACGAAAACAACATTGAGGTTACCCCCACCACCCCGGTAAAAAGAAGCTTCTATACAACGTATGAGTCAACTGAAAAAGTCGTACAAATTGAAAATGATTCGAAAAAAGGGATGGCCCATGCAACGATCAACGATAAAAAAGTAACAGGCTGGCCTGTTTTCCATAACTATTCTCCTTTTTTGTTACCGCGCCCTATCCGCGAATCCTACAACAGATCATTATTTTATGAATTACCCAAGGAGGCAGCAGCTTTGGATACGTTTTCGCCTGCCAAAGACCCTACGAAACTTACAGACGAAAAAGAAGCGGCTTTGGTGGACTCCAGTCTTCGACTATACCGAGAACTGATCGGTTATGCATGGCTGTTTTCCGCCACGGTAACGCCGGCCCTGCAACTTACAGAGGACAGCACGCTGAAGCCTGAACACTACCGTCTGCAGGTAAATGAACAAGGCATCCAGATCGACTACGCTGACCCTGCTGGCTGGCAACATGCCCTCTACTCGCTGGCCCAACTTACCCGGAGCAAAGATGGTAAACTGGGTTTGTTTCACTGCAACATAGAGGATGGTCCCGCCCTTTCATTCAGAGGAATTCACATGTTTACAGGACCAACCTCCTGGGAGCTGCATAAGAGAATGTACGACCAAGTGCTCCTTCCTCTCAAGATGAACAAGACCGTCTTACAATGCGAGCAAGCTACTTGGACCAAGTTTCCTGAAATTCATAACAGCATTTCCGTTTCGCTAAACGACTTACAAAAAGAGTTCTCCTACCTGCGAACAAAACAGGTAGAGCCAATTCCGCTAATTCAAAGTTTGGGGCATATGGAGTGGTTCTTTAAACCACGATCAACTCGTAAATGGGCCGTCAATCCGCAGTATCCCTATACACTTAACCCTAACAAATCAGCAGCACGCAAGGCTATTCTATCTATATGGGATGAAACGTTTACCCTGCTACAACCTACCACCATTCACGTAGGCTTCGACGAGATCGGCATGATCGGATTTCAATCACCCAGAGAAAAAGAAATTTCATTTTTTAAAAAACAGCTCGGTGTACTAGATCGCTATGCCCGATCAAAAAAGGCCGCGCTAATGATCTGGGGAGATATGGGACTTGCACCAGGCGAAGGCCCCGATGCTTGCAACGGGATCAATCCCGAAAGAGCGCGGACCATTCGAAACAGCATTCCCAAAGGCACATGGATCGCCGATTGGCATTATCTAGGCAATGCCGATCCGGCGGTGTACAAAAACAGTTTACAACTATGGAAAAAAGAAGGATTCAAGCCCCTGGCCTCTCCCTGGCTGTTGCCCAATAATGTGCGCGGGTTTACCTTGGCGGCCATTGAGCAAAAGGCCGGGTTATTACAAACTACCTGGGCCGATTTTGAAAGCAGCGAAAAAAATATGCTACTCAATATCGAGCAATTTGGCGCCTATGTGCTTGCACTCGACTACGCCTGGAGCGGACGAAAAGAATTACCCGAGGCACTTCCGTACGATCCGGTTAGAATCTGGACCCAGCGTTTCTATGACCAACCCAAGCCGATCGATGCCAGGTTAGGCAGAAAAATAGACACACTCATCTCGCTTCAAAACTATTGTACGATAGCAGCACAGCAAAGGCCTGTGACCCTATCGATCGATGTAACACAACCGACTCTCTTTATCGGATGCAGACTTTCAACTTTTACGGAGACACTCCTACCCGAGGCGATACCCGCAGGCATTTTGAGGGGTTATTTTCAAGAACAACTGGTTTTTGAAAAGATCATACGCTACGGAGCCGAAGTGCGAGCAATTCAAGATAACAGGCCCTGCTATGCACATATTGGACGTGATGAACTCGACAACAAAGACTTTCACTTGTTCTTTCAAAAACCGGCGATGCTCGATAAGATCACGTTGAGCAGCCTTCATCCCGGAGCAGGCCTAACATTCAAGGGTCTTATCTTGATCGAGTAAGAGCGCCGCACCGGCCCTTGATACTACGTTCTCCAAAACCATTTTCGCTTGACCGAATAACGAGTGATCAACATTACAGCGCCGGTAAAGAGTAGCCCTTTGAGTACTCCTTGCCAGGGCGAATGAGTTAGCCCATCCCAGTACAATTTGATGCCGGTCAGCGAAAGAATGGGCAAGACGAGAAGCGACCCTGCCACGTAAGCCAGCATAGGATTTTTACCGACATCTGCGAGTGGAGACAACAAATGCTGGCTCGTAGACCGATGATTCGATAAAGATCGAAAAAGAGGCAGCAAGAGAAAGGCAAACCCGCCACACAAAAAATAATAACTAAAGGTCGAAGGATCTTTCTTGATACCTCCCTCATAAGGTTCCAGCAGCAGCCCAAGTAGCAACAGCCCCCAACCTGCCATGACCATATCTTGAAATACCTTTTGCTTACTCAAGCGGCAAACCCAATACAAGAGTCCACCGCACAGAGTAAACAATAACCAGATCGACCAGCCTTCGAGCGCAATAGGCTCGTTTCGATACAACAGCAGATACAACAACCCCGTAAGCAAAATGACAACCGTGAGGCCATAGGTCCACGTTGCGCCCGACGTAGCGGGCATTTTCTCTTTCCAAGAAGCAGACAGCATCCATTCACCGGCCAGCGTGCCGGGAATTACAATAAACAGATACTTTAGAAAATAAAATTTATAGAGCCAGTCAAATCGCAATCCGGCTATCTCATTGAAATAGAAGAAGGCTTTTACTGGACTCGCTGATGGCTCTCTGGCCGACAAAATGATGGCAGCCAGCACCGGCAAGATCAACAGCCGAAGCAGCGGGCGACGTGCAGTAAAATAATATATCAACAACCCAAAGAATGCCATGTTGGCCAGTACCATCAAAATAATATCACTCTTGTACAGATCAAATCCTGCGCCATTATGAAAGGGAAGTTGCATCAATAAAAAAAGGGCTATTACCACACAGCCGCTACGAATCCAATTTTCGTATCGAGAAGCGAACCCCTTAGAGCCCCTAAAGAAAATGCCGAAAAGCAACAAAAAGGCCAATAGCGATAACAGATGCTCCATAACACCCGGTTTAGCTGCAATTACCCAAGCCTTTAAATGCTGGGTAAACAAGGCAAAGAAGGCCAGTAATAAAAAGCGTGTGGAAGCCAGTCCCCAAAAATGCGAAGCCGGCTTTCGCTCTTCAATAGCACCACGGAGCGCGAGTGGGAAGGCTGCCCCCATACTAAATAAAAAAAAGGGAAAGACCAGATCGACCCAAGTAAGGCCGGGCAGCGTTGGATCGAATCGGTGCAAAGGAGGTGGCACCTGCGCATGGTACATCCACGCAGGTAGTACCCCACCAAAGGCGATACTACCCGATAGCACCATTCCAACGATGGCGAGTCCACGAAGTGCATCCAACGAAGATTCCCTATTCATATTTCGCTGTTTGGTAAATGAAAGAAAAAATGGCCAATAATCA